>Ga0153978_1000338_pt1 | contig 12199 bp, 15 predicted proteins | sample TSGA062MetaG_FD_104749 | JGI IMG/M metagenome (GOLD analysis project Ga0153978, IMG submission 104749) | Attine ant fungus gardens microbial communities from Georgia, USA - TSGA062 MetaG | ecosystem: Host-associated > Fungi > Mycelium > Unclassified | place: USA: Georgia, Yuchi Wildlife...
CCTTCGTGCTCGATGTCATCGACCGGTGGTTACTAAGCCGAATCGCCTATGGGAACGCTTGTGTGAGTCTTGGGGAAAGCCCCCGCATAAACGTAAAAGCAGGACGGAGCCTCGCTGATTCCATGCCAAACAGAGCTCGTTCTTTGTCTAAACGGCTCGAATCATCGAGATATGAATTCCGAGCAATTTGTTACCACGGCAAATAACAACGTTCAACGAGGGGAATCACGAGTAACGGGATATGGACGTAGATCGAAGAATAAGTCTGATGCGCACTGAGCGGGACGAAGGCAGATCTATCTATGTATCTCGTCGGAGGATCGCGTTCATTCTCTATTTGATGTGGTGGCAAACGATTAAGTACGAACGCTGTGCTCTAAACGAAGTCAGCGGGACGCTGGCCCAAAGACATCTATTTCCTACTTTGGCAGGTGATTTTAGAACTTCTAGGGGAGAAAAAATGGAAGCTTGAGCATCGTTGGCACATCGCGTCACTAAATTGAATATTAGCGTTCCCCAGATTAGGCGGCAGGCCTCAGGGTTTGCGACAGGTTCGACGGAGAACTGGAGTGAAAATCGTGGACCGAAGAGGCCGCACAAGGATGGTGATCATGGCGGTAAGATCCCATGCGCAACAGCTGCTGCTGCTGCTGTTACCGTTGCAACGTGGATCTAGACGAGCACTGGAGAGGACACATACTATGCTGACTATTAGTACAGGGTCTGTGAGATCGATTGAATGAAAACGCCGCGTGGCTCTAAGAGTGCCAATACACGCACCAAGGCTGTTTGGTGATTTGAATTGGTTAGAGCGGATAAGTTGCACAACGTGCGTAGATTGACATTAAAGGTTCTGGTCACGATGGCTGTGTGAGACGGGCGCTGCCAAATGGCGAAGCGAGAGATGGCCAAGTACTAATACTAGTAAGAGGTTAGAAGAGATGTATTTCATTTTCCACAAGTGACAAGTGGATCGAGATTGCGCATGACCAAAGTAGCTAAACAGTTGGTAAACCTTTGGTAAGTTGGCATGCGCGTACCTGATCATGGTGAAGGGTAAATTATCAGTCATTATGAAATGGGTCCAGAAGTGGTATGAATAGACCCTGGATACAGGTCACACTTGTTCGCAACTGCGAATATTATTGGCAACCCAAGGTAGAACTGACAGCAGTTGACAGCATGCATTGCATGGGCAAGTCGGACCCAGTGGCTTGGTACTGTATCGCCTCCGAGATCGTTCCAGATCTGAGACGTCAGACTGCTGGATGCTTTGCCGTAAAGGTGCCGATGTGTGGCGCGGCATTACGCGGATTGGCGGTCATGGTTTTCAAGAATCCACTTTTCAAACACAAACGCTTACTAATGAGACCTTGATTTGAACGCAGACAACTGTACATAACGACAACCCCATAATACACCGAGTGGACCACAGCTAATGTTCTGATATTGATTTACAGACTCGGAACACAGAACCGGGGGCATACACTGTGAGAGGAGAAAGGGGTCGTCCGTTAAACTCTTTGACTCACGCTATGCCCTAGATTGGACGTGCTTCCATGAAAACTCCAATGTGGATGTGCGAAAAGGGCCGAACGTAAATTGGTTATAATAGTATGAAAGAAGAGAAGAAAGTAGCCGACGGCCAACGGCAGGTCCGTCTGGAAAGGGTAACCGTAGGCACGCGGCTGTATGGAGACAAGAACATGTCATTAGCGTATCGGAGTAAATTCAAATCAGCCATCTTGCGAGATGCGGCGGCAATCTAGCTTTTCTTCAGCCTGATCGTCTTTGATCGTGCGACCGGGGCCAAGGCCCTGATCTCCCCTCTCCCGCAGCCTTTCATATATAAATCACCATCCTCCAAGTTTTGACAACTTTCCCCTCTTCGCTTCTGTCCCTCCGTCCGGCGTCAACCGCCTACACTATGTCCCACAGACACATGCAACGTCAGTCGGATAGGGACGTTCGCATGCATGACCCACCAGCCCATCCTCATCCTCACGCCATCCTCACGCACCCAGTTCATCCAGCAGCACCTGCACATCCCCCTCATCTTAATGGCAACGCAACAGCCTTGCCTACCACGCCAGCTCTTTCTAATGGGTCACACACAGCATCGAATCAGATCGTATCACCTGTTGTCGTGCCAAACGTTCCCGGCGCCTCAAACGGCGTTGCTCCTGCTCCATCCAGTGTGATTCACAAATTGGCAGCGGCTAATGAACAAACGTGGCTTTTGATCGGTGAGTTTTCGGAAAACCTGCACAGAGTCGGGTAATAATATTAATGCTTTTGTTTCTCAGGGCGTGTCGCGGAGCAAATGGGGGACCTTGAGCATGCGATCACGGCATATGAAAACGCTCTACGGCACAACCCGATGTCCCTGTCAGGACTTACACAAGTGGCTGGAGTCGCTCGGATCAAAGAAAATTATCCAAAGGTAGGCAACTTCCTTGATGTCATTTTTTCCGTCAAATACCGGTGTCCTCCGAGGAATTCCCTTTCTGGCGTAAATACAAAAATAATATAACGCCTTATCTCAGATCATATTTCAATTTCAAATCCCCATGTGGCACAGGCTGATGTCATAATATTTCTACATTAGGCTATTGACTACTTCCAACGGGTCCTTCAATTGCAGGAAGACAACGGTGAAGTATGGAGCGCACTAGGTTCGTCAATTCAACTTGCGTGTCTGCTTGTCTTCATTGCGCTACAGGGCACTGCTATCTCATGCAGGATGACCTGCAGAAGGCCTACTCCGCCTACCAGCAGGCCTTGTACCTCCTCCCCAATCCCAAGGTAAATCTTGTATGTTACTCGCCCCTCTCTGTCCTCATGTCAACTCAAAGGAGGATCCCAAGTTATGGTATGGTATCGGCATACTATATGATCGGTACGGGTCTTTGGACCATGCAGAAGAGGCGTTCGCTTCCGTCCTCAAGATGGACAAAGGTTGGTTCCCTTCCATTTCCACAAGTGTTTCCGTTTATATTCATTCCGCAGAACTAGATTTCGACAAAGCCAACGAGATCCTCTTCCGTCTTGGCATCATCTACAAGCAGCAGGGCAAGTATGAAGATTCCCTCAGCTGCTTCGATCGCATCCTCCGTAATCCTCCAAGTCCTCTCGCCCACGCCGACATTTGGTTCCAGATTGGACACGTTTACGAACAGCAGAAAGACGTGAGTAGCCTTGGCATGTGTGGCGTAGCCGCTTGCTCATCCCTACCAAGCATGTTCGCGCCAAGGACGCATATGAACGTGTCGTTGCCGACAATCCTGGTCATGCCAAGGTTCTCCAGCAACTGGGGTGGTTGTATCACCAAGACGGATCTTCTTTCCAGAACCAAGAGCTTGCCATCCAATACTTGACTAAGAGTCTCGAAGCTGGTAGGTTCCAGTATTTAGCCATCCCTGTATTTGACATTGATCATGTGATACTCCCTCTAGACCCTGCAGATGCTCAGAGTTGGTACCTTCTTGGTCGTGCTTACATGGCTGGCCAGAAGTACAACAAGGCATACGAAGCCTACCAGCAGGCTGTTTACCGTGACGGTCGGAACCCTACCTTCTGGTGCTCGATTGGCGTACTCTACTTCCAGATCAACCAATTTCGTGATGCTCTTGATGCATATTCGCGGGCCATACGCATCAACCCTTACATCTCTGAAGTCTGGTTCGACTTGGGCAGCCTCTATGAGAGCTGCAACAATCAGGTGTCGGACGCCATCGATGCTTACGCCCGCGCTAGTGAACTTGACCCCAGTAACCATGCCATCTCACAACGTCTTCAGATTCTTAAGAATGCCCAAGTCACTGGCGGCCAGGTGACTGCTGCACCAGGTCCTCAAGACGTACATCCCACTGCGTATGCTAGCGCCGTCGTCCCTCCACCAGGACTCACTGGTCCTCCTCTCCTACTGCAATCAGGGTCGACCCGCCCCCCAATTTTCAGGCCACAGTCAAATGGCCCACCGAGTGGTGACAATCTTCATCTCCCTCCTCCTACAGCCGTACCTGCCTCTAGATCATCGCCTGGTCCATTCCGAGGTGGCCCTCCACCACCAGTGGTACTGGATGAGAGCCGCCATATCCCTTCGCATACTCCCTTGGCGCCTATGGATGTCGATCGTCCGCCTCATAGTCGTGATTACTCTGCCTCTTCGCGCGATGGTCCAAGTCGTGGGCCGACTGGCCATCAAACCCTCCTACTGCACCACCCTGTTCCCCAGCAGCAAGTGCAGACGGAGGAGCTTCGTAATTCTGCCGTTCACGGCCCTGGTCAATATAATGACCACTTCCATGGCCGTCCACTCAGGGTCCCTTCGACGTCTGCTTCGCCACCGCCACAGCATACTTCACGCGCCCGATCTCCCGGCCCTGGGTATCCAAACTATCCCCCTTCCAGCAGGCCGTCTGTGGGACCTGCCCAGCCCAGCTTGTCACAACGGTCGCCGCAAACGTACCCCCGTGAAGCCCTGCGACCTGAGCATGACATGGCTTGGGACCGCCGTGGGCCCCCACCTGAGCATCTCCGCGAATGGGAGCGTGAACGAGAACGACGGGGACGGCCTGAATTCCCTTCACATCCTTCGCAACAAGCTTACTACCCGTCGCGTTCTCCCGGCCCTCGTGGACACTCCCCAATGGAGACATCCCCCCGCTCTACACACGCCTCCGCACATCCTTCCCGCGGGTACTGGGAGTCCAAGCCATCTGGTCCCCCGCACCCGCGTTCACCTCCTCCTGGTCCTCCTGAGGGTGGGCACTGGCGGTACGACCCTGCGCGCGAGCAAGACAGAGACAGAGACGCACAATACGACCGTGAACGTCAGCTGCAGGAACAACGTAGGCAGTCAATGACCTTCGCTGCCTCACCTGATGACGTTCCACGTCCGCTCCCCCAACATATCGGGAGCAACGCACGGCCCTCTGAGAGCCCGCGGCCCACTCCTGCGCCTGATGCACGCGACCGCAAACGGAAGCAAACGAAAGACAGCAAGGACTCAGATACGCAGAGCATTGCTGGCACAGGGGTTCTTGGAGAGGTAACGAAGAAGGAGAGGAAGCGAAGGCCGCGGCGTGCAAAGGAGGATGCTGGTCGACCAGATTCCGGTGGCGTTCCCTCGAACATGGCTGCTCCGTTCAAGGTTAACACGTTCCCTGCCAAAGAGGGTTCGGATACGTTTTCATCGGGAAGCAGGTCATTGCAGCCTTCGCCCACAAGTGTGACGCCCCGTCCACCTTCAAGGGTAGTGGACGATGACTATGACGAGGGCATCTCGGATTCACTCCGTCACCTCTCACAGACCCGCAATTATGAGACGCAAAGTTCTTCCACAGATCAGCAGGGAGGGCCAATGCACTCGCCTACTGCGTCGAATGGCAGCCGGCAAACAGTGCCATCACCTCATCCGAGCACCTCTCACCGTGGCTCCGTCTCGTCTACACGCAGTCGTCCCTCACCGTCCGGTGCTTCAAACACTCTGAAGCGTCCCCTGAGTCCGAACTTGGAAGAGATGGACCCGAAACGAACACGGGTGGATGTTACCAAGCGCAGCGACTCGTCTGCATCAGGTGGACGACGCACTCCAGTGCCATCGCCTATACCTTCCCGCACTCAACCTTCACACTCGCCGGAGGCGCGTCAACACACTGAATCACATTACCCTACTAGTCCTCCCCCATTATCTGTGGTGCTTCCGCCTCATCCACGCCCGGTTGGATCTGGGCATGGATCGCATGCCAGTCCGTCTATGCCTATCGCTCTTCCTCCTATTGCCACGCTGTCCCCTGCCTCTAGCGTCCCTTCTCCATCTGATGAGCGCATGATGGTCGACTCACATCGTTCTACCACACCTCCATCACGAGGAAAACTCTCCGAGGTGATGAATCCTGCGGCAGGCTCTCCACCGATGAAGTCCACGACATCTCCTGCCCGCTCTCAAGAAAGAACGGCGCCTGCTCTCCCCTAATTTCCTTAATAAAGATAAAGCAGACATCCCATTCTCGGCTGGCTCAGGTTGACCCCTCTTATGATTGCATTGACGAAGCACGGTTATCGCATACTTATTAATTATCCCTCACCCGCATGTAAAAATACTTTTGAACACACTGTCTTCTTCATAGAGATTCGAACACCCCATGATTCATGGCCTGCATTCCGTGAGATCTGAAGTTCGCACGGGTACTCGTCATACAGAGACCCCATCGATTCGTCAATGATAACCCATTGCAAATGAGCCAGGATCTGACAACATCTCCGTCTCCTCGCTCTGATCGCTAGCTTAGCGCTGTGCACATCGATCACATGAGGTCAAGTACAACGCCATCCTCATCCGATAAGTATGCCTCAAGGTTGTAGAGGCTGATCCCCATCGGACAGGTTCCCGGATAGGCCTCTCTAGATCGTAACTGTATCCGGAAACTAAAGGTTATCGGAGAAGAGCCAGCTTGAATGTGGCATGTCGGGCCCCGTTGGATCCCTAGAGAGCATGTGGCCAGACGTCTGACTCTCTCGGCGGTGGTTCTTTTTCTCGCAGGCACGAGAAACGCTGGACCACGAAGTTTATTTTTGCGATCGGCCGAGGACCTAATGCAGTAGGGTCCTTGCTAGAAGTTCGTACCGCCCTAGCTGTGGTCTATCTAGATGCCATTCTCTTCGTTACAGATAACTCCTTGCTTCGCCGACCTCTTCGGAACGCCACCCCTCCCCCCATCACTGGATCGACTTGGAGCCGAGCTCACCCACCTTCTACTACTCACGAGTCGGAAGCGAGTGTGCGATGCAAAGGGTTACTTTGAGTATCACTGCGGACAGGGCCGCCACGAAGCTTGACCATGATGCCACCGAGGTATGAATTTTCCCTGCTCGTCTTGGAAGTTCTTCTCCCTCAGGGACGTGGAGAGATCGTCCTACTTGCTGTTACAAGTCTCCGTGGACAACATGGTGGCTGACCTCGCGTTGAGGGATCGATGCTTGACATTCGTACACATGAGGACTGGCGATCTGAACTTGAGCAATGATTGATATATATGCATTGGCGTGCCTCGGATGTGCGTCGGAATCATCTTCGTGTTACTTAGTCCACGCTCGTAGTGACTAAATGAAAAGATGTTGAGATGTGTCGATGACAGAATTCAACCAAATTCGTGCTTTGTCCGATACTTGCTGTGCTGACCTCGTCCATTGCAATCGAGAACTCGTTCCGACTATCATATTTTTTACGGCTGCCCTCTTGAATATTCGAAACACAGCTAGCCTAAAGTGCCACTCCCTAATCTTGCATAATACTTCTCGTCTTTAAGTCAATGCGCCACTCATGACATCGCTTGATATTCCCATGAACGATGAATCGACATCCCAGACTCAACCCCACCCCACTCTTCCATCCACTAACCCAGCGACTCATAATACGCAGTTCTCCTCCTCGTCTGTCAGCTTGAGCCTCGTTGGTCCTGCACCCCATCCTTCTTCGCAAGCGACCTCGTGTACACGCATGGACACGAACAACGAGGAGAATTCAGGGGCAGAACAAGTGGAGATGAGGAAACTGAGCAGTTTCGACGTGGTGAGCAGACGCATCCAAAGCGAGCAGCTCCCGCCCAGCCCGCCCCTCACGCGTGTGCCCACCCATGAGAGCACCAGCACGCGCATCCCACCGCTGCCCCTGGAAAACGACGACGAAAGGCAGGGTCTGGAAGAGATCGACATCGTTGACCATCACTGGCATCCCCTGCGACTCACACAGGAAGATAGCTTGTCCCTGCACGACGTTCATTTTAGCTCAGAGATGGATGAGAAACGTCCGAGTCGGACGCCCCGCAGACCAGCCCATCTAAATCTTGAATTTCGGAAACCTTCACCTCAGCCCTGGGACACCGTCGACCCGCCACCTCAACATAGTGGCCGTCTCGAGCATGGCTTTTATTCTCCCCTACAGTCTACAACGTACGCAACGCAACAAAATACGTACGTAATTCTCCTCAAGCGATTCCTTTGTAATTGTCTGATTGTTGCGCGTAGCCGCCCAAGACCACTAATTCCCCATTCAGCATACTACAATGGACCACCTCCATCAAACTCGGCTTACGGGACGCCACCAGTCGGGCAGATTGGTGTCCACTTCCCGCGGGAAATTGTACGCGTCGAGAGGGATTATGTTGGAGGAGAACTGATACAATTTTCTTCGATATATCCTATTGAATTGGAAGGCCGAGTACTTATGCCATTATCTGTACTGCTATGTTGGTTTTCTGACTTCCGAATATCAGATAACACCCACCCAGTTTATGGAGACGATCAACGACATCAACGAGATTCTCATATCCGCCCATAGCACTCGCCACTCCTTTATATATAATGTTCTCGCAGTCTTCACCCTGCACCTGTCGACATTTTTCCTCGCGTCACACTATGACAAGGTCTGTCCCCGTGGTTCGTGCGTGGCGAAACGTACTGAGCCTGAAGTCTGTGCAGGAGATGCGACGGCTAAAACACAGAATTGAGGAAATGAATACCCAGATTTATAATCCCGTCGGCCTAAACATTTTGTGGCCCCATAACGTGGCTTTCCTTTTCGTACGTGCGTTCGCCGCTTCTGCGTCCCTGTGCTTAACATGATCATATCACCCCGTCGTTTGTTACCATAGCTGGAAATTGAATACTATGTGCGTCGTTTATGCGCCGTCGGTGCATTCCAACTTCCGTGGTGGCTAACTGCGGTTGTTTCCAGTGACTCGTTTCAATATTGATACCACACACTCGTGGCAGATAGCCTTAGTTATTGTACGTCATCCCACCAGCAATTGGATAGTTTAATTGGCCACAAGAGGAGATATTCGGTTGCCAACGGCACGAAATGAAGTCGGTGGTGTTAACCAACAATAACATTTAAGACGATTTAGGCGCCAGTCGAACACCCTCCCAGTGGTAAATTGCTTTGGCGGTTGGTCGCCGCTTCGTCTTTTAGTTACCGAGCAGTGCTAGGTCCATATCATTCGAAGTCAATCAAAGGCTCGGATCTTCGAGAATGGGAATTCGCGTCTGATCAGAAAACGTAGAAACGAGTGGGATGAGACCATATGTAGTATTATATGGAATTCAGGTCTGATGGGGTTACCAGAACAGTCTCCGGGTAAGTTCGCGCCAGGGGTAGCCGGGTGCTACAAGCACATCAAAAGTTGTTCGTTGCAGCAGGTCGTCCAGGGCAGTACATGTCGTCATGGACTGCGGAAGGGGAGAGAGTGAGAGCTGACGCGTTTCACAATGCCGAAATGAGAGATCAACCGATCGGCCTTCTCGGACCACATGTATGAGACAAGGTTGGCAGACGCAAGTCTGCAAGTTATAATTACAGCATTTCCGACAAGTATGGCTAGCTCAGTCTGGGGCGACCCTGGGGCACGCAATCGATCTGACCCGAGGAGCCACGAAAGTAAAACTTGCAAAGTTCCTTATCGATTTCCTCGGGGGGAACGAGCACGTTCGACTTCTCTTTCCGAGGGCTGTCAAAGGGTGGTCTCTCCGTGTGCTACTCTAATACGTTATAATACTTGGACTTGACAAGTACTTTAGGTGTCGGATGGGATTTGAAGTAAATTTTCGGTCATGTCAAGCGGAACCGCACTTAGGAGTCACGAAGTAGACGATCAAAGCGGACGAACGAGTCAACACCCCAGACTGAGCATGACGAAAGCCATTGCTGTGCTACGGCAGATGGTGATCTAAATTATTACAATATTAATATTGTATTGGGGGTGTTGCTGATTAGTCATCAGATGCAGGGACCGCTAAGTGGCATAGTTCTGCGTTTCTCCTGAGTGCCGTCGTCGCTGCAGCTGCTGTCCTCCTCCCCCACAGGCTCTCTTATAACATTCACGGATAGGTCTGGCTTATCGTTGTATTCTCTGTAAAAGACCCTCACTCTCATGGAGTTCCCCTCTGCAAACAACTTCTGGGATCTACAAACACCATCTCAGTTCTCTCAGCTCGGCGATGAGGACTTTCTCGCTCTCCTCCAAAAGCAATACCCAAATGCAGTCCCAGACGTCTCCGACGGCGTGAACCCTCAGAGCATACATAAATCCCCGCTATCAGGTCTCACTCCACCGTCCGATGAAAGCAGTCCCAGCCCACCCAGTAATAACAGTATCGATGACCCTCGCTCCAGGCGTCACTCCACCTTCTCCCGCTCAAACGACAATGACGAGCCCGCCCTGAAGCGAAAGGCAACCGATGACGCCATGCAGGAAAGTCCAAGTACAAAAAATCAGCATACCGGTCCGTCACCTACTCTCTTTCTCCGCCGTCTTTGACGTTTAAGTCATGTAGCTGAGGACCCAACCGCCACAAAGAGGGCGTCAGTATCTAGACGGAAGTCGGCAGGCTCCACGCAGGTGTGTGGTCCTATGAGCTTCTATAAGCCATATCGAATTAACCCACCACCTCATTTCAAGGATGATTCACGCCTACTCAAGCGGAAGGAGCAAAATCGTGCTGCCCAGCGTGCTTTCCGAGAACGAAAGGAAAGACATGTCAAAGACGTGCGTGTGCCGCTTTATCCCGTCGCTGCTGCTTCCTGACCCTGATGCGCGTCTGCAGTTGGAGGATCAAGTAGCTGCTCTTGAGGCAAAGAACAAGGAAGCGCATAGTGAGAACTCTAATCTACGAGATCTTCTTGCACGCCTTCAACAGGAGAACCTTGCTCTCAAGCAAGCTCAATTCACATTTTCCATGCCAAAGTCGATGGATCAGCCCCTACCACAGGCATCATCATCTACATCACCTTCGAATGGTCAAGCGCCGTTCAGCTTCTTTCCTTCCGCTCTTCCGCCCTCCGCCACAACATCACAATCCTCACCTAAGCCATTTGATATTGACTGGAGTTCATTGACAACTTTCGATCCCTCTATTATCACTGCGATGGATGAGGCACCTTCGGGTCCTATGCATGTAGATTCTTCGACTTCGCCATATGGCCAATATGCCCTGCCCGCTCCTAACCAGTACAAGACTCTCGCTACTAATACCTTCTTCATGTCGTTTGCTGACACGCCCGATTCTAACTTGTTCAACAATGCCGACACAACTCCCGACAACGGCAACAGTAATGCTAACGGACTGAACCAATTTCCGTTCAATTTCCCCTCACCTTCGAATTCCTGGAATAGCTCAAGGAATGGCCAACCTACAGCCGAGTTCTCCCAGTCTGCAGGTTATTCTGACTTCAACTCATTAGACGAAATTTTCGGGGGGACGTTCATGAACAACCAGGGAGCTATGGACTTCAACCCCATGATGAAGGGCACAGCCGTACCTACACCAAGTCCCGTGACACACGCCAGTGGGAACGGGCAGTCCCCACAAAACAGTATATCCTCATCACAGAACTCCGTCAGCTCTCCCCTCTCCGCCAATCCGCTATCCTCACCATCCTCAGCTAGCACATCAAACGGACAAAGTCCGTTTAGCTGGACAGTGTCATCGCGGCCGGAAGCCGAGAGTCCCCCCTCAGCGTCCGAGCAATGCCCAGGGTCGAATGTCAAACCCGGGACGGGAGAATTCCCGCGCAATCCGACGAGAGAGGACATCGCCAGACACATAGCCGCTGCTGGCGAATCGCCGTTCACGAGTTCGCCGTTCTCCCTGCCCGCGGTGCGCAAGATCAATGATCTCACGCTGGGGGGAGGGGGGACAAACATGGTCTCATGCGGGGGCTCGACGCTCCCGAAGACGAAGGAGAGTCCCGAGAACATCGAGGTGCTGAAGGCGTGGCGGACGATCACGTCCCATCCGCATTTCAAAGTGGGTATCGCATCATGCGCGTGATTGGATTTTGTTGATTACGTGATGTAGGATGCAGACATCAATGAGCTATGTTCGGAGTTCACGAAGAAGGCGCGGTGTGACGGGACAAAGGTTGTTTTGGAGCCAGAGGGTGTGCATCACATCTTGGAGACATTCAACAAGTCGCTGGCTCGGGAGCAGCAGCAGCAGCAACAACAACAGCGACCACCACAACCATCTCCTAGTTCGTCAAACTAGCTAACACGATTCCCATTTGTATCATCTAGACCATCATTTATCTCGCTTTCTTTCCTGTTATTTTTTTTTCTATGTGGTATTTCTTTACGACTATTGCATGTGGATGAGTGCTCTAGCTCTATGGTATTATACAACGTGTCCTGCCCTC
>Ga0153978_1000341_pt1 | contig 12078 bp, 20 predicted proteins | sample TSGA062MetaG_FD_104749 | JGI IMG/M metagenome (GOLD analysis project Ga0153978, IMG submission 104749) | Attine ant fungus gardens microbial communities from Georgia, USA - TSGA062 MetaG | ecosystem: Host-associated > Fungi > Mycelium > Unclassified | place: USA: Georgia, Yuchi Wildlife...
CAGCATTTACAATACACATCAGGGCTTATGAACCCACAGTCATGTATTTTGGGTTAACAAACTCTTCTGCTACCTTCCAAACAATGATGAACAATCTGTTCAGAGACCTCATAAACCAAGGAGACATGGCAACATTCATCAATGATATTCTAGTGGCCATAGATACTGAAGAAGGACATGATGAGTTAGTAGAGGAGGTACTAAAGAGGCTAGAAGAGAATGACCTATTTGTGAAACCAGAAAAGTGTAAATGGAAAGTGAGAGAAGTGGAATTTCTGGGAGTAATAATTGGTCTGAAAGGGGTGGAAATGCAAAAGGAAAAGGTAAAGGGAGTACTAAACTGGCTGACATCCAGAAACATCAAGGAGGTGCAAAAGTTTTTAGGCCTTGCCAATTATTATAGAAGGTTTATAAAGGACTTCACCAGGATAGCAGTACTACTACATGTGTTGGTTAGGAAGGAACAAAAGTGGAAATGGGAAAAGGAACAGGAGGAGGTATTTAAAAGACTTAAGGTGGTATTCACCACAGAATCTATCTTAGCTATCCCAGATATCAATAGAAAAATGAGAGTGGAAGCAGATGCCTCAGACTATGCAACAGGGGGAGTGTTGTTAACTAAGTGTGAGGATGGAAAGTGGATACCAGTGGCCTTTATCTCTAAATCACTAAATGCCATGGAGCGAAACTATAAAATTCATGATAAGAAGATGCTGGCAGTCATTAGGTGTTTAGAAGCATAGAGGCACTATTTGGAAGGAGTGAAGCTCAAATTTGAAATCTAGACAGACTATAAGAATCTCCAGTATTTCATGATGAGCCAAAAATTAAACTGCAGACAAGCAAGATGGGCCCTGTACCTATCATGATTTAATTTTACATTAAAACATGTTCCAGGAAAGAGCATGGGGAAGGCAGATAGGTTAAGCAGGAGACCAAATTGGCAGGAAGGAGTAGAGAAAAACAACAAAGATTGGAAGTTGATAAAGCCAGAGTAGATCAGGGGAGTGGAGATGATAATAGAGGAAAGAAAGAATCAAAAGAGCACAGAAAATGGATGAGAGGATAGTAAAGGTGGTTAAAGAATTGAAGAGAGCAGGAATAAAGATGTTAAAAGATAAAGAATGGGAAATAGAAGATAGGATAGTAATGAAGGAAAGAAAGATATATGTGCTAGAGGGAGAACTCAGGGGGGAGATAATATAACTATACCATGACACTCCAGTAGGAGAGCATAGGGGGAGATAGAAGATGGTAGAGTTGATCACCAGAAATTACTGGTGACCAGGAGTAACAAAGGAAGTGGGGAGATATGTGGATGGATGTAATGCTTGTCAAAGATACAAGAATCAGAGCAAAGCACCAGCAAGGAAGCTAATGCCCAATGCAATCCCAGAAAAACCATGGAGCCATATTTCAGCAGACTTCATCACCAAGCTACCATTGGCCCAGGGATATAATGCTATCCTAGTGGTATATGACCACTTTAGCAAAGTGGTACATTTTATAGCAACAACAGAGAAAACATCAGCAGAGGGACTTACAAAGCTGTTTTGAGATTATGTATAGAAGTTGCACAGACTTCCAGAAAGCATTATATCAGATGGGGGAGTACAGTTTGTGGCAGGAATGATGAAGGAGTTGAATAACTTGTTGGGAATCCAGATGAAACTCTCAACAGCCTATCACCCTCAAACAGATGGGCAAATGGAAAGGATAAACCAAGAGTTGGAGCAATATCTGAGGGTCTTCATTGACCATAGGCAAGAACAATGGTCCAATTGGCTAGGAATAGCAGAATTTGCATACAATAACAAAATCCATATGGCAACAAAAATATAGCTATTTAAAGTAAACTATGGTCAAGATCCAAGGATGGGATTTGAGAGGAGAAGAAAGGGGAAATACAAAGCAGTAGGAAAATTTGTAGAAAGAATGAAGAAAATCCAGGAGGAAGCAAAAGCAGCACTAGGGAAAGCACAGAAAGAAATAAAGAAGTTTGTGAACAGAAGGTAAAGGGAGGAAGAAGAATACAGAATAGGGGACTTAGTACTGCTAAGTACAAAGGACTTGAAATGGCAGATAAAAGGGAGAAGATCAGAGAAGTTAACAGAGCATTTTGTGGGCCTCTACAAAGTTAAGGGAATCATTTCTAGTAATGCAATAGGATTAGAATTACCTAAGTCTATTAAAATACACCCAGTAGTTAATGTAAGTAGAGTATGACTTTATAAACCACAGGTAGAGGAACAGAAGAAGATACTACCAAAACCAGTCATTATTAAAGGAGAGAAGGAATTCGAGGTAGAAAAAATTCTAAACAAAAGAACAGTTAGAGGAAAGGAAAAGTTTCTGGTAAGGTAAAAGGGATATATGGCAGAAGAAGACACTTGGAAGAGTAAGAAAAACCTGGAAAATGCAAAAAAATTAGTAGAAGAGTTTGAGAAAAAGTATGGGGAAGAGGCTGAAGAACTAAGGTGACAGAAACTAGAAGAAGAAGAGAAGGAATTTAGTTGGAAATTGCCTAGTGAGTTCATGGCAAAATTACTATATGGCTGGGGAAAAAGGAGGTATAAAAGAGAAAGGGAAAAGAGGTGGGACAAGAACTGGAGTTGATGGAAAGGTTTCTCAGGATGAGGAAACTTAAAGGGGGGGCCATGTTATAAGAGCTCCAAAAGAAAAACAGTCTCCCACACATTGGAACAACTAAATCCAAAACCTCAAAGCATACAATAGGGTCAGGATATAAATAGTGTGGGAACAATAGGAAGTCAAATCACATGACCAAGTCAGGTGATCATAGAATATTCTGGAAGGACATGTGATCATGGACTAATAGCAGTACAGCCACTGTAAAGTAGTATAAGTAGTAGTCCAATCTAGCAAAGAACCCTATTGAGTTCTTCTTGAACATCTACCTAGGATATCACTAAGGACATTCACTGTCTATTGATAACATAAAGATGATATGTTGAGAGCAGAGATAATTAGGTTATATCATAATATGCCAGTAGAAGAATATAGGGGATAGTGGAAGATGGTAGAACTAGTTAACTAGTTACCAGAAACTTTTGGTGACCAAAAGTAACCAAGGAGGTGAAGCAATATATAAAAGGATGCAATTTCTGCCAAAGAAATAAGAACTGCACAGAACAACCAGCAGACAAGTCAATGCCCAATTCAATTCCAGAAAGACCTTAGATGTATATTTCAGTGGACTTTATCACTAAATTGCCACTAGCCCAAGGATATGACTCAATCTTAGTAGTGGTAGATAGGTTAACAAAAATGGTCTACTTTATTTCTACTATAGAAAAAACATCAGCAGAAGAACTGGCTAGGCTATTCAGGGACAATATATGGAAATTACATAGACTACCTGAGAGTATCATTTTGGATAAAGAACCACAGTTTGCAGTAGAATTAATAAGAGAGTTGAATAGAATGTTAGGGATTGAAAACAAAATGTCAATGGTATTCAAGAATACAACACAGGAAAGATATAAATAGTATGGGAAGGATTATGTAAGATATAGGTAGTTCTTAGTAAGGGTCATGTGATTACAGGAGGTAGGTGCACAGACTATCTAATATTTGTATAAGTACCTAGGGGAATCTATGAGGAACTCTATCAAGTTCTTTCTAAATAACTACCTTGGTTGAGCTCTAAGTTCTCACAACTACACACTAATACAAGAACTTGATATCTATTGTTGACCCTGTACCTTGCAGCCTCAATACTCTCTATTCCACTCACTCTCTTATCATCCTTGCTAGTGAGCACAGCACTCACAAGCATCTTGGATAGCAGGCTCTAGCTATAAAGAGAACTTCACTGTTAGTTAGGAACAGTGAGTAAAAGGCCTGGACAAAACTCATGTCCCTGCCTGAGATCTGATCTCCATACCAAGTGAGCTTGTATATAGCTTTTCACTATTAGCTCCATGTTACTAGTCCATTGTGACCAGTCTATGCAGGGGAACAACAGTAACCTCTTAAAGGCCTGTCTAGCTTAGAGATTCCTTCCTTAGGGATAATATTGTTTTACCCTTCTAGTCAGTAACTAGCCATAAGTTTAGACAAAGAAGACCACTCATCCTCCTATAAGGAATCATTATCACCACCATCACCATCACCATTACTATTGCCACTATACATGTCTCAACAATGACAACCTGCAGAGCAACCTGCTGCTTCTGCACTACAACCTGCTCCCCTCACTCAGGAAGAGCAACTCCTTTTCCTAATAGCCAGCAGGTGGCCACTCTTTTGTAGCAAAATGAAGGAGCAAGAGTGGAGGTAGCAAAACCTTCTTTGTTTAGTGGGAAGATAGAGGAAGTGAGTACATTTATCAATATAGCTTGCTTGTATCTCAGCATGAAGATGATGGGGGAATCAGAGGCAACAAAGATGGCCTGGGTACTGTCTTATGCACAGGGGGAAGTAACAGAGGCATGGAAAGACAACCTACTGGATGAGCTATCAAAGGGAGAGTTGGAAGTAGAAACAGTAGAGGAATTGTTTAGCAAGATGAGGAATGAATTTGGAGAAACAGTAGAAGAAGAGAGGAAGATAGAGCAGCTAAGAACAATTGAGCAAGAGAAAAGGACCTGCAATGAGTATGTCCAGGAGTTCAAAAAGGTGGCAAGAAGAAACAGTTATAAGAGGCAGCCTCTCATTGAAGAGTTCAAGAGGGGATTAAGCAGAGCACTGAGGAGGAAGTTGGTAGAGGCAGAGAGTCCCCCCAGTACAATAGAGGAATGGCAGGAGAGGGCAGGAGGTCAGAACTTTAGAGAAGAAGCACAGAACAGTCAGGGAGGACAGGGGCTAGGAAGAGACCCCAATGTAATGGATGTTGATAGAGGAAGAGAGGGAGATAGAACATGCTATGTATGTGGGAAGTGAGGCCATATGGCCAGAAACTGTTGGCAAAGGAAGGAAAGAGAGGGAAAAGTAGTAAAAACACTGCAAGAGTTGGCAAAAGACAATGGAGGACAGTGAGCTCCCAACTGGCCTCCAACAATTTGTATAGTGTATTGTGCCTAGAAAGACTGGGGAATAAATTGAATTATTATAGCAACACTGAAAGAGCAAGAGATATACAGTGTACACTACAACTGCTAAAAGAAGTGTGGATGAAAGTAGGGTTAGAAAAGCTGGAGAGTCATGAAGGAGTAGCAGTAAAGGCTCTGTTAGACAGTGGAGCAATAGGTCTGTTTATAGATACCAAGTTCACAAAGGAGAAGGGATTTAAACTAGAGAAGTTAAAAACCCTCTTGCTAGTAAGGAATATAGATGGAATGGTAAACATTGGGGGAGCAATCACTCACCAGGTGGAGTGCAACATGTTCTTTAAAGGGGATGTTGAGAGAGTGCAAATAGATATGTATAACCTGGGGAAAACAGAAGTAATATTAGGTATACCCTAGCTAGTGGCTCATAACCCAGAGATAGACTAGGAAAAAGGGGAGGTCAAAATGACATGGTGTCCACCAATATATAGAAAGAGGAAGCAAAAAATGCAGGAGAAAAGACAGGTGAGAAAAACAGAGAAAGGAAAGACAGTGGAAGAATTAGTACCTAGGAGATTCTGGAAGTGGAAAAAAGTATTTGGAAAGAAGGAATCAGAAAGAATGCCCATGGGATCATGTAATAGAATTAAAAGAGGGGTTTGTACCCAGAAAAGGAAAAGTGTATTTGCTGTCAAGGGAAAAAAAAGAGGAAGTACAAGCATTTATGAAGGATTAACTGCAAAAGGGATATATTCAGCTGTCAAAATCACCACAGACCTCACCAGTCTATTTTGTAGCAAAGAAGAATAGAAAAAGGAGAATAGTACAAGATTATTGTCATATAAATCAGTGGATGGTAAAAAACAGATACTCTTTACCCCTAATTGCAGATATCCTGGATGGAGTAGGAAAGAAGAAGGTGTTTATAAAACTTGATCTTAAATGGAGATACAATAATATGAGAATCAAGAAAGGTAATAAGTAGAAGACTGCATTCATAATATATATTGGGGTGTATGAACCAACAGTTATGTATTTTGGTCTGATAAACTCCCCAGCTATCTTTCAAACTATAATGAATGATCTGTTCCAAGATATAATCAATCAGGGAAACACAGCAACCTTCATTAATGATATAATAGTAGCCATAGATGCTGAAAAAGAACATGACAAGCTGGTAGAAGAGGTATTGAAGAGACTGAAAGAAAACAACCTATTTGTTAAGCCAGAAAAGTGTTGGTAGAAGGTAAAGGAGATGGAATTCCTAGGCATGGTAATAGAACCTTGAGGGGTAGAGATGCAAAAAGAAAAGGTAGATGGAGTCCTAAGCTGGCTACCACCAAAAAATGTAAAAGAAGTACAAAAGTTTCTAGGACTGGCAAATTACTATAGGCAGTTCATTAAGGACTTTGCTAGAATCATAGTCCCTTTGCACCTACTAGTTAGAAAGGAGGAAAAGTGAAGGTGGAGAGAAGAGCAAGAAATATCATTCAGGAAACTGAAAGAGGTGTTTACAACAGAACTGGTCTTAGCTATTCCAGATTTAGATAAAGAGATAAGGGTAGAGGCAGATGCCTCAGACTATGTGACAGGAGGAGTACTATTGGTGAAATGTGAAGATAAAAAGTGAAGACCAGTTGCCTTTATCTTTAAGTCATTAAATGCAACCAAACAAAACTACAAAATTCATAACAAGAAGATACTAGTAGTAATTCAGTGCTTAGAAGCATAGAGGTACTACCTGGAGGGAGTGAAAGTAAAGTTCAAAATCCAGACAGACTACAAAAATCTCCAGTATTTTATGACTAGCCAGAAGTTAAATTGAAGACAAGCTAGATGGGCATTATATCTATTACAATTCAACTTTATCTTGAAACATGTTCTAGGAAAAAGTATGGGGAAAGTAGATGGGCTGAGCAGAAGACCAGATTGGCAAGAGGGAGTAGAAAATAATAATGAGGACCAAACACTGATAAAGCTGGAATGGATAAAGAGGATAGAAACACTGGTAAAAGAAAACAACCTAAGAAATAAAATTAGAAAAGTGCAGGAAGGGGATAAAAGAGTGGTCAAAGCAGTGGAGGAGCTAAAAAAGGCAGGGATGAAAACATTGAGAGGAGTAGTCATAAAGAAGGGACAAATCTATATGCTGGAGGGAGAATTAAGGGGGGAGGTAATACAGTTGCATCACAATACACCAGTAGAGGGACATGGTAGGAGATAGAAAACAACAGAACTAGTAACAAGAAACTATTAGTGGCTGGGAGTTACAAAAGAAGTAGGAAAATATGTGGATAGATGTGATGCTTGTCAATGTTACAAGAATAGAAGTAAAGCCCCAGTAGAAAAACTAATGCCCAATACAATCCCAGAGAAACTATGGAGTCATATTTCAGTAGACTTCATCACCAAACTACCTTTGGCTTAGGGTTATGATGCAATTCTAGTAGTTTGTGACCATTTCAGTAAAATGGCACATTTTATAGCAACTATGGAGAAAACATTGGCAGAAGAGCTTACTAGGTTATTTAGGGATCATGTCTAGAAATTACATAATCTTCCAGAAAGCATCATATTGAACAGAGGGGTGCAGTTTACAGCAGGAATGATAAAGGAATTGAACAAGTTGTTAGAGATCTAGACAAAACTGTCAACAGCCTATCATCCCCAAATAGATAGGCAAACAGAGAGGATCAATCAGGAGCTAGAACAATACCTAAGGGTCTTTATCGATCACAGACAGAAGCAATAGCTAGACTGGCTGGGAACCACTGAATTTGCATATAATAACAAAATTCACTTAGCTACAAAAGTATTCCTCTTTAAGGCAAACTATGGTCAGGATCCACAAATGGGATTTGAGAGAAAAAGAAAGGGAAAGTTTGAGACAGCAGAAAAGTTTGTAGAAAGAATGAAGAGAATCCAGGAAGAGGCAAAAGCAGCATTAGAGAAAGTACAAGAGGAGATGAAGAAGTATGCAGACAGAAAGTGAGGCGAAGGAGAAGAGTATAAAGTCAGGGACTTAGTACTATTAAGTACAAAGGATTTCAAGTGGTAGATGGCAGGAAGAAGGTCAGAAAAGTTAACAGAGTGGTTTGTGGGGCCTTACAAGATCAAGGGAATTGTTTCAACCAATACTATAGAATTAAAACTACCTAGTTCTATTAAAATACACTCTGTAGTTAACATAAGTCAAGTACAGTTGTACAGGCCCCAGGTGGAAGAACAAAGGAAAACCCCACCAAAACCAGTTATCATCAAAGGAGAAGAGGAATTCAAGGTAGAAAAAATACTGAACAAAAGAATAGTTAGAGAGAAGGAAAAGTTCTTAGTATGATAGAAGGGGTATACAGCAGAGGAAGATACTTGGGAAAGTAGGGAAAACCTGAAGAATATGAAAGAGCTGCTTGAAAAGTTTGAAAGGAAGTATGGAGAAGAAGCTGAAAAAGTAAGATGACAGAAAGAAGAAAACAATAAAAAGAAGTTCTCAAGAGAACTCCTAGAGAGGTTTACAGCAAAAATACTATGGAGGTAGTCAAATAAGGAATACGAGAGACAGAGGGAAAAAAAATGGGAGGAAAACTGGAGACAATGGAAAAATTCCTCAAGATAAGAAAATTTGAAGAGAAAACCATATTATAAAACAACTCCTAAGAAAGAAACTATTTCTCATGCATTTATCAACTTGATAGGAAATACTCAAGAATATAACACAGAAAAGATATAAATAGTGTGGGAAGGATTATGTAAGATATAGGTAGTTCTTAGTAAGAATCATATAATTGCAGGAGGTAGACACACAGACCATCTAATATTTGTATAAGTACCTAGGGGAATCCACAAGGAACTCTATCAAGTTCTTCCTGAACAACTACCTTGGTTGAGCTCTAAGTCCTCATGACTATATGCTAACAATACTTGAGTACAAAGACATTGCCCTTCAAAGCAAATTATGGGCAAGATCCTAGGATGGAGTTCAAAGTAAAGAAGAAGAGGAAGTACAAAAGTACAGAGAAATTTGTGACAAAGATGAAAGAAATTCAAAAGGAAGCAAAAGCAGTATTAGGGAAGATGCAAGAAGAAATAAAGAAATATACAAATAGAAAAAGAAGAGAGGTTGATAAGTATAAGGTAGGAGACTTGGTGATGCTCAGCACCAAGGATTTGAAATATCAAATAGTTGGTAGAAGGATAGAGAAGTTGATAGAGAAATTCATAGGTCTCTATAAAGTTAAAAAAATTATATTAGCAAATGTAGTTAAATTGGAGTTACCTAGTACACCTAGTAGTAAATGTCAGTAGGATATATAGATATGTAGGACAAGTAGAGGGACAGAGGAAGGAGCAACTGGCTCCAGTGATAATAGAAGGAGAGAAAGAATAGAAAGTAAAAAGAATACTAAACAAGTAGTGAGTTAGAGGGAAGGACAAATACCTGGTATGATAGAAGGGGTTCACAGTAGAATCAGATACTTGGGAAGGGATTGAGAACCTGAAGAATACAAAAGAAGCAGTTGAAGAGTTTAAGAAGAAATACTGGCAAGATATAAAAGATATTAGAAGACAGAAAAGGAAAGAGGGAACATTTAAGAGAGGAGAACTACCAGAGCAATTTATAGCAAAAAAGCTATTTGGTTGGTCAGATAAAAGATATGATAAGGAATATTGGGCAAGGTTAGAAAGAAATTGGAGATGATGAAAAGAAGAAAAAGCAAGAGGACAAAGAACAATAGAAACAATAAAAGAGAAGGAAGAAGAAATTGGACAAGAAGATTTGGGACTCAGAGAGTGGACAGAAGAAGATGATGATGATATGGGGAACATTTGTAGCCCCTACTATGAGCTGTAAAAATCCTCAGGATAAGGAGGGAGATGGTATCATGATACAGCCAAAGCAGCTAAGTCATTATTTATTTTTCTTTTCTTTTCTTTTTCATTTAATTAAATAATCAGTAAATGCATGAGAGAGAATGATACATGGGACTTTATAAATAAAAGTAAATACAGAATATATATAAGTAGTGTACAGCAATCAAATAGGAATTCTATTGAGTTCTCCTTGTCAACTTGGACTAGGAGTGGTTCTAAGGCATTACAGTCTAAGTTCTTACAGGTACCAAACCATGTTACATTAGATAGGGGGGCAAAATTTGTCTCAAAATTCTTTTGGTTGCTAGCCCAAGCTTTGAATATAAAGTTACATTTCTTAGTGGGTTACTATCTAGAAGTGGATGGCCAAACTGAGCACACAAACCAGACCTTGAAGCAATACTTGTGAACCTACCATAATTATTAGCAATCTGACTGGTTCAAGCTTTTACCATTGGCAGAATTTACTTACAACAATACATCTTCATCTACCACAGGGATGTCCTTCTTCTTTGCAAACAAGGAGTATCACCCCAGCATGCAAGTACAAATAGCCTAAGAGTTTGCATCCAAACTGGTAAAAACATTTGTAGTAGACCTCAAAGACATCCATGTGGAACTGAAACAAGCTATTGCAGAGGTACAAAGATACTACTAAGGCCCAGTGGATGCACAGTGAGCCAAAGCATCTACATTCCAAGCAAGAGACACAATATATATCCTAGCAAAATTCATCAGAACCACCCAGCCTTCAAAAAAGCTTTCAGAATGCTATTTAGGCCTTTTCTCTATGACAAAAAGGGTAGGATCTCACTTCTATCTTATGAAGCTACCAGAATATCTTAGATCAATTCACCTTGTATTCTATATATTCTAGCTTGAACTAGCTTTCTCTAGCATTATCCCAAACTACACCAATCCACTTCCACCATCCATTGAAATAGATGAAAACCTTAAACTTGAGATAGTGCAAATACTTGACTTGAAATTGGACAAGTATAGAACAAATCTCTTGATATACTATATATGTTGGGCAGAGTATAAGGACACCTCAGAGGAATATTTGTAGCTCAACACAGCCAACCTAACAAATGCTAATAAATTACTTTTAGATGTCCACATCCTAAACCTGACTAAGCTAGGCCTATAAGAGAACCACACCAAACTCCACTCCTGACACACCAGTGGCAACGAGCCAGGATATCTCTGACAACTAATTAAATAAGCATTACTCCAGGTTTAATCAGTTGTCTATTCCTGAAACTCCTATCCCTGACAGCTGAGATGTCTGTAACCAAGAAAGCAGTATATAGAGTAGATCACCTTTTAGGAGCCTTATCCTATTCTTTGAGGTTTCTCCTGAAGGTGAGTTGTAACATATCCCAAAGTGTATTTATATATTGAGATTTCTTCTAGTGTTCCCTTTGGTTGCCCTTACAAAGCTCTGCTGATGCACTGTCAAACTGATAAAGATCCACCACCATGCTACTATACTTGAGAGATTGGGTTCCAAGCAACAATTTGGCATTGGCCACAAGGGTATGGCCATTGAGAGGAGGGGGGGTACTGTTATAGTTCCTCTGTGATATACAGTCATATTGCCTCATATAAGGATATTGTCATCTCAGTCACACTGTTTACAAACAGTTCAGGCTCTTTGTACTAGTTTACTAGAGCCTTTAGTTATAAGTCAGTATTTGTAAAAAAACCCATCTCAGCTTTGTTTTCCACTTAGTAGACTCCTCCTGAATTCATCACTTGTTGATATCTCACTGAGCTCTCCTATTTTGCACATCAAGAGAGAAAGTATAGGGATTGATCCAGCTAGCTAGCTGAGATCAAGTCAAGATAGAATTACAGAGTCCTTACTTGACAATTACTCTCATTTCCAGAAACGTCTTGAAATTTTAGAGTTTGTGAACTCAAAAGACTTGAGAGGTATAGAAGAGAAAGAACTAGTAGAATCTAGAAGTGTAGAGATTGACAACAATAACTGAGAACAATTGCTTTTGAAAAGAAAGAAAGAGGTGTAGGGGTAGTTGTTGGGCTATCTAGAGACTGACAGTTTTGGTTCATTTTCAACTTCCTTATCTTTTTTTTAATTTAATTTAATTTAATTTTGTCTTTGTTTCTCTAGTGTTGTTGCCCTTCCCTCTGCTTACTTAATTTTCACTAAAATCAGACCATTTCATAAAAG
>Ga0153978_1000343_pt1 | contig 12069 bp, 12 predicted proteins | sample TSGA062MetaG_FD_104749 | JGI IMG/M metagenome (GOLD analysis project Ga0153978, IMG submission 104749) | Attine ant fungus gardens microbial communities from Georgia, USA - TSGA062 MetaG | ecosystem: Host-associated > Fungi > Mycelium > Unclassified | place: USA: Georgia, Yuchi Wildlife...
ATGTGTTACAGCTTAAATAGTTCCTTCGAATACGCTTGTCTTTTCATAATTCGCAATTGACCACATATGTAACATAAGTAAAGTAGCAGGTTGAGAGAAGAGTGCCAGGTCAGAATAGCCTTGGTACATGCAGGATCAGAGTCTACAGAGAATCTGGACAGCTCATCCTGATCAAGATCCTGATTCGAGCTTATGCACCTTTGTGTAAATTATACCAGCTGGATGTCCTTTTGGGATAGTTTACCAAGGTGTATTAGGAGGGAACATCATAGGAGGCGAGATCTCGTTTCGTTTACCTTTACCTTGGATGAGTTCAACTAGGGTTAGTGCGAATAGAAATGTTGAGCCTTTAATGTATTAATAGTCAGACATACTAGGGAGAAAGAGAAAAGCCTATACCTGGGCCACGGCTAGATCAACGAGAGAGAGAGAAAAACTAGCATGAAAAGATGAGTGATGAATGTCCAAAAAAAATGTACGTAGTGACAAGTTTTCCAGAAACGACAATTGAATCTTCAGAATAATCGAACAGAGTCTCGAGCTCAGATTTGACGGAGGGGTGAGAAGTGATAGGTTGCCTGGTGAGCTGCGCACTTCTGGCTACGAGGCTACCTGACAAAACAAAAGTGGCCAACAAAGTCATTATCCACATTATTTGAAGTCGAGAACAATGAGATATTTGAAATGAGGAGGGGTAGAATGCAATGCATACCAGCACAAATCAAACCAACATATTTCCCTTTATCCAAATACTCCTTTGCGAGTTTTGGTATACCTGTGGTTATAGTCGACATTGTTTGAGCGCCTTTTAATCCCCCAGGGACCACCAGTAAATCGTATTTGTCCTAATATCCAGCTGTCAACTCTGCGCACAAATCGAGAAAAACGAATTCGGAAGTCGTACAGGTCCGAACAGTTTGGGATTCCCAGGATCGAAAACTACATCAGGGATGATCTTCACCCCTCGAGAACAAGCTGCCACAGAGGAATAAGTACTCTTGATAGTCATCAACACTTCTGTAATGACCATCGAAGTAAAACACACAAAATTTTCATCTCGTTCTTCAAGTGTAACATAGGCAGACATAGTGTTGAATCCTGCGCGGACGAGCGTGTCATATGTGATCGTGCTGTAGAGCAGGTGTTGCGTAACAGGAACAAGAAGCGAGGACAGGAATCCCTACAATTCCATTTCCTCAGTACCATCTGCAATAAATACAAGTGCTTTGGGAGGTTCTGGGATAGAACTCATGTTCAATTATGTGATTGTGAAGAATCAAGAAGTGATTGATCTGGTGATGCATTCAATTCCTACGAACCAAGTGGGAAAATCAAATCCACAAAACTAGATTCATTCATTGCATGAATATGGCTACAAGCTACTGTTGTGAGATACAATATAGGAAATCTGTCGCTAGGAATGTAGAGCCTAGTCTATCTGGGATGACCCTATGATACAATGAGATTTGCATGACGATAGTCAGGATTCAATAAGACGAATTAAAAAGAAAAGCAAAAGGAAGCCATCAAGTACGAATCGGGATTCCGGAACACCGTTCGAGTATGAGCTTTCTCAAAAGAGAAGAGAAGAAATGGGAATGCCCATTAATGCTGATTAAGAACAGCCAGGTTAAGAGCACCCAGGAGAACCTCCCACGCAAGGTCAAGCGTGTCCCACAACTCATTGTCAAATAGCCCAAGGCTGACCATGTCTTGCCACAAGTCTCTGACATGTGCGGTGAGTGCTGTAAGCTGAACAAGATTGCCACTGGTGTGGCGACAAAGGAGGACTGCGAGTGAGTGCACGGTATCTGGTGACTGAAGAATAGCAAGAACGTTTTGGTGTGTCAAGCTTGGCTGGAAAGAAGATGCTGGGAAGCCAAGGGCAGTCATGACACCGTCGAGGCGATGAGTGTAGAGATATCGATGAATGACATGGAAGGCAGCCGGTGATGGGAGAGTCACGGGGAGGACGGGGAGCGCGAGGTGCCCGTTTGCAGAAGGAGAGGGGTTAGAAGGAGGAAGCGCAGGAAGGCGTGCACAGTTTGCGGCCAGAACAAGTGCGTGGACAGCAAATACATAAACATGGTCAGAATCTGAACGAGAAGACTTTGCTGACGAGATAGCAAGGATATGCGAAGGATACTGAACCTCATCCGAAGGAATGGTCAAAGAAACTTTGAGGACAGAGGGGATCTGCGAACGGGGAAGGGTAGGTGGCAACGCAAACGCATTGATGCCGCGCGACAAGGGGCCAGGATCCTGGCAGAGTCCACGGCGAATATATTCGGAGGGTACGTCTGCGAGGTCTGGCGACACAGCAATAAGTGCGTCACGAGAGACATCAGTGAACTTGGGACGCGAAAGGTTCCGAGGCAGTTGTACGGTAGGAAGAGAAACTGGGAGATGTTGGTGGTGGCCAGTGTATTGCGAGTGTGGGGTTGCAACTTGGAACATTTTGAAGCTGAATAGCAATAGTTGTCTATGTCTGCGTAATTTATATGTCAAAAGCATTACATATCGAGAACAAGATCTTTGCCTTTTTCTGGTCCTTCCTTTGTCAACGTTTCCTTTTTGGTTCCATCCGAGCCGGTACCCTTGTTCTCAATTTTTCCTCTGGCTACCCACATGGCTCCCGATCTGTTTTGCATGTCTTCACGCAGCCCGGTTCACGCTTCAGGTCTCCATGCAGCCCGGTTCGCATCGCACACCTTCCAGGCCCAATGGAACCTTGGGATCAGAAATTTCCCACGCGATCCAAATTGAGCCAGACATCAAGCAGTATCTTAATTAGGTGATGGCTTTGTTCTGAGGTTGGACGTTCGCTTGACGAAAAGCGTTTATCATTCCAACTTGCAGTCTTTACTCTCCTGCTAGGTTCTAATCATTGTCCCTTGTATTTTCTGAGCTGATACTTCAAATCAAGAATTAGCTCAGAAAATACAAGGGACAATGATCAGGAGTAAACATAAAAATATTACCAGAAGACCCTTATTTAGTCTGTTACCTCGATTTTTTTTTTCATGCAATGGAAGAGACCTAGAAATACCCACATCCAGACATCTTACTAGCTGTTTGAATGTGGGTCTCTTGATGAGTGACAGGTGCTTTGGAAGCTCTGTGTACAGCCAACTCAGGGGAAGAGTTGGGTATTTACCCTGCAATCTTGTGATAGACTATTAAGCTTAGTGGTTAGAGCATATGGGCTAGTTACCTAAGGTCACAGGTTCAATTTCTGTCTGGGTCACTCTCCTGTCATCCTGACATCTTTCTAGGCCTCTTCCATTACATGAAAAAAGTTGAATTTTCTTCAAAAATATCACTTGTGGTAATTGGGATTACCTTTTCCCTCTACAAGCAAACTTTCATCATTGTATCTTCTAACAATGATCCGATCATTTCGTCAACCTTGGATGATCAAAGAAGATACTGGTGACCCAGACCTAAGTTATGCATTTCTTTAGACTGCTGAGCAAGATCTAGTTGGTCTCCTGTTAATCATACCAAAAACAATAACTCTGGTCTGTTTTCCAAGTTCTCTCTTCCTCCATTTCTCTCTTTACTTCAGTCCTCGCATGAGGGTGGCCTAAATAGCCACCTAACTACTGAGGCTCACCAAATCACTGGTCCATTCTGCTCCTCAACCCAATCACATGGTCAGACGAACTACTGATTGATAAGTTACACCGGTGCCTGGAAAAATTACCCCCAACAGGGTTGCTATGCACAGGCCAGCCAATGTCACTCCAACCAACACCCCACTTCCGAGGCCTTAGAGGCAAACATAGATTATATGGATGCCTCATACAATGTCGCAGGCCATGGCCATGCAGGATACTTTCATAGGAAATTTGGCCCAGCAGCCTGCCCATGTAGCACACCCTACCAGACTCCTCTCTGACATAAATCTACCATCGATAACAAACCAGTAGAAAATCACTCTGAAGACGGACTTGAAGGCGAGCACCCTACGACATCATCCAGCCCGATGTAATTAATTCCCCTTTTCTTCATAATTACTGCCATAATAACGCTTTCGAACATATTGCTACCCTACCCATCTGCCAGAAAACCCTGCCCACACCTTACTTCTTTGGTCACACGCCTCTTGTAGATCCTGACATTGGGCCCTGTCTAGGCCCTCTGCGTCTTAGCATTATCTTACTTGTTGCGAATCCAAAAAAAACTGGGATCACCTGACACGATGTTTTTGTGATCAGTATTGAAAATTCTGCAACGAGGCAAACTGCATGGAAAAACCTACTGAAACCAGCAAAATATCACAAAATATCACCCAACATGGTGGTAATGTCTCAACAAGTGGTATTTTGGAAATCTGATGGCTTTGGACTACAACACTCCTGTGCGAATACCTAAAAAGTAAATACTAAAAGTGTAATCAGTTCTGCTTCTACATACACCGATTGATCCGTTCACTCTGAAATTTCGGACTTCACATTATATTGATTCAGGCAGAAAGATCATCCGAAAACATAAGTTAATCCTGCAGAAGTTATTTGGCATGCAAGACAAAGAGATCCCAGCCCCTTTGCCGCCAGCCGGGACTGACTCAACAGCATCCTATATATAGATTCTGGACTACGTTCATCTCCAAAGGGAAGTCGTAGAGACTACTACTTTGGCTGATACAACATTGTACCCATATCCGATATCTCGGGTATACGGAATACTTATCCATGATTTCAGGAGGATTTTCAAGCTTTTGGAGCATCGCAGTGTTGCAATGCATGATTTTTCCGTAATGCATCTCTAGTTTGATAAAAATACCGGTGTTCTTGCATCATGAATATTACGGTAGGAACAGAGGAGCGAATCCTCCCAAAGATAGTACAGCTATGTATACATGCGAATATGATTATAGTATGACTATAAGCCTGCCTCCATCGAAGATCCGAGGACAGACAAGCTGCCTTAAAGCGCTACAGAGATAGTAGGTGATTATGTAACATCATTGTTCATGACCATGGAATATGCGCAGCCCAGAGACAGATTGGTGTTAGACTTCAGATTTGATTAGAGCGACTGCCTTTTCAGACCGCGGTTTAATAGTACATTGAAAACTCGTTGGATGGCTGATGATAACAGCGAAGATTAACTGCCGTAACCTAGAGAATGCAACCAGCACTCTACCTTATTACACCAGTTGTCTGATCCACAATAGGCTCGATGACATGACCATCTTCCACGTATTTAGATATGTTAAAGACGGCAAGGGTCATAACGCATGAGATAAAGATAGAAGCATCTGCCATGATGCGCCCTAAGTGAAGAGCCAACCGTCGGATGTAGGGTCATTTGAGTTAATATGCTAAAACACACCTGGGCAGATCCTGAACCAAACAGGTATTAATTACCAGAGAACAGAGAAAGTACCGACAAGGACTTGCCTTCTTCCGAAACCGAAACATATTTGCCTGGGGTCTGGTTCTGGGTCCGAGCCAAGGAACCTGCTCGGACGAAAAACCATTGGGTCCGAGTAGATTTTTGGGTCATGTTGCATCTTCCTACAAAGAGCAATTAATTTGGATCATTGTGCTTGGAGTGGGCGAACAAACCAAATATTCGGAATTATTAAAGAGCCCTTTGGGATGAAGTATCCATTACGAACATCGTCTTGCGTGGCAACATGAGGAACACCTGTCCATGGATAAAATCAAATTCGTGAATCTCATCAACTGGGAAGGTTAGAGTTATAACTTACCCGTTGGCACTACAGAATGCCATCGCATAACTTCTAGTACCACGGTGTTCACGTAAGGCAAGTCATCTCTATCAGCAAAAGATGGAAGCCTATCTAGTCCTATTACTGAATCGATCTCGGCCTGAGCTGCAGCAGCTACTTCAGGATACAGCGCCATGGCTTTGAAGAAAGCGTAGATCGCAGAGACCGTCTGACGTGATAGAGTTCAATTATGAGTAAGTCAATCCTTTTCTGGAAAGGTGATACATTCAGAAAAGAAACACTCACGGTGTCGGCACCCCCTGAATAAAGGGAAGTAGCAGACCATTTTATGTCGAATTCCTTTTCGAGGTTTATATCAGGTTCTGATAGAAGATTTGCTGTGAAAGATGGTGCTGCAGCCCCTGCAGCCTACGAAGAGTCGATGACGACGAAGTACATGTGATTCACCGAACGTACCATCTGGCTCTTCACGTATTCATAGGGAGCTTCTACCGCCTGGTTCAATGTTCTCGCCCATTCCCGTGCTGTCTTTTTGAAACCAGTTCCGGGAAACCAGTCTGGAAGTTGTCGCACTAAATTCACCAGAATCACAGGTTGCCCAACAAAACCGTGCATAAAGCTCACGTTGAGGAATCAAATTGACCATAAAGCCGCCTGGGGCAGTGGCCAACGAAAACTGATCTGTAGCTATGTCAGCAAGAGTGACGAAAGGATCTTCTGTCTCATAGACTTCGTAACCATGAGAAATACGGAGGATAATGGCGCTGGCGGTTCTTTGAATTTGTCAACATGGGACGCCTTGTCAAGGAACAACACTACGTACCTGCGGATATGTGTTGCCAGGTCTTGGGGTGTGTTGAGTAAGTGTTTCAGAAACTTGCGAGTTTCAACTTCCTCGGTAGGATAAAATTGAGACATCGAAGTAGAGTTTCCAATCAACTTATGGAACAATTTGCGATAGCGTCGAAATCGATCTCCATATGGGATCAGTACCAGAGTGTTCTTCCAGCCAACCATTTCTCCGCCCATCTCCATGATAGGCCTGTCAGAATAGATAGAGCCCTTTTTCTCTAGCATATTCGTTGCAACCTCTGCTGAGTTCACGATTATCATCCGCTGACCGAAGATGCAGACGGACACAATGTCACCTGAGTTTGCTGAGAGAGTGATACAAAACCTGATAAAATTGTGCACCTACCCCACTTTTCACCCCAGCTTGCGAATGTGAGCCATTCCTTGGAAGACGGCATGGCCAACAGATTTCCAAGAAGAGGCCATTGCCTAGGGCCTGGAGGCAGAGGGACACTAAGCCTTGGACGCAAAAGTCGTCGGATGATAATAAAACCGAGGAACACGAGACCAAGGTCAAGGACACAGAGAAGTCTAGTCATTTGCGTTGTCCAGGAAATGATACTTTGAACGAAGATCAAGATCAAGGAGAGCAGTAGAGAATCAAGGATACGCAAGGGTTTATATCCCATTTGGCGTACACCAGATTGCAAACGACCGTCATGTTGCTAAAGTCGCGATGTATAAGATCAGATCTCACACTAAGTCCTCGGAACGCCGCCCAGGACCCACAAGCGCCGCTAACATCTTGTACCTGATCAAATCACTTGGAAATCCAGCACACGGCCGGCCGGCTCCGTTCCCTGGCGAGATTCTCGTACTTTGATGCCATAGTTTCCGTGCACACCGGTTGTTCTCCCGAGACCTGAACCAAGCCAATCGCCAATGCAAACAGAGCCCCCTACTATATCTTAAGTTCCATGTACTCCTGTAAGATGTGTGGAAATCTCCTCTTGTCCTTCCAGGTGTTTCACGAGAGGTGGAGCTATCTGAGTTGTAGACTCGCTTCTCGGCTGTAAAGTCATGACAACGCAGCCCCTTACATAAAGGACCACCTTGAGTAAGCGTTTATGGAGCTATCTTGGAAGCCGAGCCACAATGTGCAGTGTCGGCAAATCCGCGTATTCGCCACGATTCCGTCGTGAGAATCGAGGCGTAGTGACAGTAGAGCAGGATCGTGCTTGAACGCAAGAGTCATGTTGATAATATTTGATACGTGCACAATGATATGATTACATCGACGCATATGTCGAGCCAGTCGAAGCGAATCTTAATCCACTGATACAGGACCTGAAGCATGTTGAAATCGGCGGTTCTAGCGCCCAGCAAGATAACTCGGGGTTGACAGCAAGGTAGAGGGCACCAGGAACACACACTTTACGTGGTCATGTCATTCTTGAAGCTGGAGCTCGTTGACTGGCGTTCTTAAATCGTTCAGTAAACTGAAGACCCAATGGAATGGCAACTGGGAAAAAGAGGGAACAATGACAGTGTAGTCATCATTACCCATCTAGTCTAGTCAGAGGCCATCCAGAGGGATGGAGAGCCAGAGGATGTTCAAGCCCTGCAGTCGAGAAGTAAAATCTATACTCGATAGGTGCAGGACAAGGAAATCATAGGATAAAGCTAAATGATATTGCCCACTACTCGTGGGTGTATAGCGGCGCACGGTGTTTTGTCATGTGACCTCTGACAGATACACCTGTGTATCAATTACCGTATTTTAAAGCATATCAGCATGTAGCCATGGAGGAAGTATTCTTTGTGTTGTGTCAGATTACAATCTCAATTAGAGGTCAGTTTCAGGAAATTACTATCATGAACACAGAGCGGTATATTTCCCACATTTTCCAGCACTTTCTGATGAGTTACGTAATTTGTCCAAGGATATATATAAGCTTGATAGCGGTAGATAGTAAACGAACGTTTGACATCAAGTGATCTTTTCTTCGGCTATCGATATGGCTTTGCAAAGGCCTATTACATATTTTGAGATCAATATTGGCAAAAAACCCGCAGGTCGCATTGTATTTTCTCTGTATAATGATCTTGTCCCTAAAACAGCAGAGAATTTTCGTGAGTAAGATCCCAGTAATGCCTGTAATATCGAGATCAACTCAGAAAATAGGTGCATTGTGTACTGGTGAAAAGGGCGAAGGCGAATTGGGAAAGCCCCTACATTTCAAGGGGTCGGGTTTCCATCGAGTGATTAAAGGGTATTGAGTTCGAGTCGCTTGAGTGAACAATCTAATTATCGTTGTGGCACAGATTCATGTGCCAGGGTGGCGACTTCACCGCGGGAAATGGCATGCTCTTCCTTGAGTTCGAGATTTCTCTTCACAAACTGACAGTAGTTTGATATCAGGTACAGGTGGTGAATCAATATATGGAGAAAAATTCGAAGACGAGGCTTTCCCGGTGAATCACACGAAACCATTCTTGCTCTCAATGGTACTAGCTCCTACCGTGGCTTTGTGTACATCATTCATGCCTCATGTTTAGGCGAATGCCGGCCCTAACACCAACGGTTCACAATTCTTCATCACTGTTGCTCCAACGCCTCATCTTGATGGAAAGCACGTCGTGTTTGGGGAGGTCATTAGGGGGAAATCAACCGGTAATGCACCCTCTTTTGGACTAATTCGTTTTCCAACTGAATAGATTAAGTTCGCATGATTGAGAACAATCCCACCTCCGGTGGAGACGTTCCACAGGCTGCTGTAACAATCACCGACTCTGGCGAGCTATCTCCTGACGATCCCTCTCTCCTAGAGCAAGGTGCTGCAGTAGGAGAGGATCCTTACGAGGACTATCCGGATGATGAAGACCGTGACTTGAGTAAACCTGAAAGCGTTATCGAGATCTCTATGATTGTTCGGGACATTGGTAATAAGCTTTACAAAGAAGGCAACATCGACCAAGCGCTTCAGAAGTATCAAAGTGCGTATTTGGGGTGATGTTCATCTTCAATTCCGCCTTGTTCACTAATCCGGCTAGAGTCTATTCGCTACCTCGACACGTTTCGAGAGATTCCTGAAGATTCGCCCGAAAATTTGAAGCAAGCTTACTCAACGTTGCTTATAGCTCTTCTACTAAATTCTGCTTTGGCCGCGATCCGTTCAGTTCCTCCTTCATCTAGTAATGCCATCATTGCTATTGCGAACACTACTCGTGCTTTGGACAACTTCGAACTGAACACCGCGGACAAAGGTCAATCACACATTTGATATCTGTGATGGATTTTTTCGCTAATCACATTCTGTAATTAGCTAAAGCATTGTATCGCCGTGCATTGGCTCATGGCATCATGAAGAGTGGGGATGACCAGGAGGAGGACCTGGTTGAAGCGAACAAACTCGTTCCTGAAGACGCGCTTATCAAAGAGGAATTGGGAAAGGTAAGAAAGCGTAAAGCAGAGCTCAGGCAAAAAGAGAAGAAGGCGTTCAAGAAAATGTTCTCGTAAACACTTAAGAGACGATACAAAAATAGTTGATCAGTGCACCTCACACCCCCTATCAAAGTATTGTCTTCATGTGATGAATTGGAGGAAAAACTTCCGTTTCCCGATAAGTGAGATTGGAGGTGTTGATGTTTCAGGGTCATCTCGCATAAGGACAGCGATGAAGATGTCAGCTACCGAAGAGAGGTCATCAGTAAGCGTGTTTGTACTGATGAGCCCTGGATCAAACCAACCGATCCTTTCCGCATAATCATGAGCTGTGGAAGACTGACACAAAAAATGCAAGAACGCAGTGATAGTAATCCAAACCTGTGCATGCGGACTATGTCAGGCAAAACCATGAGCTGAGAAGCTTTACTCACATTGACTGCGGCCGGCAGAAGATCATCGAGACACTGAGTATTGGAAGTTGGTAGATCGAAGATGAAAAATGATGACGCCACTGACCTCAAAGGCATCGTCGCGGCTGGTCATCTGAATGCAACGGCCATGTAATTTGGTTGGTATGATAGGCTCAATCAAGGAATCTAGAAGTCGAAGGAGAGCATGTGCGAATGCATGCGGGACTCTGGCATCACTTTTGGCTTCCTGGAGGGGCCAGGGGAACTCGTCACCGGTATCGAGGCACTAGAGACATGAGGAATGGACGTCATGGATATTGAATGAGTGATCGTGAATCACACACTTCACGAATCACTGTGATCATTTCTTCATCAGGAAGTTTTACAAAAAGATCCTCCTGCGGTTCATTGTTGCCCATAAGTCGGTTTACTAGCCGCATTACTTCTCTGGGAGCATTTAACGAGTGGTTCTCCGGCAGTAGTTCTTCCGGCGATTCCAGCGTCCGTATCGGCCCGGGAAGCCGAATCAATGTTTCCAGCTTATTTCCATAACATGAAGGTACTGGATCAGAGTAGAGCATGGGTGCACGACACAATAATCCGAAAAATGAATTACTTACGATATTCCCCAGAGATGGCAATAAAGTGATCCTTTCCAAAGATAGTATGAAGTATAAGGGTTCCCTTCATATCGCGAGGACAAAGGTTGAACAGTGGGGAAAAGCGTTTTCCTATGTGGATCATCACAGAAATCGCCGTTCTTTCTCCTGGGAGAAACAAACCCTAGTCATCATTGGCATGTGTTTCACAAGTGAGTATGGGTCAATCTCACTGCCTCTGGTTCTATCAAAAGCCAGCCTGGATCTATCGCAGTGTGTCAGTCGGAGGTTCAAGTGCTACACTGCCATGGCTTACGAGTTGGCATGTCTGGTTGGGTCGGAACAAATCTCCATGCACAAGGAATCTAGCCCTCAACGCTTATGAATGAGAGAAAAAACATGATTTTTGTTTACCTTTCCAACATTTTCAATAGTAATTTTCCTAGTTTGACGACTGTCAAATCTGTATATTGATATAAGTACTGGCCGACCCTGCTTTCTTCTCAAATACCTGATCTTCCCGAAATCCAGAAAGCCCGTATCAACCTTTATTATAGGCCTGTCATGAGAACCTTCCAGCTCACGAACTTCATGATAGAGATGTCCAACAGCCGTATCATAATCCAGGCGCCTGTAGAATTCAAACTAGTGTAACAATCTGTCAGCCAAGCAGCAGTCTTAGAAATAGACAAGACATGCATCAACGGAGAAATCAGCAGCAACTGGCCGATGATCGCTCATTGTAATTTTCGGATAACTATTAGAGCGTTTTTGTCGCACATTGCAAAAAGGGCTGGGCAAGTGAAGGATGCGATCTGTCCAGGCGGGCCGTCGTCTACAAAGGTACGCATGAGCAACGGGCCGATGTAATCAACAAAGTTCTTGCTTTTGATCGTAATCAAGCTCATCCACGCCTATGCCTGAGCTAACGCGATACGTTCTAGGGATATGTTTAGGAAAGAAGGACAAGTTTTGAAAGGTCGACAACGTACGGCAGGTAGGAAATTGGGTATTCCAGGAAGCCATTGAAAGCCTTACCACCTGATATAGACTTCTTCAGCTGCAAGAACCATTCATCAGTCATGGGTCGAAAAGTACAGCAAGCCGATTCACCTG
>Ga0153978_1000345_pt1 | contig 12061 bp, 12 predicted proteins | sample TSGA062MetaG_FD_104749 | JGI IMG/M metagenome (GOLD analysis project Ga0153978, IMG submission 104749) | Attine ant fungus gardens microbial communities from Georgia, USA - TSGA062 MetaG | ecosystem: Host-associated > Fungi > Mycelium > Unclassified | place: USA: Georgia, Yuchi Wildlife...
TCCAAGTGCCTGAACCTAGTTTGAATGTATCATCGCGGAGCTCACAGGATCCACTCACAGTGATGCGCTTGACGTCAACAGGAACATTTGTTCCTTCAAAGTAGATCAGGTGTGTTACAAATGCTGATACGGGATATATTGTACTAGCATTTTCTATACCATACGGTACAGTTTCATGACTTTTGTTCAGGGTTTTTGTGATAGTGCTATCGGATGCCATGTCAGCATGATCGAAAACAATAGTAGATATTTAAGCTGACAGAATATAATCCACGGCTGTATATTGTTCCGTCTCTCTATCATTTTCTATGTTTACTAACTATGGTGTCAATAAACACAGATCATTGGAGTTGGTTACACTCACAGAGAAGAATCTTAGCACGGAGTTTAGACGAATGTGCAATCTGATCAGCAACTCCTCGAAGGGCCAGACATGGAACAATACTGGTAATGTGTGAATTCGATTTCTGGGAAATTTTCAATTTTTTACGACATACCTGGTCCACAAAGAACCACAGGAGTAAATTAGTACCTCCCTTTCATCAAGGTTGGCAAGATAGTCTGGGTTAGGCGTTGGATGGATCTCCGTCCCATAAGCATTTATGTAGAAAAGCCCTGCAGAATGACCAGGTAAACTCATGAGTTGGTATTTCTAGATACTTACTTACTCGAAATTGGAGCGATTAGGCTTTCATACCTGTTTTTAGCCTCTTGTTCAAACATCATATTTTGCCTTGGGTCTGGCCTCTCTCGGAGTCCTTCAGCCAGGGATAATGGTTTATCTGAAACAGCATTGGTTGCGACACTTTGCCTGACGGGGTGTGAGATCTCGCATTGCCCAACGAGACGGCTTCCATTTTCCTGTAAAGCATGTCAGTGATTTCAACAAAACATGCTTGATGTCTTACGAGTTCAGCTGCAATTATCATTGTATGGTTGGTGACAATGACGGGCAAAATCGTTGCCTGGAAGACTTCATAAGCTTCTCAGTGACAATCGGAGGGTAAATCTCATTGCCTGGCTATTTGTAATAGATGAAAATAGAAATATGGCTGAAGGTAAGGAGCGGAAAAAAATTTGGGCAGCTGCGAGGAAGTAATTCCCGATACTGTTGGAGGTTACAGAGACACTCACAAAAAGCGATGAAAAAAGACACCATACCTTCCATTCCGAAAGTCAAAGTTCTTGTGCGCACGTCGTAATAGTTCACTTTCAAAGTAGACAAGAAATCCTGAATATCTTGTCGGAAAGGCTCTAAACTCGCCTAAGCCAGCAACACATACCTCGGATCGTCTCTTTTCTGTCGTTAGGGACTCCGTTCCACAATGGACTTCGGCCTTCGACTATATTCCTCCATTCATCTCTGGCTTCCTTTTTGTCACAGTTTGCTGGAAATCGATAAGAAAGAAAGCGACGAATAGCTTCCAGGGGCGAGGAAGAAGAACTAGATGGAATCAAACGGACTAATCGTGAGCGGATATCCCCTTTCATAGGTCATCCCGAGAAGAGCGTCAGCTAATCAATGCCCTAATGCTAAATGTATTGTTCACACCTACAGAGGGCCCGCCAAGGACCCGAATTATCTCACTCGAGGAACCTCCATCGTCGGAAACGGGAAGAACATAACAGGCGTTGCCAAAAGCTGAACATATGGCGTTCCCGCCAGTCCCTCCTGAGATAATCACGAACGAGGGTTCGTCAGCCTGTGTGAAACACTGATCTGATTGACTCAAGGACGACAATTGCAATGCAGAAGGGAGAACACCAGTTGGATTTGGTGCAACAGGTTGAGTAGGAAGGTCAAACACAAATGATCCTGGACTTTCCATATCATTCACTATTGAGTTGTGCCGAGATGGCGAGACGCCTTGCCGGTCCATTAGGTTGCAGAGGAGATAGGACTGCAAAAGAGCGTCATCAAATCAGTCGGTATCATGTTGGATGGCACTCTATTATGGATCGTTTCCCCTTTCTTTTCCACTGTCATCCAGTCAAGACGTGAAGAGACCTATATACATGTACCGTAGATACTGCTCGGACCCGAGTCTTATTACCAAAACTTGGTGTTCGAGATGAAAGGATGGATTGCAAACTGGGACTGAACTAAGGTCCTCTCTACTAATACTTCTCCTTATATGTAGCTAAACGATGGTCTAGGCTAGGAGCATGCAGTCAGAGGCGAGTCACAACGAAAGTGCATCACGGGTAATCTCACGGTTGATTCCCCTCAAGTTGTTGGAAAACCTCCACATGTCAGACAGTTTCCCTGCACTTCCTGGTTTCTATCGTCTGGTATTTCTTTACCTCGAACCTTGTATGTCATACAACAATCCTGCTCTGACAAATTGACTGACGACGGAATCTGTCTCTCTCAAGTATTAACTATCATTCCAGTTGTGTTTATATGGAGTCCTCAAGGTACAAATTGGTTCTATCAAGAACAAATTCCCTCGAGTATACTCGCCCCAAGTCCCGTTGATGATCGAACTCGAATGATAGTTGCACAATTGGTCAATTGTTAGTACCTGGGCGTTGTACCGGAGTATAAGCTGAACTATTGTGAAAGGTTTTTTTCTTCTTGGTCTATTGTCCTCCCTCGTCTTCCGCGCGGTTCGTGACACTCTCCCAAACAATCCGGCTAGCCAAGAGCGCCTCATTGGTGCTAGTTTGTTGGCACTTGCCATTGCGGATGTGAGTTTTGAACATTCCGCAATATAGCAGTTGATTCATAGGCTTTTAACAGGTTACACAGTTAGTGACCTAGATATCTATATGCCTCACGGATGCCACAGTCACATATGTCTGTAGTGTCCTCGTCACCTTCATTGGCCTTCCTGCACAGCTTCGTTATGCCCCTCGAGATTGGAACGGAATGATCCATGGCAATATTACGATTACTTCGCTCCTCTTCTTCACAAGGTTGGTCCTTTGATGGTCTAAGGATGTCTTCAGCATTCACAAAAACTTTCCTAGGGTGAATTGGTTCCTAGGTTTAGGCCGAACTCGTTTTTATTATGGACAAAAGCGAGTCAGATCGGACTGAGTGTTTTGAATATTCTATATTCCTATGTCGTCTCAAATCTCTTATCATTGACCAATGATGATCATTATATTTTCTTATGTTTTAAGTGATCAGTGAGCAGTCAATTCTTGATTGTTAATGTAGTCCTCTACCCCTCAGTATCAGACTGGGGTGAATTCTTTATCTTAACTTTGACATAGATTGTACTGATATGCCTAGTTGATCTGTTTGACAAGTAGTTCGGTATGTATGTTCCCCTAAAATTGATTACCTTTACCCTTACTTTATCCTCGACTCAGAGGAGGGGTAAAGCCAAGGGTAAACTAATGACTATCCTTACTTTTATCCTGTCCCCCATTCCTATTAAGGTATACTCTACTTTGTAGACTCTAATCTTATCTCTAATGGATTTTAAGTGTTATTCCAATTATATACTCTATTGAGTATATCTTGTTCTAAAAGCAAAGTGTTCAGACTGCCTCTTGCCTTACTATCAGGATTATAGTCCACCAGCCTTTGTGAGATTATATCAAGTTCATACTTTGTGTCAGAATTAAATTCTTTATACATATCAAAAGTATTACAGTAGAATTTACCCTCTTAGCCTCATTTTAATATTAATTATCATAAGCAGCTGAACTAGAGTTCTGCCTATTTTCCCTGACACCTTGTGAGTGTGTAGCAAGTTGCTCAACCACTGCCTTAACCACTGCCACTGTAGCAGCCACACTCCTTATTGATCAAAACAATCATTCAGAGTGTGAGCTCAGGTTTCTCTTACCCATCGTGACTGCTGCCATGACAAAGTCAGGGTCTTTTTTTTGATATTCAGCAATTTATTACACGGTGTACATAGACAGTCCTCCGTGACAAAGTCAGGGTCGAAACAAAGAGTATATTACATAATGCTATAAAGTCGCCATTTTTATTTGGCACCTCATGCTTCGCCAGACGCTCGTTGTCGTCGTCGTCTGTGTCGTTGTCGCCGGTCTCGTCGTCATTACTGCACTCGTCCGCATGATCAGCTCATGTTCCGCACGAAAACATGCCCGTCCTCTTCCTCCTGTCCAGCCTCTTGCCCATTACCGTCAACACCAGCTTGCGTATTTTGAGGCTGCATCCAATCAGCCCCTGTCTATGAGCGGAAGCAAGTCTTCTCTCCTAGGCATTTATTCTGGAGAATGCACAAAACCTGTGCCTGAGGCGGAATCACTTCTTCGTCCGCCACCCATCGCTCATCCTCCCTTCGCTAGGCAATCTAAATCCCTGCCTGGCCTGCGCACAGATGACCAATTTCTGTCACATAATTGCCGACCAATATCCGTAGCTTCATCCCAATCGCGCCTCAGCAGCTGGAGAGGTTTGCCCCATGGACTTTACAGCCCGGTCCAGGTGGTTATGCCCGCACCACTCGCTCCTGGAGTTACACCTGCCTCTTTGCCACAAAACCTTAGGGAGCTCGACCACACGTGCATCGTAGATCAGTGGGTTTTGGCTGGAAGGGATAGCACCGTTTCTTGTACGTCTACAGCAAGTGTTGACCCTTATCAAATTGACCAAAACCAAACCAGCCCCTCGTCCATGGTTTAAAATCAAATACACATCATAGCACTAATTGTCGCCCGTGTTCACCAGTACCAAATGTTAAGTTTGCGTACGGATGGCAGCAAGACAAGGGATGAAAGTAGATTATAGATATGTGATCCTAAATTAGATGGCGTGGTAATCTAATCTCTGCCAGTCTCACGCTCCTCTCTCCTCTCTCAGCATGGCGGTCCACCATCCTCCAAATACACCTGTTCTCAATGTCTTTGAGAACATGTCTGATCTAGTTGATGGCATTGCTACTTTTGTCATAAAGGCACAGAAGGAGGCTCTTGACAAAAAAGGGAGGTTCACCATTGCTCTTTCCGGTGGATCTCTCCCAAAGACGCTCGGGGGACTCATTAACCACCGAGGCGTGAAATGGGACAAATGGTATGTTCAGTCTGCATTGGCTGCAGCTTGTACCACTCATCTTGTCTCCAGGCATGTCTTCTATGTTGACGAGCGCGTGGTCCCTCTTGATGATTCAGACTCCAACCACAAGTCTTGTGATGACGTCCTTTTTTCTCAAGTTCCCATCCCTCGTGATCAAATTCACACCATCAACACCGACTTCCTCGATGATCTCGACGAGCTCTCGGACGACTATGAAAAACAACTCATCCGAGAATTTGCCCAAAAAGACTCGGCGCGCTTCCCTGTCTTTGATCTCATACTGCTCGGAATGGGACCTGATGGTCATACTGGATCCCTCTTTCCCAATCACGAATTGTTGGAAGAAACCGACCGCTGGGTTGCATGGATTGATGACTCTCCCAAACCACCGTTGAAACGCATTACGCTCACGTATCCTGTCATCAACCATGCTTCGCGTGTCGCATTTGTTGCTACTGGAGAGGGAAAACAGGATATTCTGCAGGCCGCTCTGGATCAGCCCGAACTAGGATTACCAGCATCCCGGATAAAACCCCTCTACCCGGGACAGCTCTACTGGTTTGTCGATGACACGGCTGCCCTGAAGGTAGCTTATCCTAGAACACCATTCAAGCTGTAAATAGAGATGTAAAGAGACGCGAGTGCGGCAGGGAGAATTAGTATAGCCAATTCCGTATCTATGTATCACAACGCCTGCGATCAAAATCAATTCCAATTATGTACTTGGCTCAGTCACATCTGTCCTTGATCTTGCTCGATGGCTTCCGCTGGCCTCGTCTTTGACCCTTCTGACTTGAACTATGGACATATTTCAAATGTCATCCTGCGCACCGTACAGTTGTCCTTGACTCCTAGAATACACAGTGGCAGGGGTGATGTTCTCCTTGTTCCCAAGTTTGTCCAGCGATTTTATCGTGATGCAATTCCGGTGAGTATGATCCTGTCCTGTTTGTTGGCACAGTGAAACGAAGGCTGATTTCAGGTCAGTGGTTGAGATATTCTCTCGAGGTCAAAGGGTTCTATCCAGGCAAAGTGCCCCAGTCGGTGATGGCTATCATTTTCCCCAGGGGCGCCAAAGCTTGTGAGATGTTGGTATGCCAGTGGTTTGGTGGGTATTTTCTGTTCGGTGCTGACATGTTTTCCCCCAGATGAGCAGAACAAATGCCGTGCGCAACGTCCTTGACTGGGCTGCTCCAAGAATCTATGGCACTTCTTCGGAAGCAGGTCTTAAAAGTTATACCGCTGTTATCATCGAAGACGTATGTTCATCCCTTTCATGACCTTACGCATCGCATAATAAATATTTAAAATTGCGGCCAGATCGAGAATGGTGGTCGATCACTTGACAAAGTCTGGCCTATCCTCAGTGATGACCAGAAGAGAGCTGTCCTTGAGAAAATTGCTGATATTATCTGTGTACCGATTCATATGCGTCCACCACCAGACATGCAACAGCCACCACCTCCAACCGGTCCTTCCACTTCTGTTGCATCCTCCTCCTCTGCAAAACCTCCCTCCGTTAACTTTCAAATAGCGCCGACGAATCACAGCCACTTGTACAAAGCGTACTCCATCCTCTATGCAGGTTTATTCAAGCGCAATGGTGAGCCCGACATAGCGGCATTCCGCAAACGCTTTCAGGAGTACAATACATATGAACTCTCATCTCACGACACTCTTCGTATTAAGAATCTCAATACACTTCTCCAAGAGTATATGTCCGAATTCTCCGGAGGAAACTTCCTGCCGCCTCACATTACTGGACGGAATAAAGAGTCGTTCAAGGGTCAAAAGGAACGAGAGAAATTTACGGAACGCACACTCATTCTAGAGACCATCCTCTCAGAAAGTCTCTTCCGCCTAGCTCACAGATACATGATCATGCCTTTATTCTTCGTCATATTCGAAGAAGATGGAATGACAGTCAAGTCTGTTGTTCTGACTCAGTGGGAAAAAGCGTACTACGCACCTCTGTGGGCATCATGCCGACTACCATCTTGGCTCGAACCTCTCGATCCAGAATTAGAGTCCCTTGCCATGCCAAAAGACGAAATGACGTTATGGCGTGAATACCTCGTATACAATCTCATGCTAAGAAAGGAGAGATTGTCGAGGAGTTGGTTATGGTACGTAGCGTATACATATGGAGAACTTGAGAGGCATTTCGAGATGATTTTGACGGCGACTTGGGTATCGAACGCCAGGACGGAACCGTGGTTGAAGAGGTTGTTGGATGAGGCGAAGAAGAAACGTACAACAGCGTACATGAAAGGTTCGGATCCTGGTGCATATTCACCGTTTTCTGGTAGGATCCAGACGATGCAAGTGAATTTCGCAGAAATATTGGGGAAGTGGATGCCTTACGCGAGGACGTTTGTCAGGGAAGAGGGGTTATTGACGCTGTCGGATTTTTCTTCTCAATCCTAACTGCTGGCTCATCGTTGCACTTGATCTACCATTTCTCCAGATTCACCCACATTTCATAATCATATCTTTTTTGTAGTAATTCCCTTGATTCCTTCAAGTACCAAATCTTACATGACAACGAATGAGGTTTTTCAATGGTCTGAGACTCATAAGATCGGCAGTGAGGTTGTCGAAAACAGGGACGTTCTTCATCACAAATGATTAGCTGATGTGGTTGATGCTGTGCGATTCATGTGCATCTCATGCGTCGACCCTTAAACTGGTAGTCGTTGTTTTCGGTATCTCACCATGCACCGTTTTGTACTAACATCCAACTTGTTTTTACCCAGCGATACGACCATCTTTGTATATTCCAAGGTATCTTGATCATGATCAACTATATCCTGTTGGTTTCACGGCAAGGTTAGTACGGGTGGCATTTTATCTTTTTGCCACTTGATCATTCCCGTTACGGTCTTGACTATGCATGCTAGGAAAAGTTCGACTAGCAAAATGGTACACAACGTTATCTAGCAAGACAAAAACCACCACTATCCACGACGTCACCCAACTCGTTTTGAATCGTAAACCTAAAATGTGTAATTTCCTAGAATACAAAGGTGACCAATGCAGATCCTCAATTGAGGGGAAACCGCTCACAACCGATCGACGGGTATAGGGAGAAAGGTGATTCGCGATCGCGTGAGATGGAACCAGCTTCTCGATCCTGACAGCGTTTAAAGGTTGTTTACAAGCGTTACGCGTCGTTATTCTTCATCGCGGAGATAGACGCAACAGACAATGAACTAACAACACTCGAGATCTTACATCGTTATGTGGAAGTCTTAGACAAATTGTTTGGAAATGTATGTATTTCATGTGCGGCCCGAGATCAGAGTTCTTGATGCATGCCAGGTCTGCGAATTGGATCTGTGAGCATATCCCACTCATACCAGCGTCGATGGCTGAAAACATCGTTTGTACAAACAACTCAGGATATTCAACTTTGACTCGGCCTATTATGTAGGTTTCATTCTCAGCTGAAGAAGTGTATACACCCCCTTGATATATTGCTATGTAGATTCTTGATGAGCTGATCATGGGTGGCGAGTTGCAGGAGACTTCAAAAACGGCACTAGTTCAAACAGTCCGTACAGTATCTTGTCCTTTCATTCACCACTAACTAACTGCATTAGGTCCAGAAGGCTTCTTCAGAAGAAACAGAACAAATCATTGGTGATTTGCTAGCGTCTGCAGGTCTGTTGTAATATATTTGCCACGAAGATGGATAATGTATTGGATGAATGAAGAGTGTCTCATGGTTCTGGTTACCGAGAATAAAGATTGTCCGCCACCATGATATCTACCTCATCTATGTGACCATAGCCAATACAACAATCGTTCTTCGACGTCTAACGTCTCTTCGAGGAGACGATGACCATAGGTATGTCATTTCTATTCAAGATCCTCGTAAAGGAAGTTTAACATCACATACAACTGGACTCATAATTCTCTCCGCACCGAGAATTTTAGCCATTCTATATAGCCAAATTTTCCTAACATGACAAGGTACCTTTGAGAAAAAAGCAAGGAAATAAAGCACGAAGAGCAGCAAAGATTACCGCAATTGAAAATCTAGTTTTTCTATTTGAAGTAGTCGTCCTGGAAATCAAACTGGCTGGGGTTCGCAGTCTCAACCTGAATGAATGTTTTCAGCACAAGCACCTGCAGACGTCAACAGGATCACAAACCGAAGTAGGTGTCACAGCAGGTTTCTTCACACCCTTCACAACAATGAATCTTCGGTGTTTGTACAGGATCGCAGGGTGCCGTTGGACGGCCACAATATCATCATTAACGTTCTTTTGCACCATCGCGACCCAGTCGATCCGGGGGACATTGGCACATACCGAATGGAAAGCAGTATTGCCGATGGAAAGGGCGCTCAGCGGGTTAAGGATATGGGAGTGATTCCGAATCCACATCTTGACTCTCTCATTCGATGTTGGGTAGCAAGGAATAGAAATCAATGCTATTTCGCCGTCTGCTATCAATTGTAGGAGTCTGTGGTAGACATATTCTGGGCTGCTCATAGGAAGTTGATTTCATGTGCAGATGTATAGACGAAAAGACTCTAACACACCCTTGTTGTTCGCAAATTACCAATGGATCCTGACTTTCAGGACATGCGATATTGACAAGATATCCGAGGCAAGCTGGAGAGATAAACGCCATCCAAAGAGGGTGTTCATTTATCTTCTGTATCAACCGAATGGCTCCGATGTAGTCATCCATGAATGCACTCGGATAGAAGGTGACAACACCTCCTACGGTGGTTGGTAAGTAAGTGCATTTGGACCTTTAGAATGTGCTTACCAATTGGATATATTTCTCTTAATCCCCACATACTCCTCGGAACATGTACATCTGTCCCATATGAGTAGAATCGAATGTCCAAGGAATCCCTCTTCTGTGTCAGGGGAGATCTGCAAAAACTATGAAGGGATCCCACATGGATGAATACGACTCGCAGCCTGTACTCTTTCCTGTAGTTGGAGCCTTGATGTTCCCACTCTTGAGCATGACAAATTTGCAGGATTGTCTTCAGCATTCTGAGTTCAATTGGTTCCGACTTTCTATCATATTCATGGTGAATTGCGTATGACCGGAAACTGGATGTGAGCCAGTCAAAGAGATCTGGTGGGAAAGTAACCGTTCGAAGCGCGAATTGGGTATTTGCGCGCAACACTGAACTGCGGTCGACGACTGAACCTGATAGCCCAACTTGAGTACGTGCTTTCGCGAAGATCGGAGGGAGGCTCGTATTTGCAGGTATCATGTCACTGAGTGGGAGCCGCCACTCTTGTTGTTGCATCATCGGATTCACAGTCCATCCATGCAGAGAGACAATCAGGCCTTCTGCTGCCTGGTTTACAGTTTCGTCAGGGACCTCAAGCTGACGAACCAGATCATTGAGAGCGGGGGGAAAGACCAGGAGATGTCCAACGACGTTGTTCTCGTACCAGACCGGCACAAGAGTTACCTACTGAGGAGTCAGTGCTCGAGGATCAGCTTGAGAAAAGATATGGAAGATACCTGCTCATACTTGGCCATGTAGCTTGCGATGATCTTAACCTGCAGTTGCGATTCGATGTCTTGACCCGCCAATGTAGCAAATTGATCTGGAGTTTTACAAGCCTCTAGAAAGATCAAAGCATCTGATAATTCGTGGAATGAAGTGAAATCCAATCGACGCATGGCATCAAATGTCACAGGTATCCGCATGCCCCGAATTTTCGGAGACGTGACGTTCGAGCAAATTACTGAACCAACTAATTCTTCTTCACCATCTTCTTTAATAATGAATAGCTTGTTTTCCCATTTCCATCTCTTTTGGATCCTATCCACCAGTCAGCAAACGAAATTCCTAAAAATTTACCTCGCACTTACTTTGGCAGATCGGAAGACTTTAGAGAAGGGACAAGACCTGGTGGAGGCTTAGGTTCAAATGCAGCCTCAGGCTGCGACCTCAAAATGGATGTCAAAAAGGTGATAATCAAAGTTGAACCAACTATGAACCAACTTGACTGGGCCAGCAAACCTAGTGAACATCAGAAAACCAATTCCAGGTCAAGTATGGCACATACCCAGGCAGTGACGGTGCCATTGAGGCTAAAAATTTATCAGCTTCATGAACATTGAGAGACCTGGAAGAACAGGTGGAGATACAATGAGGCAGTCAGGACATGCAGACCTACTGAGATGCTCTTAGTGATGTAGAGGAGGGCGGTACCGGGGGATCGGTTTGGAATGACCTATTTACAGGCGACTGTACCTGAATATTGAGGGGATTCGAAGTGAGCTGTAGTGGTCTTGTCATAGACGACCCAACTGTTGATTCGTAAGGAATGGCAGTCAATCCTGAATCTTTCCTAAATTTGTTATTAGAAAGGTTGGACGATGATGCTTGGTTTGGGTTGGTTCTTTGCGGTACCATAGTCATCGCCTTCATGTCCTTGGGATTGTACAGGGTCGATGCCCCTGCTGCAATTCTCTGTTTCGTGGAAATGCCAGTCAAGAGAATAGGGGCGGAGGGTAAGGACATCAATTTAGTGGGCGGAGTTTCAGATAAAACTGTAGGACTGGATTTAGAACTCCCACTCTTATTGGCAACTGACTTGAGACCCTTTGAGGCTTTGGACTTTTGAGGTGAAGACTTGGGCTGAGTGGACAGGACTAGAACCTCATCTGACTCGTCTGAGTCGGCCGAAAATAAGGACGAGGGTGAATCAGGGCGAATTTCTTCCACTAGTTTCTGTTTGCCCTAGGAGACCCGTCTGAATAATCTGGATGATAGGGGATTATACAGCGTACTTTATCAGACCGTTCAGCAGGTAGTTCCGTTAGTGGCTCAATAGGTCTTTCAAATTTGCGAGCCTTTTCTTCTCGTTTATTGCGCTGAATCAGTAGCGATGAGTCGCATCGTCAAGAAGGGGACAACAAATAACTGACCTTATCATTGTTCGACCCTTCATGGTATTTTGTTTTGAACTTCGATGTATCTTGTTTGATCAACGGTACGTCGCTATCGTCAGACTCGTCCTCGTTGAAGCGAAGCTTCTACAATGGAACATTAATATCAATGATGTAAGA
>Ga0153978_1000346_pt1 | contig 12052 bp, 9 predicted proteins | sample TSGA062MetaG_FD_104749 | JGI IMG/M metagenome (GOLD analysis project Ga0153978, IMG submission 104749) | Attine ant fungus gardens microbial communities from Georgia, USA - TSGA062 MetaG | ecosystem: Host-associated > Fungi > Mycelium > Unclassified | place: USA: Georgia, Yuchi Wildlife...
CATCTCACGCCTGTCACTCTTGAACTTGGCGGAAAAGATCCTGCTATCATTCTTCCCAATACTGACCTGGAGAAGTGGTCAAGCACTCTTATGCGTGGTGTCTTGTGAGTCCGAGTCTATCGTTTCAAAAATCTCGAGAAATTAATTTGGATCTTTTTTTGAGCCAAAACATGGGCCAAAATTGTGTTGGCATTGAACGTATCCTCGTTCAGGAAGATCAATACGATGCACTCTATGAGATGCTCTCTGACAGAATTAAGAAACTTCGTACTGGTTCTGTCCTCACTTGTACGCCTGAAGGGTATATAAACACTGTTGATACTGGTTCTATGATCAATGGGGATCGGTTTGAGAGCATTCAACGGGTTATAGCAAAAGCTGTAGAGGCAGGTTGTCAAGTTGAAGGTGTGGGTGAGAGTGCAGGACAGCGCTATGCACATCCACAGCTTCAACATGGGTATTATTTCACTCCTACGATTGTTGGATCGGTAACGAAGGAGATGGAGATTGCGAAAGTCGAGCGTGCGTTTTTCTCCTGGAATCTACTTTCTTTCTAATAAAAAAGTGTTGATTGATTGCGTTTTTTTGGGTTTTGTGTATAGTTTTTGCACCGGTTATGCTGCTGATGCCTTATGAAACCGTTGAGGAAGCTATTGAGATCGCTAATGGGACACCGTATGCATTAGGTGCTAGTGTTTTTGGTCCTGATCAAGACGAGGCTTTGGCGGTTGCGAAGCAACTGGAGTGTGGGATGGTCTCTGTCAATGATTTTGGTACTTTCTATGTGAGTGTTTTTAGGTCCTTTGTTGACGCTTACCTGACGCTGAAATGAATTTCCCATAGATCAAGTGAGTGAAACTACGTTATTTCTACTGACTGATCTTATGTATCGACCAACAGTCAAGACCTACCATTCGGTGGTGTCAAGAAGAGCGGTTATGGTCGTTTCGGTGGACCTGAAGGATTACGTTCGTTGACGAACCCTAAAGCTATTATTATAGACAGATACCCTCGTATCGTCCAAACGACTATACCCAAAGTGCTTGACTATCCTCTACGTTCATTGTACTGGAGTTGGTATGTCTTGTTTTTTCTTCGATTTCATGCACGTGTTTGCTCATCAACAATGACTTCTTTTTTTACTTGATTTAGGGAGTTTACGAATGGTCTTATTCAGTTTTTGTATGGTGATAGGTGGCGCACGAGGGTTGCTGGTCTTCGTGCGTTGTATCGCGCTGCGAAGCAGTAGGGGGTGTTGTTGTATGAGCACAACTGAATGGGATAGGAGTCAAAATTTTGAGACTACTTGTATTTTGAATGATCTTGCTTTTTTCATACCCTATTTTTTTAGGTGTGGACTTGTGATGATGTGGCGGTGGTAAAGGGAGCTCTTAATTTATTAACAAGATGTGGGTGGATATATTGCTTGCTGTAGATTGATGACCGGGTACGAGGTTTAATTGACACTGGTCACTCTGGAGAATCTGGTTTTCAAAACACACATCGTAACTTGAGATGAGATCCCACTCCCAATATTTCATAGGCAGACTGCTTTTCATTGTTCTTCTTGGGTTATTTATGGGACTAGAAGAATCCCATGGTCTGCGGACCAGAATTGTATTGATTGTATTGTATAATGACGCGCGCTCTTCAACTCCGCAAGACACGAACGGTCATCCATTTTACGGGTAAGAAAATCATATCTCAAACATGTCTCTGCTCATCCGGGCTTCCGACTCCAAGGCTAAGCTTTATCAAGTCGCCTGTCTCCACTCAGCTGATAATGATACATGCGGCGCGATCAAAGTACAGATGTCTTTCTGTCAACGGTAAGCTTGATCAAGTCGTGCGTTATTTTAGGAGGCCAAGGATGCGTGCGTAATCGTCACAGACGTTTTGAAAAGTTTCTTCTAGCTTTTCAAATCGTTCTTGTTTATCCAGTTGAATAAGAACCTCCTGAAAGGGACCTATATAAGCAAATAACGACCGGCAAAAAACTCATAGTCGTCACTCACGAAATTAAACCGATACAATCTCTCTTTCACTTGGAGGCGATAGGCCTTCAGTGCTCTTGCATCATGAGGGTCAAGGCGCAGCAAGATCAACATCTCAATCAGACGCTGGAATTGACGCTTCGGGGTCACTAAGTATGCAAGTAATGAATTTATGTCAACATCGGCTCACCCCAGCAATCTTGAGATCTTTTCTCCACTTCTCTATCCAGGTTTTGTCTGCAGGAGGGTTCAATTTTCCTTTTGATTGTGTCATGCCTCCGTGGCCACTTTTTCTTGCTCGGCCAACACCACCTACACGACCTCCAACAGACTGTGGAGAACCATAAGCTTCGCGAATGAATTGGTCATGGTTCTGCAGCATTTGAATATCGTTTTTGTCACGTAGATCTTCAAAAGCTTCAGCAGGATCCTCAACTGTCAACTCGGCAATATGTGGTTTCGAGAGAACGTATTGGTAGATAGCTTTGTAAAGCTGAGCTAAATGGTTTGGTGGTCAACTTTCAGATACCTCTCCAAGAGCAATGAACTAACATCCATGGCCCTTCGTTTGGTACGGCGAGACAATGATGAACTGGCTTAGGCGCAGTCTGGTTTTCTCGGGGAAATGGTAAAACCCGTATAATGAAGAATAACCGATAAAATGATAAGTTGATATATCGCACCCAGAACGCTTTCTCTTTTCGTATCTGCTGAGGATGTGAGTGTGCTTGTAAAAGGGTGAAAGAAAACCAAGATTCACAAAACAACAAATTCCCAAGAATCCTCATCCTCAGCGATATACGAGCCTGCCTCGACATAGAGTAATATAAATAATTGCATCCTCCTATGGTATTCACGAAAGCCTGGGGTATCCCATGTAGTCTGAGATCTGGGTAAGTAAAGGAGTACGAACAAGAAACGGGGAAGAATATTACATGGTATACTTCATATACAATATCGTCTTCAGTCGCCAGTGCACAAGTTGCAACACCTTTGCCTTTACCCTTGATCGGCGCCGGTCTTGTATATGAATAGATCAGTTCGCCACAGGGTTTGAAAGCAGTCGCGTCTTCTTCAACGCGTTGTTCGAACTCGGATCTGTCTGTATAATATCCTGGATCAACATTGAGGAAGGATGTAGAACTCGTAAGACACAGAAGGCGTGCCTGAAGGGATGAACTTTGCTAGCGTTCCCTCAACGTCATCAATAGTCGATGACGAAGGAAGCTTCTCAGAATATTGTACGTCGAGATAATAAATGAGGCTACCGGATGTGAATTGTAGCTGGAAAACGCGACTCTTGTCAGTTAGGGATGTGAAAATTGGCAAGAAACTCACGTCAATCAGTAGATCCTTGTAGCCATAGATTTTCTCGTCGTCTCCGTAGATCTAAGGTCCAGCTCATTGGGCCGGCTGAGAGAGAAGGCAGGGTGCACAAACTGGATATGTAAATGTCGGATGAAAATTTTCGTATGATTCGCCCTCTCCCAGTGGATATTTATCAGCCTTGGACCTTACTAAGGTCCAAGCAAAGTTAGCGGTCGTCGTATAGCATGTATACAAGCTCACCTAATGAGAGAGTGAGCGCCTCATTTGAGTTGGTGGTCCAGTCTGCCATGAATTTCTTCTCGCGTAGAGATTATGTACGGTAAGAGTTGACCAGGAAGCACGAATAAGGTGTCCACGCTAATAACAATCAAGGAGTAACGCGTTATTTGGTTCTTTGTGATCTCACCGCAAATCAAAGCTAAATATGGATTCTAACTCACACAGGCAAAGCACTTCCCCAAACATATAATCTGTATCTTATATCCCTGTATCATCGTTTTTAGACATTCTATAGCAAAGCCAAAAGGAGATTCCAGCCAACAAAATGTTGTACATTAGCATGAAAACGGTCTTAGAGTATCGGTCTCAATTACTAGTGGAAATATGTCTGAGCGTGAGGTCCACTGTTCACTAAAGTCAATTGTTCAACGGTACGCCAAGGATGCATTATGAGGCCAGGAAGGTGTGGCTGAAGGAAGATACCAGAAAAAATAACCCTGCCGAGGATCCAACGAAAATTATTGTCTAGTCTAGGTGTATAAGACGCTCAAGTAGATTAAATCAATCCATCAAGGAAACGCAAGCTATTTTTTGCGGGCCTTGGAATAGAGTCTGAGACCTGAGTGGAGGAAGTAGACTTCCGAGGAAGGTAGTCGTCAATGACAGAATCGAAGTTGACATCCTTGAAACCTATGATGTGTGTTAGCGGATCGTATACGATCCACGTGTCACGATAAATACCAGATGAAGAACTCCTTTCCTTCTGAGAAGTTTTTGAGAAAGAGTTGACAATTGCCCGCCGAATTGCAGGTCCATTGAGAGGCTTTAGAAATAAGCACATATCCTTCAATGTCCGAACTGAAAAATCGGTGTATAGGAACGTACCCTGTATTCTTCTTTCTTTTCAATCGGCTTCCTGTTCTGGTTGGCCTCTCGAATAGGGGTTATGGGTGTTTTATATGTGCCATTCGGACCAGAAGCACAACCGAGATGTGTCAAGATGTCACCCTTGGTTAACATCCCGCGAATTCCAGTGCCTTTGATTACGTCAAGATTCGAAATTCCATGTTCTTGGACTAGACGAAGAACAGAAGGGAAGAGAGAGCGTGAAGATGATGGAGGTAAGCTATGGTGAACGATGGACTGTTGGGGTTCTTGTGCCTTTGGAGGTTCTGGGGCAGGAGTGGAAGAAGTGGTAGCTTGCACGCCAGAGTGTTCGTCCTTTGGCACCTCAAGATCTGAAATGTTGTCCCCCTCTTCAGCGAGAAGGGCAATAATCTTGCCTACTGGTACATTCTTCGAACCACTTGGAAGCTTGAGGAGACAACATGAACCCAGGGGCATACACGATTATTTGATGATACCTACAATAATTTTTCCCATTATACCATCATCCTGGGCTTCCACGTCAATCGTAGCCTTGTCGGTTTCCTGGCCAGAGTAAAGCATTAACGACCCAACAGAGCACTCAACCTGGCAGCGGAAAGAGTATTACAACTTCTAGTAGGACATCCCCAGCTGAGAAGGCCTCGCCTTCCTTCTTTTTCCACGACGAAATCCCACCCTCTGTCATGGTTGGCGACATAGCTGGCATCTTGAAGGAGGAAACAGCGGCAAGAATGTTACTTGGATGCAACACTGCCAGAGCAAGCTCAGTAAAATACTTTGTTAGTCTCTGACAGAAAACGTACTGCGCCTAGGGCATGTTGCTGCTGACTTCCGAGCAGCAGAGACGACATTGCCCCAACCCCGAATAACAATCATCAATGGGATGGAAGAAGTTGATCCTCGTCGGGGCAATAACGGGGTGCATCCCAAAATAAAGATCACATGACTATTCATGGTAATTCTCGAAGGACAGGACCTGTCAGTCTTCTCGCATACCCTCTTTAGATCCTCAGCCCTATCATGCTGGTCTGCCAGCAGTACTGATCAATATTCTCTCCCCTTTCTAAATAACTACAAAGGCTTCTTGTGACCCTTCATCTCTTGCACCTCGCCAGCTCCTCCAACAAATCCACTAGTTGATACATACGGCTCCGGCCTGCAGAATAATGCTTGGATATGTTTCATCTCCTTTACAATCAGTTCGTCTTCTCGTCCAACATTTCTTCCTGCAATTTGGCTTGTGAGTATTGATCATTTGTTCCCCACGACTCTGGATTTATAGTCTCCAGACACTGTGCCACGCACCAAATTCGTGTTATTTTAATATCCTGTGTTGTCATCACATCCCTCTTCTATCCTGCCCTTTCCATATACTCGTCGTCTCAGCCCAAAAGCCTCTCACTTATCGACGCCTTCACACCACAAGATCCTGCTTCTGGACTCAAGGCCCAACAAGATTTGGCGGACGTGTGGACTGGATATGATGCTTTGCGCAAACACGAGGATTCAGTATCCATCGCTCAATGTGGAAGCGGGAAAACCTTACGGGTTGAGCGCCTTCTTATAGCACCATCAAATAACGTCAACGACGATGACGCTTTGGATCATCGTATGTTACTCTTGACCTTGGAATTGGAACGTCGACTTGGGCCTCCTCTGAAATCCGACCCTTTTTCATGCCTCAAACGTCCTGATGGAGCCTGCTTTGTGATATCTCCGCTGGCATTCTGGAGCTACGATGAAAAGACATTACTATCCGACACAAATATATTAGAAACTCTGAGCCATAATAAGAGCACTACTGTTTCTGGTGTACCCATCACCCCTTCTATGGTCTTGGCAGGCCGTGGGTCTTATGAGCACCATGTAACAAGCTCTAGATTTGACTACGCCAGCCACCTCGCCGTCACCTATTTCTTCCCGGAGAAAGACTGCGTCGACGACATTGGCCATCAGTATTGGCGAGAAGCTGTTCCCCTGGCTGCCTCGAAAATTGCGGAAGTAAATGGCCATTCCCATCCCCCTACTATCGTAGCTCTACAGGTAGATTCAAGTTGGTTTAAATTGTTCAGTTCTATAATGACCTGTTCATAGTATGACATCAATCGTTCACAGTATAAAGGCTGGACTGCCTTCTCGGCTTTCCTATACATTGCTTATTTTGGGTTTTTCATTTATGTTGCTTGGTCTATGAGAAGAATCAATGCACTCCACGATCGTTTAGGTGTTACTTTCACCGCCCTCGTCGAGATTACGGTCAGTACCATCACGAGTCTGAGTGTTTGCGCACTCGTGGGCTTTCAAGTCACACTCGTTCCCTGGTACGTTCCGCACGTCTTCTGAGAAATATGGTGTTATTGACTTATCAACAGGGAATTATTACCTATTGTTATCATATTCGTCGGTGCTGAAAATATGTTTAATTTGGTGCGATAGGATCTTTCTCGCGTATGAAAAAATACATTAACCATTGGTGCCGTCAGGTCGATGCTGTGGGAAAGACCTCTGTTACCCTACCTGTCAAACAGAGGATAGCAGAAGGTCTTAGCTACGCAGGAACATCAAATACTTTGAAAGTCGTATCGTATAATTTCATCCTGGGTATCATTGCTATCGCTGGATCTGGTGCTGTCCGACAATTTTGCATTTTTGCAATTGTCGTTCTTGTTGCCCATTGGTTTCTGGCCCATACGTTCTTTATGGCCGTCCTTTCGATTGATATTCAGCGCCTAGAAGTAAGCATTTTGTTCTTCGCTCTGGACCTTGGACAAATACCGTACATTTCAGCTTGAGGAACTGTTGCGTCGTGATACGGCGTTGGCGCCACCCCTTCTGCGGCAGGATTCGGGCAACACGAAACAAACCCGCTCCGGCTGGGCCAAGCTTGGACACGCCCTCAAGAGACTGCTCAAGGGCCGTGCAGGCACCAATGTCAGTTTGGTATTAGTAAGAGCCCATAATCTCTTCGATCGATCCACGCTAATTCCCTTCGTAGCTCCTTGCAATAACTGCGACTCTTTATTATACGACCTACTCGACCAATCCAAACGGATCACAGGCGAAGCTTCAAACACCCGTGCGAGCCGTCTCTCGAAAACCAATCGAAATTGCAACAGAAAGTCTATCACCAGAATGGCAAATTTGGAGGACGCTTGTCCCGGAGAAGACAGCTGAAACAAACAAGCTTCATTTGCGAATTGAACAACCCCTTGTCGTCACTCTCATACCCGACAGCTCAGCACTACCATCTAACCGTTCCCATCGCCGAGCTCAATGCACTTTTTACTCAGTCGTGTGGCTTTTCAAGATCATGGTCTTGCCAATTGCAGTAACGACAGGGTTATTGTGGCTTTTGCTTCTTTATCTCCTGAAGAACGCAGAACTTCTTGAGGCACAGAATCACCATCCGGATGTCGATGTCACTGAAGAGAAGCAATCCCTAGAGGGTCAAGTCTTCTTTACGACGCTGCCTCGTGCATTTTCGAGCGACGTGGAGTTTATTGCTGTCAGTCAAGATGGTCATATTGTTGTAGCCGTGGGACTCCATATTGAGATCACTGTGTGGAATCTCAAAACTCAGACACACACTTCCATTGATGCAACGAATCCGCTCCTTGGTGCTGCGATTACATCTCAGGGAAATCCAACTCTAACTAGCGTTGCAGTCGACAAAAGTGGAGAGCATTTTGCTGTGGGAACTGGAAATGGTAGAATAGCCGTGTGGAAGATTGACAAGACCTCCATATCCCCCTTAACTTATCTCTCGTTAGAGAATAATTCTGCCGGAGTTGCAGACCTCCAATTCAGTTCCTCATGGACGAGGTGGACGTCCAACCAAATAGGTTCTTCGTGTTCAGAACCCAGCTCGCCTGATTCAGACTTTGAAGATCCCGCGGTTCTCTTGGTTGTATTCGCTAACGGTGTTGCCGCTAAATGGACAATCAACGAGTTCGCGACTGTCAGCTACCTCCTTCCTATGCAGGATATTCCTGTTTCAAATGTTTTTCTGGTCCGTGTTGCTCCAGAAAACCAAGTCCTCGTTGCACATTCTTTCACCGACGGATCCTTGGGGCTCATCGAGACGGGAGACACCCTCCCGATCATCCTGAACAACTATCATATTCGTCCAGGCACACAGGGAGATCCTGTTTCGCAAGTGCATGCGTGTCGTTCAGAATTTAACGAGTCGACTCGCCTAGTAATTGCTACTGCGACCGAGTCTGGCATTGTCTCCCTCTGGGATGGTTCTACCGGAGAGCGTATTTCGGTGCTTGATGAGGCACGAGGTCGCGTGACCAACCTCCGCATCTCTCCAATCCAGTGCAAGACATGCTGCTACTGTGGTCAACTTCCCCTTGAAAGCGTCTCGGTAGCGTTTTCGGTCGATTATGTTGTGCATGTTTTCAAGCTTTACCTCAAAAATCAAACTCGACGATGTTCGTGTACGAGAACTTCCCTGAAGCACATGTCCTCGTCCGAGCATGTGGGCCGTTGCTCAAGAAGTAATAGTAGCGCTTCTTCACAGCGAATAGGATCCCCCAGAATTCCGAGGGCCCGATTAACGACTGCCTTTGAAGCATCAACATTTCCTGTTTCTGGGCATGGGATTCACTCCAGAAGAACTTCAGATAAAGAGACTGGGAGAAGATCTTCAGAGTTGCTGACCAACCCATTCACGAGCGAGGATCACGAAACATATCCCCTGAGCCCTCTGGATGGCACGAGTACACCAATGCATGCTACTCTATCCTTTTGGAGAAATGCTGTTGCAATCACAGTGACAGAGCTCACATGTGAACGTGGCGCGTGGAACGTGCTAGGCCAAATGTATGTAGGTATTCGACGTAAAGTTCGGTCGCAAGGAATAACAAGAGGCGGAACATTGGATACATCACAACTTTCAGGGTCCAGTTTTGGCCTTACCCGATCAACTCTAGAACGATGGGAATTGTGGGCGTTTGACCCTGCATCTTCGTCGATCCGCTGCTCGACTTTGGAGTCATTGACACAAAACTTGTCAGAAGACGGGAGCGTGACCCATACGCCAACGAGTCCAACCTCTACACACTCTATTCCTCGTCTTCCATTTACTCGAGTGGCACCTCTAGAGGCTTCCACCTCACAGATTTTGGCTGGATTCGGCAATACGATTGGTGTATTTCATCTGACTACTAACTGATTTATGGACATCTTTCTAATCGGTACAACTAGATTTTCTTGGTATTATATCGCTTGTATGAATATTTCATTATAGTTTACGATGCTTGTCTCGCGCATTCTTCTGTAAATTACCAATATTTTATCATCAGCCTGAAATGACTTGGTCTCTTCTCAAATCGTGACCCCCAGTTTGAGTCCTAATCAGCTTTGATCTAAGTTGAACCCAACGTCTATCCCTCCTTGTCCATCGTGAGTCTCTAATGGACCTGTATCTAGTCCCAGACAGTCCAGAAAACACGATCCTACTGTCTGCCGATGGAACCGCTCATTTCCGGGTGACGACGATGAAATCTACAGAAGGTTCGGTGACATATCTTCAGCGACCATCGGAGGATTTGGAAGATGGCCTACTGGCAGAGGTACACACCGTAAATGGAAAGAAGACAACTCTTTTCACGGCTATGCTGCTGGAGGGGATTCAGATGCAAGATGATAATCAGGGGGTGGACGCCAGTAAATTTCTCTACAGGAAAGGAAGGTTTAATACCTCGTATGATGTCATTGTTGAACCGGGTTCTTGCTCTGATTTCCGGCCCCGATCCAGGTCCTACTTCATCGGGAATGATGGTGCGGAGTACCGCTGGAAATATCAGAAAAATCTTGGCTGGACAGTAAGCACCTTCCTTTGTTCTTTATTGGGTTTAGATCAACTTGAAGCATATTAACCCGCAGTTATCGGTATGTAATACTGGAAATGAGATTGCCCAGCAGGTTCGATGGGCCGCGGAAGAAGGCGTATTTGCTAGCCAGGAACGATCTGCTTTACGCATCAATCCTTGCTTGATCGACGTGGCGCTTATCGTACTTTCTTTTGTCATATTGGAGAAGCAAAGGAGGGCAAGGATCTCAGAAAAAGTCTATCAAAGCACAAAGTTGCATGAAGATCCATTGGATGGGGATGCATCAGGTGCTGAAGCTGAAGCTGGGTCGTTCAGTTTTAGTGGAGAGGCATAAATAGACCATATGCGTATAAGCAAGATTTTCTCCGGAATCTGCCGCTGGCATCGAACTTTGTACTGTAAATCTCCGAAATGTCAACTGGACTTTGCTAAGGTGTTGGTAAATTTAAAATATCAGATTTTTCCAGATGTCGTAATTTAGACTATCTTCCAGAGTGTCCTAGATGTCTATTCTCTTTTCAAAGCTCTAAATGAATAAGCCTAGATACAACTTCTTCAACACCCAGATGCAGAGATAGGAAATGTGTCCTCAGAAATAACCCACACGTTATACTTGTACAAGGAATTGAACATCTACCCAGATTATAAACTTGCTCTCATACCTTGACAGTTCGCGGTCAGGACATCCAAACAAGTGGCAATAGACCAGGTATGTAGAAATGATAAGAGGTTGGAGACGACATGGGACTACTTTGACTATTTTGCAATTGCTACAAGAACAAGGTCAGCAATGAGGACTATCAAAAAGCATCTCCATTGTTCAGACTTCGTCTTCTTCCTGGGTTACATATGTGATTAGCGATTGATAAAACCTCCTAATTATAGAAATGATTAACCAATCCTGGGAAAATTTGCCAACCATTTCCGGGGCAGTGCCATTTGAGCTGGACGACATCCTTGTGACTGGGATATGATCTTGGTGACAGAAGAGTTGTCCACATTTAACAAGAGCCAAAAGAGGCCTGTGACTCGCTTCGCAACGATGATAGTGCTTCTATATGACTTTGAACGGGCTTTAACAGCAGGTCCACATGCTGAACAACGCCGAAACTTGAGGTGTATTTCCCAGGAGATTCGCACCACCGTGACAAGACATCCGATCTCAAAACCGAACGATAGATATCTTTATATTGTCACAAAAACATGTACACAGATCGATTAAAAACTTGTCTTGGATCACTGAAATGTCCACGATGAACGATGGATAGTATTTGCCACATCATTGTGTGAAGTTTACCAATAAGGCACTTCCAGTCATTTGGACTGTGCAGCGGCGGTGGCTTGCTTAGCATCCCACTCCTGTAAACTGATGAGCCTTTATGTGATGCAAGTCACTACCAAGCGAACCTGCCTCAACCGCCTTTGTACGAGGATTTTTGAATGTCTTAACCGGTTCCTCTGCATCATTTTATAAACAGACGTGAAGTGTGCCAATCGGTTGGCCGTTCTTTGCACAAGCATCCAGGGTATAATGTGGTACATTATCACCTGGAGACGTATGCTCATTCTCCCTGAAAAAAGCCCCTCAGTTTGCAGTATATGAAGTCATAAAGCACAAACGTACACCAGGAGATAGTCTTCTGGTATAGTACCTAACTTCTGGTAGATTCCTGTTTCTTCTTCCTGAATCTTCGCTCTAATTCTTGACATAATCATACCAACATCTTTTCGCCTTGCTGCACTGGACAATAACCCAGTTATCCTCCTAAGCGTTATGGAAGA
>Ga0153978_1000348_pt1 | contig 12000 bp, 16 predicted proteins | sample TSGA062MetaG_FD_104749 | JGI IMG/M metagenome (GOLD analysis project Ga0153978, IMG submission 104749) | Attine ant fungus gardens microbial communities from Georgia, USA - TSGA062 MetaG | ecosystem: Host-associated > Fungi > Mycelium > Unclassified | place: USA: Georgia, Yuchi Wildlife...
AATGACAGAATCTAACAATAACAAGGGTTGTAACTTTGCAAATTGTACTTGGTCTGTGCATGTACTATGGGGCATTTCAAGTAATGCAGCTAATATGTATGGATTGTAGGTTTGAAAGTCTCTATTATGAAGGGTTCAAGGTCACCATTGCAGCCATTCACCGTACATGTTCGGCCTCTCTCCACGGATGTAAGCCTCAAACGTTCTCTTGAGGACAGTGGCCCAATCAAGGTCACGTTTGTCGTCAGCGACGCGATCGGTGAAATCGTCTGGATCAATATCAGGCTCTGCTGCTGCACGAGCAGCCCGCTCGCCAGCTGAAAATCTGGGGCCTAGGTCAGGCCAGTTGCGGGTTGCATCAAATGGCTTCCACCTAAGTCACGATTGAGCCAGCATGTCGTCAAGAGGAGACAAACAACTCACCAGAAGTTGTGGAAGTGATATGAATAAGCCCCTAGGAAGAAGCCTTCAAATCCTAGTGCCTGAGGAGCAGCACTTGATTGTGTAGGTGTGTCAAAGAAGTCCGAGAACCTATGACAAACGATCGAGTGAGTCACGGCACGGAAACAAGGGGATGAACACGTACTCTTGGAAGAATGGCTGAGGCGGTCTTTCACGTTGATAGTACTCAGTATTGAGCCATGCGGAGTCAAACAAAGCATCAGGCAGGCGCAGCAAAAGACCCTCCAAGTGGGAATCTTTGGTATAACGAGATACCGTCATGGGGTGGAAATCGAGGCCGTTCTTTAGAGCAGTACGGAACAAGAATGACCCAAGAGCAGAATTCTTGTTCATGCGCAAAACGGCTGTATTGTATTTCTCCAGCCGCGACCACCTGTACGCAAACGCGCCTTTCCATCCCCAGAGCTCTTCCCAGTCCCGCAAGAAGATGGTGTCCGCATCAAGGTAAATACCACCAAATCGATGACAAAGGACGAATCTCGCCATATCAGAGAGGATAACGGAGAGGCGATCATATGAAGACGAAGATTTCGAACCAGTACGGTTGAGCATGTCATCTTCGTCTTGTTTGTTGTCGCCAGTGGGCTTTGTAGCATTATTACCAGTAGTAGGATCCTCTACAGTAGTAGAAACCTCGGCATTTTTGGACTGCTGCTTTTCGGGGGGTACATTGATGATGTGTCCTCCTGAATTGAAAAGAGTTTCCTTCAACTCTCGCCATTCGTCCTTGAGCTCCGCGATACCGTCAAGTTGGTCTGTAGTGTTCCATAGCTTGAATTTAACGACATCCTTGAAACGAGGATGCAAGAAGGGCGCTGCCCATGGATTGCTCTTCAGTCCTTCGTACATATCACTCAAAGCGGAAGGGTTGGGAACCGACGCTGCAGGACCAGGATTGATCCACAACCAGAACTCGGGACGACATCCATTGGGAGTTTCACCATCCTTTAGGTGAAGGCCAACATTCTGCGTGAAGAGGAAGGAGAGCAGAGCGAGATAGGGTTTGTCGGTGAATGGGCCAGTCCAGAACATGTGGAAGAGACGAGGGTTTTCAGGGTCGCAAGGTGTTGGAAGACTTGAATAAGGTGTATGCTGCAAAGGGGCACGCAGAGGTAGCTGCGACTCCCAATCGACTCCGGTCTTCTTTCTCAAACCTGCATTGGGATCCGTCTCTCCATTTGATACAAGTGGACGGGGTGGAGGAAGCACATTGAGAGGGACAGGAAGGGGATCTGTGTAGGGGTCTGTAAAGTTCTCCTTTTCTTGCTCCATGTAGATATATTTCCAATCATCCATTTCGCCTCGCCTGAGTCTTTTGCCATTATCAAGGCCTGCCCCTACGCGCAAGACCTCAAGGCAGTCGCGCACATACTTGAATGAAAAATTAGTGCAGGGGGGGACAGAAGAAGCACACGGCGTACTTTTCCTTGTGAGAAGTCGCAATGGTCCATAATGATATCGAGGTCAGCGACACTACCCGGCACAGGGCGAGGCGGATACGCAACATTGGGAGGTTGGCCTTGTATATCAAGGTAAACGCGTCGTGGGCCATCCCCGCGCGTGGTTGTTGCCACGGGGCCCGGAGGGGGCCTGAATCGTGAGGGTATCGTTGGAACCTTTCGTGGAGGAAGAGCAGGGTTAAGTGGGGGAGCACTGAGTCCGATCTGCTCGGGTACTGAGAAAGTTGGTTAGAGCCAACGATAGCAAACGAAGAGAATAAGCGCACTCTTTGCGTTGCTGGGATAATGCCCGCTTTCTATTTCCCATTTCCAAATCCGCTGTAAATCTTCTCGCCCAAACACGAGTGTAGAAGACTCTCCAAAGTTGGTAGTCCACTGTTTTTCCTCTGTGCCGAACCGGCGTGCAAAGGAACATACAGTAAAAATTGAAGCAATCAACACAACGCAGAGGAGGAGCGGCCCTCGTTTTCGCCCGAACCGCGACATGGTGATCTGGTGTACACGACTTGGATTGGGCATGAACAGACGAAGGCGACGAGAGTGTACGCCGGGGATTGGGACAGAGACGGGGACTGTCCAGGACATGGAACGGGAATGTCGGTGCATTTTCTCGTGAACAGCGGACGAACTCGAATAAGTAGGGAGACCGTTGGTCAAACGGCCCTTGTCTGTGTAGCCATTCGCACGTTGTGGTGTAAAATAATTAGAAGACGCCATTCACATCCAGTGAAAGGCGAAAGGCGACGCTCGTGAGGTAGCAGACGTCGATAGAATATTTAAAGCAAAGAAAGCTGCGTACGGTCCAGATCCGTGGGAATTTATCACATACATAGCTCATCTTAGCAAGGTCGCAGCGACAGACTTTTATTATAACAGTACAGCCATCGTGACACGGGTGAAACGATATCAAACTACATATCAAACACGAAGTACATCACGAAAGCAAGATCTGCACCGAAATTGTCAAAATATCCCATTGAGCAATGTGATCAAAAGGTCCGACGCGATAAGGATCGTCCGTCACCAGCGCAACCATTCGCCATACATATTCGGTCTTTCTCCTCGAATGAATCCTTCAAAAGTTCGTTTCAGCACAGTCGCCCAGTCCAAGTCACGTTTGTCGTCGGATATCTTGTCGATCCAGTCATCAGGATCTGCATGAGGGTTGGCAGCAGCGCGCGCTGCCATTTCACCACCCGCAAACTTAGGTCCCAAGTCCGGCCAATTCCTGGCAGGATCGAATGGCTTCCACCTTTCATGATGGTTTCGATAAAAGTGAAAGTAGAAAAACAAACACCCTCACCAGAAGTTATGGAAGTGATACGAGAATGCCCCTCTGAAGAATCCTTCGAATCCCATGGCCAGCGGAGCAGCACTTTGAACTGCAGGAGTATCGAAGAAATCAGCAAAGCTACGTGGATCGTTAGCAACAAATGCAGTCAGAGTCATTCAAGTATCATACCCTGTGAAAAAGGGGTATGGTGGCCGTTCCACTTGGTACCCTTCCGTATTTAACCATGCTGGGTCGAACAACGCGTCAGGAACGCGTAACAAAAGGTTCTCCAGGTGTGCTTCCCTGAGATATTTGGAGATAGCCACTGGATGGAAGTCAAAGCCGTTCTTCAATGCGGTACGGAAAAGGAAAGATCCAAGGGCGGAACCCTTGTTAAGATGGAGTACAGCAGTGTTGTAGTCGTCATGGTAAGACCACCGGTAGGCGAAAGCGCCCTTCCAACCCCAAAGCTCTTCCCAGTCTCGCAGGAAGATGGTATCAGCATCCAGATATATTCCTCCATAGCGATGAGTGACAATGAACCGCGCCATGTCGGACAATATCACAGAGAGCCTGTCGTAAGTCGCTTCCGACTTCGACCCAAGGCGGTGAACCATGTCACCGACTCCAGATGAGGTCGCGCTAGAGCTTGCTGCAGGTTTGTCCGCAGGTACGTTCACAGTTACTCCCCCCGAATTGAAAAGAGTTTCCATGTTCCTCCACTCGTCTCGCAGCTCTAGGTTGTTGTCAAGTTGTTCTGTTGTGTTCCACAGTTTGAATTTAATAACATCCTTGAATCGTGGGTGGAGGAAGGGTGCTGCCCATGGATTTGTCTTCAGCGCATCGTACATATCTGCGAGTGCAGACGGATTGGGAATGGCTGCTGCGGGGCCCGGATTAATCCACAACCACATTTGTGGACGGCAAGCATCGGGCTCTTGCCCCGATTCCAGGTGAAGACCAAGATTTTGAGTGAAGAGGAAAGATAACAGCGCAACGTAGGGTTTCTCGTTGAATGGACCTGCCCAAAACATATGAAACAAGCGAGGGATTTCGGGATCGCACTTAGTTGAACGGTTTGAATGCAGACCTTGCCGGGTAGGGAACATGAGCTCTATTGGAGGTTCCCATTGGACATTCCTCTTCTTCATCAACCCGGCATTGGAAATCTGGCGTCCAGTGGGGTATGGTCCTTCAGCCACTGTAGTTTGTGTGAAGCGGGGTCTTTCTTCCTCTGTACCCTCTTCCGTAAAAATATATTTCCATTCATCTAGCGATCCTCGCCGTACTCTTCGACCGCCGTCCAAACCGGCGGTCGCACGCAGAAACTCCAAACAATCCCGGACATACTATGCAAGACCGTAAACATAGGAGTAATGTGGTCACGCATAACGCACCTTGCCCTCTGAGAAATTACACTGCTCTAGGATTACATCTAAATCAACAATGCTTCCAGGAATCGGTCTAGGTGGGTATGCAATGTCGACAGACTGTTTCGTATTTTCGAGATATACTCTACGGGGACCAACTCCCCTAGTGACGGTGGTCACTGGACCCGGCGGAGGCGTAAACGGTGAAATGAGTGTGTGTGCCTTTGCGGGCGGTAATGCAGGATTCAAGATAGTAGATGTGAAACCAATCTGATCGGGGACTCCAAGATAACTCAGTCATGTCTGGAAAACACCGAACACATTGCCGCTTACTCTTCCTATTGCTGGGGTAATGTCCGCTCTCGATCTCCCACTTCCAAATGCGCTGCAAGTTTTCTCTACCGAACACGAGCGTTGAGTCCCTGAACGGCGGTGTCCAGTGAGACTCTTCAGTACCAAGCAACGTGAGGAGGAGCACCGTCACACAGAAACCAACAAAAATGGCAAGGCATCGACAAAAACCTCGTCGTCGACCGACCCTGGAAAAACCGAAGCGGACTCTGGGATTCTGGGACCTGAGACGTATTCGACGCGTATTCGACGAGAATGGACTTGGCAAGGGTATTAACCGTGTCTGGCTACTAGGTTGGAGATACATTTTTTCGCGAACGGCAGAGGAGTAAGACGGAAGAGGAGGATCATAGCGGGGCCGATCATGAGGGATATTGCCGCGCTGGAATGTGGAGAAATACCGAGCCGCCATCCTGAGGGGCAGTTATTTTGTGTTTAGTGAAATGGCCAAATTGCAAACGAGTGAGGGTAGGAATCACAGGCCTCAGTAATGGAGGATAAAGAAAGTACTAGTGGGCATGATGGTAAAGAAAAGAAACTACCGAGCTCGGTCAGTGAGAAGTGGGAAATTATAATACTACTACCGTGTTTCAAACGGCCATGGCGTCTCCATGGGATATCGTAAAATCTAAATCAGTCATCCTCTCTCGTTCACGTCAATTTGTACAGTTGGACACATTACAGTAGAGTTACAACAAAGTCTAATAGAATCTTCATGGAATATAGTCGACTGTCGTTTTTCCCGTTCCCCTAGTTTGCTCCCAAGGATTGCATCTCAAGATCGGCTGGGTCTGTGGGAACAGACAAAATGCGCATCGTGTTGGTGTGTCCAAGACCACCCTTCCAGCCTTGCACAGCGATGACGGCAGTCCCAGTCTTGATGATGTTCAACGCAAGCGCGTTCTTCAAGCCGAAACGAATACGGTTGTCAACCTGGATAAAATATTATTCTGGTTCATCATCACAGATCGGACAGGGGAACCCACATCTTTCTGCCACTGACTCTCATGAATTCCACGCGGCTCGGGGTACCAAAACGGATAACATCCACGGTGGAGATGGATTTGGCGGGCAGTCTGCTCGTTGCGAGTTACTTGACAGGTACATGAGGTTAGCACGTTAAACACCGGCTGAAAATACTCACCTGTGATGATGGGAATTCTAGGACGATATTTGGAGATCAGGCGAGCTGTGTTTCCGCTGGTCGACAATACAATTATGGCACTTGCGTTCTGCTCCGAAGCCGCAGCAACTGCAGCAATGGCCACTGTCTCCACAGTCTCGGTGGGACGAGGTTGGATTCCCCGAAGCTCGTCATACAAAGGTGGGTAACAGATTGCCGCCTCAGCAAGCAGACATGTCTCTGCCATCATAAGAACTAACAGGCCAGCGTCAGTTCCGGTAGGAATACACGCAACGAAAAACACCTACCGGACTCTACGGGATAACTCCCTTTTGCAGTTTCTCCGGACAACATGACACAATCGGCGCCATCAAGAACAGCGTTGGCCACATCACTGACTTCGGCACGAGTGGGTCTCGGATTGTACTAGACATTGGCTTAGAAATACTCAAGGGGTAAAAGGGCTTGTTAGCACGCACCGTCATCGACTATAAGTAGAAGCTATTCAGCAATACCACCGCTGCACATTGAACGATCCACGTACCTCGAGCATCTGAGTTGCGACGATGACTGGTTTCCCAGCGATGTTGCACTTGGCAATCATCATCTTTTGTGCCAAGAAGACCTGGCTGGCAGGAATCTCAATACCGAGGTCACCACGAGCGACCATAACACCATCAGTTTCGCGCAATATCTCGTCGAAGTTTTCAACGCCCTGCTCGTTCTCGATCTTGACGATGATTTTGATGTTTGCACCATCTGGCCCCAGAACTTGACGGATGTCTTTGACGTCTTGACCACGTCGGATAAATGACGCGAAGATCATGTCCACACCGTTCTTGACACCAAACCGCAGGTCCTTTTTGTCCTTCTCAGAAAGAGCAGGAAGATCGACGTCGGTCTTTGGAAGATTGACACCCTTGCGAGAAGAGAGGGTGCCATTGTTCACAGCACGTACATGAACATTGGGGCCATCGATGGATAGGACAAGTAAGGAAAGAATACCTGATCGACTATTAATGAACGAATATCAACGGTTATCCTAACAAAACCTACCGTCATCAATGTAAATGAGCTTGCCAGGAGCAGTGACCTTTGGCAAGTTTTTCTGTAATGATAATAAGCATGAAACACAGAAGCAAATAAGGGAAAATCTCCCGCGCACGTAGTCAAGCCATAGGATCTTATCATCGCAAATTTCACTGTACTTGTCATCAGTGGAGATGATGAACTCATGACCAGCCTTGATAGGCAACTGAAGAAATGAAATGATGTCAATATTCCGGTGAACTGGTTGGCGAGATGAGAAGGCATACATCCTTTCCATCTCTCATCACACCCGTGCGGATCTCGGGGCCTTTCTGTTGCCAGCAAAATATTAGCAACACAAACGTGTGACATGAACACTGGAACTCACAGTATCTAAAGCAATCGCAACGGGCCGGCCAGTGGGATCCGCTGTTAGATTTATACATCAGTTCGATGATCATGTATCCCGGCCGATCTTAATTACCCGCAATCATCTTCCGCGTGTTATCGATGACACTCTGGTGGTAGTCATATGAACCGTGGGAGAAGTTCATGCGAACTTGAGAGGAAAATGAGTCGATCGATGGGGCAAAGAGGTGATACTGTCACTGACCGACATTGACGCCAGCACGCCTGAGCGCAGCAAGCTTCTCAACGGTGTTCGTGTTCGGACCTAGGGACGATGAGAAACCATAGCGGACATTGATTGTCAAAGAGATTGCGCACCGATGGTCGCAATGATCGAAGTCTACAAGGTCGAGATCAGATGGGAGGAGCGCGGAAAGTAAGTTAGGAGTAAAGCTAACCTTGCGAAGGTACTTGGTCTCAGCGGTGGGCTGCGGGGCATTAGAGACGCTCAAGGTAGAGTTCCACTCAAGCTGCGACCGGATACCATCGTAGGTGAACATTCTGGTTGAGTTGGAAAGAAATCGATGGGGTGGATTTAAGATCGCGCACTGGAACAAACAAGAAAAATCAGTTGCTGCTGAAAGTCTTAATGCGGCGGTAGAGAGGGAAAAACAAGTAGAGATCATACGATTGTGGTAAACTCAGGTCGCGAGTACCTCGGTCGACTTACCCTGGTTGGTGATAAAGGAGATGACCGACCAAACCTGACACCACTTTGGATATTAAACTTGCGTCCCCAAGATATTAGGTTCCGTTACGAGTCACCGCCACCGTCCACAGGCACGTTTGTCACACTATACTACTAGCTGTTGGCTAGCAAATACAATAATTAAATATGGACCCTGACGTGAACCGACAATGCGATATACTTGCCAGTGTCTGGCTTACAGAAATCCACGCAAAGAAAAACGAATGGAAGGTATGTGGACAAATACTAGAGTTTGGGCTTGACGACAGCAATGATCTGAGAAATAAGACAGCGAACGAGTAGCAAGCAACGAGAATCAATGACAACAAATGTGAATCCATGTTACATTACTCTTAACGTCCAACCATGTAACCCTCCATCGACTGCAGCTGCAGCTTGCGCGGCCGCAAGCCAGTTGGCATCTGGTGCCCCTCCAGACGGTGTTAGGACATTGCCAGGTGTCATCGTTCCAAGCTCCATACTTTGGAAGACATTTTCGCAACTTATCGTGCGTCCGGAATGGTAACCGATACCATCAGAGGCCCGAATGAACAACAGGGGTAGGTTGCGGCCAGCAATAGAAGTCGGTGGGTGTGATTGTGAGCCATTGCTATTGGACCCGTCAAGCGCTGCTCCATGTTCATTGTGCTGCGGGGATTGTCGATGGACGATACCATCCGATGTCATAACGCCCGGAGTCATAACGTCCTCCTCAAGTGCCTTGATGATCTCAGCCAATGAAGGCAGTTCCACGGTCACAATCGTGTGCAAAGGGGGTTGACTTAGGTACCGAGCGGCAGCATCGGCAGCGGAACCCACAACGCCATCACCTCCACTCACTACTACCTCATTAGACGGACCGGACAAGCCGCCGAAGGAGGAAATGTTAGTCAATGGTCCTGGAGGAGCAGCCTGATAGAAGCGAGATCTGAGAGGACCAAGACCGCCTAAATACACGTTTAGCGGTATTTGACTCCGTGTCTTTGGGTCCTCATAGAAGAAGTGTGACACGGTCATTTCGAGTATGTTGTTCGCCGGCCGGTATACTGGCGCCGTAAATAGTGTTGGAAACGGGGTGATGGGCATCTCCGGTATTGAATTGCTATGTTGACCGAACGCGTCAAAAAATGTGTACTGGAACTTGGCTGTGGTCGTGCATTATTAGCGTGATCCAAGGACCCAATGGGTAGGTACCCACAGATGCCCACAATCGTCCAGCATAAATAGTCATCCACTTCATCGGTCAAGACCCGTACACCTTCTTTCATCTCTTCTCGTACACGAGGCGACTGGAAAATAAGAGGGTGTGTTCCGCCTTGAGCCGGTGCACCCGAGGCCGTCGGGGTAGAATTCGGGGCACCGGGAATAGGCCCGGCAGCAGACAAGTAATGTCTCGTGCCATCTTGGTTCACTCTCTGCAGAGCAATTTTTTGCATCTGACTCACGGGACCCCCATCTTCAGCAGACACACGACCTTTGTCTACTTTTCGAATGATAAGGGGTGAAGTGGCAATATTAGACAAGGTGTCCGATAACACGACCTCGCAACCGTAAGTAACAGGTTGCGGCCCACCTAAGTTAGGCAACGTGAACGTGAGTATTCATGTATAATACTTTCCAGTCACGTGAGCACATACCGTTGTTGGGCGGCGAGTCATCAGGGCGTCGCACTACGTTCACATTGAACGCAGACCATGTAACATTACTTGCACAGAGTTGAGTGTTGTCGATAGTCATATATTTGGTCCGTACAGTCTGTGAATTGATCCTGTTGAAAAGAGACACTGGACCTCCCGCCAGGATACACGAAGAAATGTTACGCGTTTTGGCTGTCTTCTTTGAGGGCTTAGATATAATTGTTACAGGAGCTGAATCAAAGGTAGCCCAAACACGTCCAGGCGTTCCATCAGCGCTACTCTCGCCTGACAAAGCAGACGGAGGAGGTTCTATTATGTCCAGAGACAGCTGGAAACTCTTCGCTTTTGCGGTACCCGTCACGTGTAAGAACTTGAAGCTTCCGTTCATGTTGTTGTCTAAATTAGTCTTTTGGTCCAATGACCGTTCACCTTGTTCGGAAACAACAGACATGGCGAGTTGTTGGGAGCGCATCTGCCAAACTGGACCTTGAATATGAACGACGGGAGGAGGGCAAAGGAACCGTTTCTCGCTGCCATATGACTTCTGGGCAACAGCGGCGTGCAAACACATGACGGTAGTCATTTGGAGGAGAGGATGCTGCGACACATGCTCACGGACGGCTCGGCGCATTTTGGGTTGTGGATCATCGGGATCTGTTTCGTCCAGCTTGCGCTTACCGCCCTTGCCGTTGGAAGACTTGAGTTGGATATATGAGTGTCACGCGATAAAGATGCGTTTCCTCCTCACCTGACCCATGGAGGGGGAGATATGAGGCGGCGTATGCTGTTGAGGGGTGGAAGCCTGTATAGGGGGGATGCCCCATGGATGTAGTGAATCAGAAGTAGTAGGATCTTTCCTGCTTGCGGCAAGTATAGCTTGGAGAGACGCGTTCGGATCGGGGTTAGAAAGCATAGAAGGAGGCGCGGAGGTTACTGGAGGTTGGGCATGTTGAATACCATTGTTTGAGGTTGACTGAGGGGATTGAATGTGGTTGGATTGCTGGATCTGTTCACCATTTTTGTTGGCAAGTATATGAGGAGGAGAAGAGGTAGGGTTTACAAGCAAATCCAGAGAAGGTTGGATGGGCGACGCCGGAGGCGACGAGGTGCTTGAGTTTGTGTGAAGCTGCTGTTGGAGTGCAGCGTCGGGCATTTGGACGTGTGGGGAAGAGTAAGGATGGAAAGTCCTCATAACAGTTTCCCGCCAGGGATAACGATGTTGTAGCCAGCTGTGGGAATCGAGAGGAGAGTGGGAAAATGAGGATTTGGTAGTTCTGAGAGATTTCAACTTGGTGGGGACGTGAGAAAACTAGCACCAACACGTGTTCCCGTGGGAGAACCAGGTATATATAAATACAAATGGACCCCAAACAGACAGTTTCGGGGGGCGGTGGCGTGACATTTGTTTTTACTTAAACCATACTCGACACCACACGTAACGCCCACTCCATAGGCCACCATTTGCTCGCTGACTCTATAACATGTACCTCTCGTTCCAGGAACAGGTCGCCGCCAGCGTTTGGCGACTGCACACATTCCATTTGTGAGTCTTGACGAAGCCTGCTGAGCGCGAGATAAAGCGACTCGTGGTCTACCGCTTCATCCTCGGCGTATGGAGAATATAATTTATCCTCAGAAAGATGAGCATCTTTTGTCAAGAAAATAGTATCTTTGACACGAAACAAAACAATGTCAATCAACATCAACTAATGCGCCGCTGATTGGATACCATAGAACCGACTTACTAAGTACTGATAACACGCCCATTTTATCTTCTCCCCTGATGGTCTCTTCTATGTCATGTTCTGCCGCCCGTGCGAACACGACGGGTCCGGGGGTAGCAGGCAGTGATCCATCCATGTCGCCCTCCGACAACGAATAAACGGTACATAGTTCATCTTGCGGAGGTACTAATGATGGCTGTTCTTGCCGTAACCATCCCCAGCGCTCTCCCTCTCTTTCTGGAGAGGTAATATAAGTCGGGAAAAAACCTGCTAGGCTGAAGGGGTCTTCCTTGTCGCAATGAATGGCAAGCGGTGAGGCGGCCGTCAAAGAAGCGCTAAACCTATCTTGGTGGGTGGATGTGGGTAATGGTGATTGATGTAAACGAGGAACGAATCCGTCTATGGTAGACTTCGCTCTAGCAAGATTGGGTCGACTGTAATAGTCAAGAGGATGAGGTTCGGTGTTCGAACGTCG
>Ga0153978_1000350_pt1 | contig 11980 bp, 12 predicted proteins | sample TSGA062MetaG_FD_104749 | JGI IMG/M metagenome (GOLD analysis project Ga0153978, IMG submission 104749) | Attine ant fungus gardens microbial communities from Georgia, USA - TSGA062 MetaG | ecosystem: Host-associated > Fungi > Mycelium > Unclassified | place: USA: Georgia, Yuchi Wildlife...
TGTTTGTTCTGCTCCAAAAGTAAACAAAGTCGGTAAGAGTAAAAAATCAAATCTGGTCTATCGATATGAGAACAGCTGTAAGAACTTGAGTGTCTCGCAGATCCGAGCGCAACAACGACCGCGGCGCGTCGGCCTGCAGTCCTGAACTACTACTTTGTACTACTAGTATGGCCCTATGTAGCCGAAATTGAAAAATATTTTGACCAGGGCCATGGGATATGGACACGTCAATCTACCGAAGGGTGACCCTGGAATCTTTTGAATCCAAGTACTACAAAGTATTACATGCCTCGGGAACCTCGAACCTCAATATTACATCATTCATCTCGCAATGGCTTGCGGTCATTCAAATTGTCACTGGCTACATAGTGACGAATCCAAGTAAGTGAATGCGCAAATAATCAAGGGGAATCCCGTAAGCGCAATCGAAAATGCATTTTACTGCAAGCAATAAAGCCTTTTACTAGGCTCCATCTCATAATCATGCAACCAAAACTCGACAACTACATTCCTTCTTCAGACCTGAAAATACAGCTGCTATGGCTGACACTGACATGGTCTTCTATTTTGTATTTCCCACTGATGTCGACTGCGATATGCGAACATTTCGCGTATACCAAGTGATCAGAACAACAGCACACGAAGAACTGGAATTATACAGAGTGCGTCAGAATGATACTCACCAGTCACTAGTAATGAACGCCTCTCATGCTGCAGTTCTCACATTCGACGACTGCGTCCGGCTCACCTAGTGGGACGACTACATTTCATCGGAAGAATATGATCAGTTTGGCATTTGACAATGCTGGACAGATCTACTGGAACTCGAACACCAGTGGTACCGTACGCTTTGGGGTGGATGAAGTGAGTTGTATACGATCACCTCGACGTCAGTCAGTTAAAACTTAGCTATCAGGTTTCCATCAAGGATGTCCGCAAAGTTAAAAATGTAACTAGCCAGTAAGGCATTTTTCCAACCGGTGTTATTCTATGTCGCTGATAATTAGAGTGATAGGTCTCGCAGATTTAAGTGCGGTGCAGGCGCCGTATACAAATGGAAAATAGCAGATAATGGAACTGACTTATATGTACGTGGTGATATCCGCGCCTCGCCCATTGCGTCTTCTGACGTGCTCTTGCAAAAATAAAGTGTATAGATTCAACAGACAAACACATTGCATCGTGGTCACAGGCAGAAAGGATACTAAAGGTCACGCCCCGCGCCAGTGCAATATTGGATCGGGTAGTGGTTACTTGCTTCTTGAATATATGGTTCAAGCGGCTTGGGCGGTGGTGACAAGGTGTCCATGTAGGTGCATTATCCATATACTGTATGATAATCGATATAATCGCAACGTCTGTAATTCGTGTTTAACATCCTAGTACTTTGCAAACCGCTTCATTTGCTACTCACGTTGGAACATTAGCACTGCAACTGGATAACATCACCGGGCTTCGAACTGGACCACTGCGATGGGAAGGCGGTTAGTTGCTTAGTATCAACAGTAACGAGGGACAATACACACTCCGCTTTGTCCGTTTCTTGTACATGATACGGTGACCACATTCGCGACAACGAATTGGTTCTCTAGATTTTATTTCATTTTTGGCACCGCAGTCTTTGAAACATGGATCAGATATACTGCAGGTGATGCATACACGGGCTATCACGGATACCTGCACAGATGTATTCCATATCCTGGCGCTGCTGCACGTGTGTATAGGTAGCACCCGCAGGATTCGGGTTTGGTTGACCGGGCTGGTTCATCGCGGACGAGGACGAGAGAGTACTCGCCCAAAAAGAGTGACTACTTTCGCGTGTGACATAAAATACGTTATGTGACAACGCTGAACCTATGTAATACAACATGATCTCTATGGCGTCTCCATGCAAAAAAAAAGCCTTTGAAAGCTAGTGTTTCTAGTTTTACATAATATATAGCATACTGTAGCATGTTCCGTCAGGTGTGATGGGAACAGTCGTAGCTGCTCGCTAGAGACCGTTACCCCGCAATCAGTTGATATACTTTGGCTAACTCATTTCTGCCGCCGCAGCAATTCCGTAACTGTCTTCCAGGAAACTGCAAACCGCAGTGCTGGTCGACTATCGGATGATCGGATATCCACCAGTTCTCAAACTAGCAGACGACCAGGAGTTTTTTTTTTCATCCGGATTCCGGAAACCTGTGTACAGCGCCGGCATCCTTGCTCCCAATCACCTTGCCGACCGGGCTGGAACCCTATTGATAGACTGTAAGCTTTAAAGAATAAAAAGCCCACAAGTGGAACTCATGAACTTCGTAGGTGGCGACCGTCCTTCGTGACAACCGTGGGCCGTATCCAAGGCGTCAAAACACATCCTTATAACTACTATGGATTGCTCGTTGGAGACTGTTCATCCGACGTTGCACCACGTCTTTGATCTTCAAGTCTATGTCTGCTCTCCCTTCCTTCATTGAACTCATGGCTTCTTTGGGCCTCGACAACGACGATGCTAAGCCAGAGACTCCAAGTATCATCAGGACACGAGATCGTTCAAGCTCTTGTTCCTCCTGTTCCTCGATGGGTAGCTCTGCTGGGAGTCCTTCCATCTGTTATGTCAGCCTGTCGACAGCTCGAGACATGGAATCAGATAGGCGTCCAGGCCAAACTCGTCTCAGGGCAGTGAGATACTCTCCATATATTTCCTCCAGTGTGAGAGTCTTCTTTATCCGATCTGTCATTTGTCTGATTGCTTTACTTCTTCAGTCCACTGTTAGACAGAGTAGCACTATTTCGCTGACACGTAGTCAGAGCGATCAAGAACAGCGTAGTAGGGTAAGACATCGAATTACCCATTCCTTTCTTTTTTCTTATCAGAATTCAGTCTTCATCCCCGAATTCCCATCCCCCTCCTTCCCCACGATACAACACACGGCGCCCTTCATCCCTCCAATTACCCAAGAGGGAAAGGTCTTCTATCACTCCTATCTCGTCATATGCTCGCCGTAGAACACCTCAAAACTCACCTACTGTCCTTACTTTCGCCCAGCGGGAGTACGTCCAGAGACCCGAAGTTATCGTTCCTCCATCGCTGATGCCGATGTCGTTGCCCACCATTCCCCCAATCTCTCGTTAAGGTTTTCCACTTAGATGTGCCTGTTGCGGTTTGATGATGGATACAGCTTATGTACGATAGTTGCCGTGTATCGCAAGGAAGGACTTCCGGACCTTATAATTCACTACATCCACACACATCTTTCCATCCAACTTCATCCTCCCTCTTCTCATAGTTACCACTCCTTCGCCTTTTCTTGTGGACATATTGGAACACGGTTGCACTGTATCTGGTGATTTTCGTAGGGAATTGTACGTATACAGCTTGTCGATTGCTATAAATGAGATATGGTGGCATCTAATCATGATCATCTTCCTCCGGCCCCGGGCAATCCTGTGCCAAATCACGAGCATCCCTATACTGCGTCCCGCACCAAAAGCAGTATGAATATTTTTCCCGGAGATAATCAAGCAGAAGCTTCAGGCGGTCCCGTGGCTACCAATCAGAGTCAGGAACAAGTGTCAATCTTGGTAAAAGCCTACTTACCCCCAGTCGCAAGAAATAAACGGCCTCTTCGACGACTTCTTGGGGAAATTCTTCCGTTGCTGCGGGCGCTTCATCTGTCAATGATTCGTTTTCATCATCCAGTTCGGAGGAAAGCGGTAACAAGGCATCAGCTCTCATTTGGGCGCGTAGACGGGCTACATGAGAGGCGTTTCCGGAGACAGATGCGGAGGGCAGCGGCGATACGAGCAGTGAATGGACTGATAGCGCATTCATCAGACCATCTGGGATAGACTCCGGATCACTAGGGTTCAAACAGAGGATGTTGAACTGCCGCGGTAATTTAATATCCCCATGAAATAATTTGACAAGGAAAACAAACGCACTGTAATGCCCGCCTTTTCATCAAGTGTGAGACAAGTCTGCTTTGCTGCGGCAATGCGCCCTTCTGCTCTCCGCTCTTCATACTCACGTCGGGCGCGGTCGCGGAAGCTTTCGTGACTAGCTTCCTCTGCCATCTTCGCCATCTTTGCTACGCGATCTGCGGAGCCGGGTGAACGAGCACGTTTCCCTAGACCAATGCCTTTCTTTCCTGCATGGTAGTAACAACATCCAGTTAGCTAGCAACGCTTTGCGTTCTATTTAAGTAATATCAGCAGACTCGCCTTGCCATTCATTCAGGGGCAGGGGCACGGCTTTATGTCGAGATTTCTCTGTAGATATTTCTCCACCCGGAGAGTCCGACCGGTCCCTAGATGTGCCCCGCTCATCCTCGGATGGACCTGGAAACGAAACAGTGGCTTTCGGAGGGCTGTCCTCGGCCTTTCCCAATGTTTGCCCGACCTTGAACCCCATCTTCATCATGATGCCCAAAGCCTTGCTCTCCCCTGCAACTGCCTCCTCCTCCTTCGCGCGCTCAAACAAGCTCTTGCTAAGCCCTTCTTCCCTGGACTCCTGCTCCCTCTGGCGCCGGCTCTTCATTCTGTTCTGCTCATTCTTGACTCGAGACTGTTTCAGCGCTTCTTGTCGTCTCTGGACATACGTTTTCGGAGCGGACTCGGCTGCAGCCTCGACAAGAAACTTGTCGGAGAGGTAATCATCCTCGTCGGCCATGGATTCACTTCATAAGGTTGATCAAGTTGACAAACATGCCCCAAATAACGCTGGAGAAAGGGAAAGAGTTATATTTACATAATAACTTTTATACTGCTCGCACCGATTTACTTTGTTTAGTACAAGGATAGGAACGCGTGGGGCGTCGTTGAGCATGATTGCATGAGGCATTTTATTCATAAGAGGCATAATAGGACATTCAAGAGCTCGTAATCAGCAGACATCGCACATTGATTGCATGCACCGAACCACCGCCAGAATGAAAGCACAACTTGACTGCTACGAACGCTAAAAAAAACTGGCGCGAGAATGAACAAATGAACCGGCACCGGAAATGAACATGCGTTAAGTTAAAGTAAAGTCAAGGGGGATCGGAGTCAAATGATGAGCAGGTGGTAGTGCATCAGGCACCAGTGACAGATTCACCAGTGTAGGCTTCCTGGGGAGTAGAGACAGAATTGACCGCGATCTTGACCGCAATGGGACGGCCGCTGACCTCCTTGCCCTGGAGAGCCGCCATCGCCCTCGTCTGCTCCTCCTCACTGCCAACGTCGACAAAGCCGTAACCCTTGCTCTTCCTGGGGTTCCACCTGCGGCGAATAACGCGGGCGGAAACAACGCTGATGCCAGCATCAGTGAAAAGATTAGATAGACCCTCATCATCTACGTTAAAGCCGAGATTGGCGACAAAGAGCATGTTCTTGGAGGGTTCACCATCTGGGTCTTGGCCAATAGGGCGAGTCCTGGGCCTCCTGGTGCGAGGAGGCCTCTTGTTGACAGGGGCGGTAGTGGGAGCGACGTCAGGGGCACCCTCTGTGTCAGGGGCAGGGGCCTCGTGATCCTCCACAGGTGCAGCAACCTTACGGTTAAACCTGCGCTAGAAACGAAGCGAGGTGCATGAGTCACTGTGAGCAAGAAGTGTGTATTACATACGTTGTTCTTTTTCTTTCTTTTCTTAGGCTTAGCTGCTTCATCCGTGCCTAAAGCAGTGGCAACAGCAGCAGTAGCATCCTCTGCCTTGATGTCGCCGTTTGCCTCAGCGTCGGTGACCTCACCTGGCACGGCCTTGGCACCGCGCCTATTAGGCCTCCTCTTGGCCTTCTTCTCCTTCTTTTCTCTGTCCTTCTGTTCGGCTGGCTTGGCAATCTGGACGATCACCGGGCGACCATCGAGCTCCTGAGAGTCGAGGAGCTCAACAGCCTTTTGTGCAGCCTCTGTGCTGGACATTGTGACAAAGCCATAACCCGCAGGCTTGTGCCCGCGCATGATGACCTGCTTTGCAATACTGTGAAACGAAAGACAATTAGATGGGGATGTCAATGGGTGGCACGGATTGAGACAAGCTATGGAAGAGAGCGACGATGAACGTACATGTCGCTCTTCACGGGGGCAAAGAAAGTCTCTAGCCCTTCATCCGTCGTAGAGTACGCAAGATTGCCAACGAAGACCTGAACGATGTTGAGCAAGGGCTTTTGGGAAAAAGGAGAAATACACACCTTGAAGCCAGGAGCTTCCTCGATGACATACTCATGCGCAGCCGGAGGCACGCCATTCTCGGTAACTGGGGCGGCTTGGGCGTCAGACATTATAAGAGATTGGACGATTGGGGATGCTTGGAGGGATGGACGATGATGAACCGGTTTCTCTTGTCAAAATTTCTTGAAGGTTGAGGAAAAAGAAACCGTTTGGGTACTAGTTTTATAGACACAGTTTTTCTTTAGTGCCCTTTTTTGTCGTTTTATTACGCAAACAAAACGTCCTTTAACGTTCCTCAAGCTGCCTCATGTTTCCATGAATCATGTATCGTATATATAACCCTTTGAACGTCGGTGGACCGAGTACGAACGACGTGACCCTAGCCTCTGTTTACCCACTATTCCTCATCGGCTTATATGCTACTGAACGCGACTGCTAGCTAGAGGGCGGAAATGATAAACTGCTGTTTCTCACGTGGCCGTTGACTTACTCGCATACCTACCGAAACGCTTAACAAGTCGACTCAGACATTCATGGTGCGGCGAAACTTCCCACGGCAGAGACGTCTATCAGGGCAACTACATGTCTAATAGTACGGACATTAGTAACCTCAACCCTGCCTCGGTTTGAGTCCACTCAATCTAGTCGCGAACGACGGTGATTGTGGGTCCCCATTCTATGATATTAATATCAATGGCTTCACTGTTCCTAGGTGTCAAACGTTGGAGTGAGTGGCCATGGCAATTGGCCGTGCGAGAGCTTACATAAGGTCAACGATAAAATCCTGAAATCATCGTCGTTTTCTTTTCATTGTTGGATCTTACGGCTTCTCTACCACTCGTTTTGTACCACACTCCCTCATTTCCGAACTCATAAGAATCGGTCTCAGCCCTCTTATACCCCGTCCTTCGTTGGCCCCAGTTTTCCCCCGAAGAAGTTTGCGCTCATACCCCCACATACAATGGCCGCTCTCAGACTCTTCAACCTCCTTGCGCTCGCCTCAGTGGCCATCCTTGCCATCACATCTGGTCCTACATCCGTCAGTGCTTTGGCCATCGACGATCGCTCCAATGTTGCTCGTTTCGCTCGTGTTCACGATGCAGTTGCAAAAAAGAAGCGCGACAGTACCACCTCGTCCTCTGGCAATGGTCGCTGCAAGCCCAGGGCAACCACCACTAGCTCCACATTCTCCAGCCCCACTGTGGACTCTTACACCACCCCCACCTCTTACACCAGCCCCACGCCATCCATAGCATCCTCTTCCACCTATTATACTCCCTCTACGACCTCCTCCACCTCCACCACCACCACCCCCGCTTCCACCCCTACCACTAACTCTAATGGCAAGAAGTGGGGTTTAGGCTGGCCTAACGGCGATTCTAGCTACCTTAGCAACTTCGCATCTCTTCCTAACGTTGGCTTGTATGCCCCATTTCGTTTCGTAGCTTCATGTTTCTAATCCGATCATAGCATTTACACTTGGAGTCCTTACATGCCATCCGACCTTTATGGCCTTACGCCTGTCCCGATGTTGTGGGGTTACGACCAGATTTCAGACTTCCAGAACTTGGTCGTCAAGGGTTACGCTAACCATGTCCTTGGCATGAATGAGTGTGTTCACAAGCTACCTATTTTTGACTTGACGAATGTTGACTTTTCTTCTTTTTTTCACTAGGCCTAACGAACCCAGTCAGTCGAACATGAGCCCACAGGATGGAGCCCAACTCTGGCAGCAATACATCAACCCTCTGAAGGACGAAGGTTACTACCTGGTTTCTCCTGCGTGCACGAATGACCAGGCAGGTCTTGATTGGATGACTGGTTTCTTCCAGGCCTGCTCTGGTTGCCAAGTTAGTCGAAAATGATCGTCATCTTACACATAACCTGATTTCTGCAATTAGGTTGATGCCGTCGCCTTCCACTTCTACGGCACCGACCCTCAAGCTTTCATCACCTATGCCACTCAGTTGTACAACACCTACGGTAAAAATGTCTGGGTTACTGAGTTCGCTGACCAGGTAATTAAGTCACACGGCACACATCCGAGTCCCGAGATTGACGGTCCCCTTTTAGAACTTCAGTGGGACTGGTGGACAGGCCAGTCAAGATGAAGTGAACTCTTTTGCTAGTACTGTCGCCGCCTTCATTAACGACACCCCCTGGATGGAGGCTGCCTTCCCCTTCGGTATGTGAACATGATTCATTGTGTAGTTTTTTGCTTCAACGTTCTTGCGTAGGTGTTATGAGCGACCTTCAAGGAGTCAACACCGCCAACTCCCTCCTCGGTAGCGATGATATGCCCAACGCCCTTGCTTATACCTACTTTGGCTAAGGAGTTTAGTCCTATACCATAGCGTAAGGTTGTTCTAGCCTACCGGCTTTGCTGCATTCCTAATGATACCCTGGATAGACTAGGACATGCTCCATTCCGTCTACACATTATTGTTTATATCTACCATTACCCTTATCCGGTTGCAAGCTTTCATGTCGTGCGCTGGCTCCGCATGTCGCCTGGTCTTGTTGAACAAGGTTGCAGACTTGAATAAAATGTTTTTCTTCGTACTGGGTACTTCATGTGGGTTCTCTGCTTAAGCCTCGCCCATCTGAATTTTGATTGAACGTGTGTGCCGGTGGTAACTGGTTTACCTAAGGTAACGTCGTAAACGCGCAAAATCTGTTTTATTTCCTCCAAACTTCTCATTGACATGCGATTGATACGCTATATATACTATCATACGGGGAGGAAACTCCACAACACTAGTACATATCTGAGCGGATCTTCTGTGGGTCGTGGCGTATTCCGAATCAATCTACTAGTATATGCCCTTATTATTTCGCCGTATTACAGATCGTTTCAGAGGAAGTCTAGAAATCAATTTAGATAGGTGCAATTACTGAGAATGTCTTTTTAAGCACCTCCCGAGTGTGCAGTGTCGCAAAAGCTCAATAGTACATATCTAGGCAACCGAACTTCTGGGAAATGATGACGCAGACCGCGTAAATATGTAGAGAGATCAGATGACATTACGTGTCAGATGATAAAATCAACGAAACCAAGGAGGTCAATCAGAAAATTGCAAGCGAGGTCTCAAGGTGAGGTGAGCATAGACGCGAGCAGATGTCCCGCGTCGTTCAGCATCACGCGATCCATTTAGCTGAGTATAAATAAGATTAAACCCAAATTAAGATGAAGTCAAAAAAACACATGCTCTCGTCGGCATATGTGGACGGCACCCCGTCTCAAAAAAAAACATATTCAGGGTCGGGCTTGCAGGTCCGACGTCTCCCATCCACGCGTATTTAGACGCCTCCGAGCATCGCGAGCCACAAGTAAGACATGGTCAAACACTTGCCACCAGCTGTAAAACAGCTCCTGACGCTACGCACCCCAGAAGTGTGGCCAAGTCCCCCCCTCGGGAGACTTCACAGCGTGTTCAACCGTACGTTGAACGAGGCAAAGCAGCGGAATGCTGAAAAAGGATGGCTTGTCCTCTCGGTACGCATGACCTCTTTTTGCGAAATTGCTCTTCTAGTCCCATTCAATCGGAGATAAACAGACATGCACACTCCTTACCACCAACCGCCCGTCTGCTGTCGGTCACCTGTATAGATATGTATCCAGGACAGATCCGAACTTGGCCGAGTCGCGAAAGAGCCTCGCGGAAGCCGTGTACAAGGCTGCCATCATGCGGGAAGCTGCGTTGAAGAGCGTCATCTTCGTTGGTGTACCTCGGGTGAGTGCAATTACATCACGACGTTATGATGCCTCAAGTCAGGTGACTGATCATATCTTAGACGATCCTGTCTTTGACGGGCCTCAAAGAGTCGCTCGAGGAAGACGTCTATGCCGCGTTACGGAAAGAGTCTATCAGGTAAACGGCTTTCTGGCCTGGACACGAGGCACGCTCTAGCGAGTTCATTTTCTTTACCCAGAGACGCCACCCCCCAAACCATCGAGGCTACCGTTGCAAGGGGCATGACGCTATGGAATTCAATTTATCAGCCTCACGCAGTGAAGCTGTACAACAAATTGGGGGATCTTCATCCTGATTTCATCAGTAAGTACCTCGTTACATTCATTAACCACTGCCGATGGAATGTATTGCCTGCGCACCCCGAGTTGATGCGGTCGTTATGCATACGAGTCTAATCCCATGTTACAGAATTCATCATCCAGGCCTATGGTACGGTTTTGGCGCCCTTGCCCAGAGGCGACTTGGAGCAAGGAAATCTTACTCGTTCTCTTGGATCGGTGGTCGGCATCGCTACTCTCCGTGCTGAGGGGAGAGTCGGACCTCAGCTTACGAGTCACGTTTTCGGTCTCCTCAAAGCCCGGAACGAGGAGAACTTGAACGACGAAGACAAGTATCTCTCCAGCGACGAAGGAACGGAATGGGTCATACGTACAGTGGATGAGATTATCGACGCTGTGACGTCAGAGGAGGCGTCTTTGGCAAAGGGTAAATTGTAGATGCGGAGATCAGATTGAAATGAGATTGAAATGATCAATTCGGGTGATTGATGGATGACATCGCCCTTAACGCATTGTGGGCGATTGTCCATACAATGAGGTATGCTGCAAGTGCATCGTGCACCTACACGTGAGTGGCAAACACGTGTATTGGGCTTTATCGATGGAAGAGATGAGCTCAAGAGTCGCCCCTTCGGATCTGTTGATGCTGCGCCCGGCTCGTTCGGAAGGAACTTTTATTGGGCACGAAATTGATGATATTACATGCGTGGGGTCGTGACAATGGTATGTACAAGGGGAAATGTGGTCAGGCAATTTACAATGCAAAAATGATTGCTAACATGCACGAAATATGTTCATAGGTTAAACGCCTGGCAAAACCGGTAGAGCATGGCAGTTACTGTGACCGTGTCCATGATTGGGGGGTGCGTCTGGAAACAGCTAAATTTGAGCCTTGAGAGGAGGTAACAAGTACTCACGATTGTAGCCGCTCCTGCATTTCGTAGGAAGTGCAGCTCACCAAAGACATCTCCAATTTGATACCGTGTTGGCCGTGTGGGACGGAAGAATGCAACAGTGTTTCCCGCAGAATCTTCCAGCTATGAGCGCGGTGGTTCAGTGAATACAACATCCGGAGAACAAGATGCGGTACACACCAGAACATCAACAGAACTTGAACTGGGCCGCCAGCGGTATGGTAGACCATCGGGGGCGTTGAAAATACGCGCGCCCTATGATTACAATGAGTATGCCACAATTGAGAACATTTAACATATACTGACCGGGTAGCGTGGATCAGCGCGCACCAAGTCAGACATTGGTACTATATTCTGAAGGGATATGATCAGAAACCTGCATTCCAGAGATGTCTCAGCTTACTTTGCCAATAACTGCGCGGCCGAGGCCGCCATTCGACGCCCATTCCAGTTTTGCGACACGGTCCTCCTTGTTGGGTCGGGTCGCGCGCCAGAGAGTTGTAGTACTTTGTCCGCTAGGGGACACTACAGTCTATAGAGATCGATCAGGGTCCATTACGATTTGCGACGTTGCGGAACTGCATACCGCAAAGCGATAGACAATACCCCACGCATTAAAGAGTTGACTCTCGCGCGGATCTTGACTGGTCCATGAAAGTATCTCGTTTGATGACGTTGCCATGATGAACAAGAGAGGAGAGCTGTCGATGTCTTCGAAAGGAGGTGCAGGCTTTCACCAAGTGTGGGGAGAGTCCGACGTCAAAAAGCGTCTTTTATATTGTGGAATACCATGATAACGCCCGTATACCCCCCTTGTTTTTCACCTGATCGTGAATTCGCGATCGAAAACGTGGACTTTGTGACAGATAAAGATGAGGACGCAACAAACGTGTAGACGCGGAA
>Ga0153978_1000354_pt1 | contig 11951 bp, 14 predicted proteins | sample TSGA062MetaG_FD_104749 | JGI IMG/M metagenome (GOLD analysis project Ga0153978, IMG submission 104749) | Attine ant fungus gardens microbial communities from Georgia, USA - TSGA062 MetaG | ecosystem: Host-associated > Fungi > Mycelium > Unclassified | place: USA: Georgia, Yuchi Wildlife...
CCCAAGAAGGAAACAGTCTCCCATGCATTTAAATACTTAATCCAAAATCTCAAGTTATACAATGAGGTCAAGGTATAAATAGTGTGGGAACTTAAGTAACCAAATCATGTGACAAGGTCAAGTAACCATAGAACATTCTGGAAGAACATGTGATCATGGACTAGTAGTAGCACAGCCACTGTAAAATAGTATAAGTAGTAGTTCAATCCAAGAAAGAACTCCATTGAGTTCTTCTTGAACATTCACCTAGGGTGATCACTAAGGACATTCACTGTCTATTGATAACAATAGCAAACAAACCAAAAACTTACTAGAGGACAATCTACTCCCTGTACTCGAAGTAGTGAAAGATGGCAATATAATCTGAGTATATGTAATTATGTAAACTTGATGTCTTTGAGGTTATTGATGGCTTACCTAAAGGGAGAAAGGCTATAGGTAGCAGAATTGTATTTCATGAAAAACATAATAGATATGGTAACTTACTCAAGTTCAAAGCTTGAATTGTAGCCAAGGGCTTCTCATAAGTCTCTGGTGAAGATTTCACTGATACCTTTTTCTTTGTTGTGAAGTTCTCTACCCTCTGAACTTTCTTCTTCTATATAGCCTATTTTGATTGGGAATTACATCATGTCAATATCATTGTTGTCTAGTTACATGGTCCTCTAGATGAAGACATATATATGACTATTCCTAAAGGTGTTGAAGGCTCTGGTTCTAGATATTACTAGAAGCTCAAGAAAGCTCTTTATGGTCTAAAGCAAGCTAGAAGACAGTAGAAAAAGCATTTCCATGAAGTACTAACCAAATTTGGATTCTCTTGAGCTCTCTCTGATGACTGCTTATATATAAAACAACACCAAGGAAGTATTATCCTACTAGTACTTGTTTACGTCAATAACATAGCTGTTGCTGGCTCTGAAGAACTCCAAATCATGTCTCTTAAATCCTTTCTCAAGAAAGACTTTGAAATCTCTGACTTAAGTGAGCTCAGCCATATACTGGGTGTTCTAGTAACCTGAGACCATCCAAATTGACTTATTTATCTTGATCAGGCAGTATACATTCACCAAACAGTGTCCCGATTTGGTATAGAGACCTCTATACCAGTTTCTACTCCTCTTGCTGTCAAACACAATCTTTCCCTTGTCTAGTTGCCCAAAACTGAAGCCAAAAAATGTATATATAAAGATTATATAAAAAGCACCCACTATTTGTCTCTAGTAGGCTCACTTTTATTTGCTACCCAGACTAGGCCTGATATTCAATTCACTGTTGAATTAGTTGCTCAGTTTGGTAATAATCCAGGGGTTGCTTACCTTGAAGCTGCTAAGTGTATTCTCCAATACTTGAAAAGTACTGCTGACTATAAACTAGTCTTGGGGAGATGTAGAAAGAGAAGTTTTGACTTAGTCAAATGGAGTGGTTCCAATTGGGCACAAGATCTAGATGACTATTGTTCCACCTCTGGATTTATCTTTGATGTTGCTGGCAGCTCAACTTCATAGTCCTCCAAGAAGCAGCAAACTGTAGTGACTTTATTTGTGAAGGCAAAGTATATAGCATCTGTGAACGTGACCAAAGAGACTGTGTAGTTGTGTACCCTTCTCACAGAACTTGATTTTCCTCCAACTGCTGCAATGATCATCTTTGCTGACAGGGCTGCATTGCCCTTGCAAACAATCCTGTCTCTCACTCCTGGGCCAAACACATCAATATACAATATCATTTCATCCAGGAGCACATTGAATGTCAAGAGATTGGACTACACTATATCTCTACTAAGGAAATGATTGCAGACATATTCACTAAGGCTTTACCCAAGGACTCCTTTGAGAAGTTTTGAAATGAGCTAGGAGTGATGTCATTGGAATGATAACTCAACAAGTGGGAGTGCCGAAGTGACTATACAGAGTGGATTTTTCACTTTGTTATCTTTTTGCTAATATCTCCTACTCTGCTTATATTCTGCTCTTTCTTCATCATTCATTATTGTTACTTAGCAACTATTTTGCTACCCCAAGTTTCTCTCTCTTATTGTTCAGTAAATACAGACACATTGTCTACAGTACTTAAACCACTTGGATGTAAACCTGAGACCCAGTCTTTCTGTCTGGATCTCAGTCCAGCATTTCTAGCATCCGAGAATGTTCCTGTGCATACGCTGTAATGTGACTGAGGGGTATGCCTTATTAGAGGTTTGACTGTATGTGAATATAGCACAAAAAGACAGCACCATGGGAGACGATGTTCCTCAGCTTCATGATTTTCTTATGTATATGAAAATAGTGACTCAAAACAATCCCAGGAATGAATAGTTTTCTGCGCACATAATCTTATCTCTGAAATCATGTGACCTGGGGTCACGAGGAAAAATCTTCAATTCGGATACTCTCGTAATCTCAAAAAAAGGCAATGGAATACTCTAATGTCAAAGTTTATACCGTCAACGGAACGACTGCAGGGTCATCATCATCTCTTCCGGACTGGTTGACTCGTAAAAGAGCGGCAGCGGGAAGAGGCAAACGAGCAATACGAGAACAAGTGGAAGGAAACATAGAGCTCATTCAAGGTTTCGAGTTTCCTGAAGCCAGTAATCGGATTAAAACTACTCGAGACGGACACCATGTCATTGCAACAGGAACTTACAAACCTCAAATACGGGTTTGGGACCTGGATCAATTAACACTCAAGTTTGAGCGACACACTGATGCTGAAAATGTGGATTTTGTTGTGCGTGAGTTGTTTCCTAATTCGCTCCTCAAATGCCATTACCATATGGGTGTCCCCTTTTGCTGAAAGTGAGAAATATATTTTTCTCAGTGTCTATCCGAAGACTGGACAAAATCGGTACACTTACAAAACGACCGAAGTGTCGAACTCCATACCCAAGGCGGCTTCCACTATCGTACTCGAATACCTCGTTTTGGTCGTTCACTGGCTTACCATTTCACATCTTGTGACACTTACCTCTCCGCCTCTGGGAATGAGATATACCGATTAAATCTCGAACAAGGACGATTTCTGAAGCCCCTTTTGCTTGAAGAAGCCGGCGAAAATGATAGAGAAATACTCGGTGTGAATGTCATTGACATTAACCCTGTCCATCAGCTTCTTGGTTTTGGTATCGACGGGAATGGGACTACACAGTTTTGGGATCCACGCTCACGAGCAAGGGTAGGGACATTACGGCTACCAAATCAGAGACTTCTATCATCCACAACACAAGGTTCAGATGAGGTGTTGAGTGTCACAGCCATCGCATCGAGGTCAGATGGGCTATCTTATGCTATCGGAACGAGTACAGGACATACCTTACTCTACGACATTCGTGCTACTCGTTCGTATGCGTGTAAGGATCAGGGTTACGGGCTACCTATCAAAAAGGTCATTTGGATAGAAGGTGGCAGCAGAATGGCAGGAGACGGTATGGTACTCAGTGCGGACAAAAAAGTAGTGAAAATTTGGGACCGAAATTCAGTGCGTGTTTCCACTCCGTTGCTCTCATATTATCTCGTCCTCACCATCCCACTTTAGACCTCAAGCAACTTCGTGTCAATCACACCTGCCAATGATTTGAACGACATCCACCACATCCCTGGCAGTGGCCTTTTAATGACTGCCAACGAAGGCATCCAAATGGCAGCGTACCACATACCTCAGCTTGGACCTGCACCGCGGTGGGCTAGCTTCCTCGAGAATATCACCGAAGAGATGGAAGATCAAACAGCACGTTCTGTGTATGAGGACTACAAATTTGTAGAACGCAATGAACTCGCAAGGTAAAACGTCATTTCTTCGTGGCTTGATCAACATCATTATTGAAGCTTTCGTCTCTTTTACGGTCAGACTGGGCTTGGATCATCTCGCTGGGACACCTATGCTCAAACCTTACATGCATGGTTACTTCATTTCTCTCAAACTATACGACGCAGCGCGTGTCATTGCCAATCCCTTTGCTTATGCCGAGCACCGCGAGAAAATCGTTCGCGAAAAGATGGAGAAAATGGCGGAGACCCGTATTCGCAGCAGGAAAGATGCCGGTGTCAAAGTCAACAAAGCACTCGCTGAGAAGATTCTTAAAGAGGAAGAAAGGGCGAAAAAACGCGAAGAGAGGAAAAAAGCGAAGAAAGCTGCTGCTGCCACTGCTGAAGAAGATGGAGAGGACGTTGGTATGGAAGATGTGGAGGATGAGAGTGCTACGCAAAAACTCTCATTGCTCAGTGATCCCCGTTTCGCCAAAGTATTCGAGGATCCCGAGTTTGCGATTGATGAGAACAGTAGAGAGTATGCTCTACTCAATCCCTCGAGTGTTGCCCAGAGAAAAGAGAAGACGGCGGTTGAAGATGAGGAGGACGAGAGCGATAAGATGTCGTCGGATGGTCTTGGTGACAGCGACAGTGAGAATAGTAGCAATAACGATAGTAACTCTTCCTCCGAGGATAGCAGCGATGCTGGTGGTATGTCAAATTTTCTAACCCACCGACTTGTTTCCTTTATTCACTATGGCGTCAGAACTTCAACCCCATGTCCGTACCCGTGTTTATCAAAAGAAGAACGAACGCGAACGTGAAGTTCGTGTACCCAAAGTTCATCTCGTACCAATGAGCACTCAAGGGACTCGAGGGGTGGACAAAAATGCCTCGTTCGGTCAACACTTGATCAATTCGAGACTGAAATCCAACCAAGTCCGTTTCACCAAAGAAGAGACTGCCGAACAAGGTGGAATGGAGATGACCTGGACTCCATCATCCGCCTCTGCCGCCATGGATGACATAGATGATGATTCGAGCAAAAAGAGGGGTTCCAGGGATTTGATGAAGAAAAGGAAAGGCACCGAGTCGTTTGGTGCTGGTATGGAACGAGGTGGTATGGACGAGGTCGAGATTAGAGAAACGGAGAAAAAGGGAAGGACTCAAAGAAGAAAAGGTATTCGGAGCGGAAGCAGGAACGTTTTTAGGAACTTGGGCTCTTGATGTCCAAGTGCTGGGTATATATATGTGTATATGTATATGTACATCTCGTCATCATTTCCCCTGACTTTTTTTTACATTTCTTGTGTGGCTCTGATAATCACCTTGACGGCCTCCTTACTATTCATCTTGTCTAATGCTTTTTGGAAGTCTTTGATGGGGTAAATGTCAGTTACCTAGACGGTACGATGTCAGCGAGTATGACTTTATTTTTTAAAGAAAAGTAGACGTACGATGCCCTTGACGTTCAATTTACCACCGTCAAGGTAAGCAAGGGCTCGAGGAAAGGCAGCTTTTTGTGCCAGAGAACCAATGATCTAATAATTCATAAGTGTTAAAAACGAGAGAGAGAGATTTATCATCGAGGCTCATAGATAATATATGAAAAAAGCCACACACGCACCCTGATCTCGTCTTGGAAAATCTTTGCAGGTGGCCAACGAACCATGGCGGAACTAGCATAGACGCCATAGATCATCAAAGTACCTCCCCTACGAACATAATGAATTGCGTCAGTCGCAACCTTCTCTGATCCAGTTGCTTCAACCTATATCAAAAGAAATGAGATGATAACAGGACATTGGAAGAAAAAAGAAACGAATGGGTTTCGGAGTAAAAGGTTTTGACACTCACGACGATGTCGAATCCGAAAGGATAATCTTTTTTGATCTGGTCCCATTGTGGATCTGGATTTTCTCGGTCCAATTCAATGACGACATCACTGGCATGGATATCCTTTGCGACCTGGGTTTTGATGCCTTTGTTGGCTGCGATCACCACTTGGGAGGCTCCGTTGAGTTTGAGAAGTTGTGAGAGTATTAGGCCTAATCAAAGGGTTTTTCTGTAAGAGAAAGAGAAAGACAAAAGTGCACACGCGCATGCGTACCTGTAGGTCCGGCGCCGAGGATGAGAACATGAGCTCCAGGTGGCGCTTGAAGTCTTTCTACGCCATGAATCGCACAAGCTGTAGGTTCTGTCAAAGTAGCCTCGATATCCGTTAGATTGTGAAACTTGAAGACTTTGCGAGCACGTCTAAACAAAAACCCAAAGTGAAGAGAGAGAGGGAGAGTGGCGTCAATGTTTTTTTTGGTTGCTGATGGTATGAGAAAAAAAGGACGGACGACACCACGTATTCTGCAAACCCTCCTGGCAGTGTTACACCCAGGCCGTCAAAGTTGAGGCACATGATTTGGTTTCCGCGAATACAGAAGAAGCAATGACCGCATTCCTGAGGTGGGGTCGGTCGGTGGATTGGTTGGCGGTGGGGGTTATTTTCACATTGGATGTTGAATGTAAGTGGGTTATATATACAAGTGTCCCTGGATATGAGATAAAAAAAAAAAGAGGGAACGGTAGTGTTCACCAAGATAGTAGGGTCTATCACCACGCGGTCCCCTACCGCGACATTGGTCACATCAGCGCCGATTTTCGATACGACGCCTACGATTTCATGGCCAGGGATAAGCTAAGCATAAAAAAACACAAAAGTTGAGATATTCCCCGCCTTTTCATTTCGCGATATGCGAGATCTCGTTAAAAAGAGAAGAAAAAGCTCACAGGAAACTTGGCCAGGAACTCGCCCTACAAAAATTACAAATCAGAGTTTTTTTCATCTTTCAGCCCAGAGAAAACATAGGTCGTTGAGACAAAAACCAACCTCGGCGACATGATGATCAGTGCCACAAACCCCAGTATAGGTGACTGTTCAAATCCCGAGTAGACATTCATTTTATCAGCCACGAATTCCACAGATGTGCGGGGTGTGTTTTTTTTTACCTTTTATGAGAACTTGATCAGAGGCTGTCAATTGTGGGATATCGGTATGTACGATTTCTAGATGACGCGGCTGTATTTGGGTCGTTGGAGGTGTAAAAGAGGATTCATAGGGGGTAACCTAACTGCATGCCAATAAGCAGCTTCCATGACCATCAAAAAGATAAGGGAGGAAAGCGTTGAGAGTCACGAGACCAGTATAGTTCAGTTAGCGGCATTTGTGGAAGGAATGGGACTACAGAGTTTTGGAGGGCTGATTGACGCCAATAGTGTTGGGGCTTGGAAAAACATTATCAATTCCACTCTCAAAAATTCCTTCTAGCCGACTCGAACGACTGACCTCGTCATTACTAGTGACGCGCTCTACCAACTGAGCTAAGAAGGACACAACACCCTCCCAACCCAGCCTTTATATATGATAAAAAAGATCAGAGATTAACTTTTCTTGCTCAAATTTTTTAATCTCTTCATCGAATCTATGACTGATTGCCTCGCAGGGGTGGTCGCACGACTCCAAAACCTCCCTTCGCTATCTCTCCCCACAGACTACCCACGACCCACCGAAGGCACCAGGCTCATCGAGGCTGCTCATGTCGCCGACTTGTCTACCCAAACTGCCAGTAGTCTCATGCGACTCGCCTTGTACACCGAGGACGACGACGGCGACGACGAAGACAACGACGACAAAACCCAAACCCAACAACCCCCCTCGGCATTCCATCTACTCCTGTCCGCTTTCGTCGTCCTCCTTCATCGCTACACCGGAGACACCGATATCGTAATTGGATCCTCGTCCGCGACCGTCCGTGAACCCCTCGTCCTCCGTCTCGCAATCGACCCTTCAGATCCCTTCTGGGCCATCGTCCGACGAGTGCAACAAGTCGAAAACGAGGCCGAGGCCAATGCGGTGCCGTTTGACACGTTGAGGCGTGCGCTTAGTAAAGGCTCACACGAGGCAGAGGAGGAGGAGGCTGCCCCCCTCTTTCGTGTGCGATTCTTTGACGAAACGGATCAAGTGAAGGACCCCAATTTCATTCGCACGACGCAGCTCACTTCTGACTTGACCATCTTCATCACACGGCCTCCAACCACAACGACCAGAACGTCCCTCGCTCCTCGTATTTCTCTTCGCATCATCTACAATTCCCTTCTTTTCTCTCAAAAGCGCATTTCCTATGTTATCGAGCAATTGTCGGTTCTTCTCCGCAAGGTCTCGTTGAATCCGCTCGCTCCTGTCGGTTCGGTTCCTCTCCTCACCCCTTCTCAATCTTCTGCGCTTCCTGTGCCTACGGTTGACCTTGACTGGTGTGGATGGAAAGGCGCCATCACCGACGTCTTCTCACTCAAGGCTCGTTCATATCCTGGTCGGCCGTGCGTGATTCAAGGCGTACCCACAACTCATCGCCTTGAAGAGGTCGCTCAGAGTTCCGTGACCTATACTTATGGCCAGATTCGACGCGCCGCAAACACGCTCGCTCACCATCTCATAGCCGGGGGTATTCAGAGGGAAGAGGTCGTCATGGTTTACGCGCACCGGAGTGTGGAGCTTGTCGTAGCTGTCATGGCTGTCCTCAAGGCAGGCGCCACGTTTTCTGTCATCGGTAATGTGGATCTTAATCTCTATTTGCAAAATCTCACACTGATTGCTTTCAAGACCCTGCCTATCCTTCAAGTCGTCAAACTATCTATCTTCAAGTCGCCCAGCCTCGTGGCCTCGTTGTTTTAAAGGGCGCAGGCAAGATCAGTCATACCGTTCGCGAGTTCCTCTCGACTTCGCTGCAGATCCGCGTCGAAGTGCCCGCATTAGAGATTTTGCCCGACGGAACCCTCCTCGGAGGCGCTCCTGATCTCAACGCGGTGGACGTGCTGGCCGACCAAGTCCAGCTCGCAGACGTCGACCCCGACATCGTTCTTGGACCTGATAGCATCGGCACTCTGTCCTTTACGAGCGGAAGTACCGGCATCCCCAAGGGTGTCCGTGGTCGTCATTTCAGTCTTACCCACTTTTTCCCGTGGATGGGCGAGAAATTTGGTCTGAGCGACCAATCCAAGTTTACGATGCTGAGTGGAATTGCCCACGATCCTATTCAACGTGATAGTGAGAAGACCACCCTCCCAAACCCCACTGATGTTAACTATTTTTTTAATAGTATTTACGCCTCTTTTTTTCGGTGCTCAACTCCATGTACCGACGGCGGATGATATCGGGACACCGGGACGTTTAGCGGAATGGATGGCCAATCGCCAAGTGACGGTCACCCATCTAACGCCCGCCATGGGCCAACTCCTCTCTGCTCAAGCGACGGTATCGATTCCGAGTCTACGCGCTGCGTTTTTCGTGGGCGACATCTTGACGAAACGGGACTGTCTACGACTTCAATCGCTCGCTGAGCACGTTCGGATTGTGAATATGTATGGGACGACGGAGACGCAGCGGGCTGTTTCGTATTACGAGATTCCGTCGAGGGCGGAGGATGCGAGTTTTTGGTCGACGGAGAAGGATGTGGTACCTGCGGGTCGGGGGATGGTGGATGTTCAGTTGGTGGTGGTGAATCGGTTTGATAAGCGGGTACCGTGTGCGGTTGGGGAGGTGGGAGAGATTTATGTGAGGTCGGGTGGGTTGGCGGAAGGTTATTTGGATTCGGCGGCGACGGCGGAGAAGTTTGTGATGAATTGGTTTGCTTGTGAGAGTGGTAATGAGAGTGGTGAGGGTGGTTTGCCGGTGGTGGAGAGACGAGATACCCTTCGGGCGAGTGGTCAACCGGAATCAAAGTATTGGAAGGGAATACGCGATCGGATGTATCGATCTGGTGATTTGGGACGGTATCTTGTTGATGGGACGGTGGAATGTACGGGTCGAGCGGATGATCAAGTCAAGATACGCGGATTTAGGATCGAGTTGGGTGAGATTGATATGCATTTGAGTCAGCATGCGTTAGTGCGGGAGAATGTGACGTTGGTGAGGCGGGATAAAGATGAGGAGAAGATGTTGGTGAGTTATGTTGTGCCGTTGGAGGGACCGGGGTTGGATGGGTTTGCGAGTGAAGATGTTGGTGCTGGTGAGGAAGAGCAACAGCAGCAAGGTGCGCTTGAGGCGGGTATGAGGCGGTATAGGCGGTTGATTAAGCATATTCGGGAGTATTTAAAGACAAAGTTACCGAGCTATAGTGTTCCCTCTAGTACGTCACATCTTTTGTCGATATCTATTTTTATTAAAAACAACAGTGATCGTTCCTCTCAAACGGATGCCTCTCAATCCCAACGGCAAAATCGACAAACCCGCTCTTCCCTTTCCAGACACAGCCCAAGCATCCTCCTCCTCTCATATCACACCTACAGCCGTCAATCCCACCGAACACAAAATGCAACGAATCTGGACGCAAATCCTACCCAACGCACCATGTCCGATCCCGCTCGACGAGAGCTTTTTTGATTTGGGCGGTCACTCGATTCTTGCGACGCGGTTGATTTTTGAGATACGGAGTGCGTTTGTGGTGGATGCGCCTTTGGGATTGGTGTTTGAGCAGTCGACGGTGCGGGGTCTTGTTGCTGCTGTTGAGGCTTTGAGAAATGCGGATTTGGGGTTGGGTTATCAACAGCAGCAGCAGCAGCAGCAGCAAAAGCCTATGCTGGCGGCTGAGGAGGAGAAGGCGGTCAAGTATGGACAAGATTATATTCGACTGCGAGACGAACGACTGAAACGGACGTATGCCCCGCTTCCGTCTGACGGAAAACAGAGACGGCTGACGATCTTTTTGACGGGAGCGACGGGGTTTTTGGGCGCGTTTGTGTTGAAGGAGTTGTTGGGGAGAGAAGGGAGGGTGAACAAGGTGATTTGTTTGGTGAGAGGAGCTGATGATGAGCAGGGGATGGCGAGGTTGAGAGAGGGGTCGAAGGATAGAGGGGTTTGGGATGAGAGGTGGGTGAGGGAGGGGTGTGTGGAGGTGGTCGTTGGGGATTTGGGAGTGGCGTTGTTTGGGCTTGGGCGGGAGAGGTGGGAGAGGGTTGCGGGAGAGGTTGATGTGGTGTTGCATAACGGTGCCCTGGTATGAGCATCATTCTCTTCTTCTATTTGATTGATGGATGTTTATTAGGTTCATTGGGTGTACCCTTATGAGCGGTTGAGGGCGGCGAATGTGATGGCTACGCTCACAGCCATTGATCTAGCGAGTACGGGTCGACCCAAGGCGCTGGTGTTTGTCAGTTCTACGTCGGCGATTGATACGCCACACTATGTGCACCTTTCGGAGACGTTGGCTCGGGGCAGCTCGGGATTGCGGGGTATTCCTGAGAGTGATGACCTTGAGGGGGCCAAGGTCCATTTGAAGACGGGGTATGGGCAGACCAAGTGGGTGTCTGAGAAGCTGCTGCTTGAAGCGGGGAAGCGGGGACTGGCTGGATATATCGTGCGACCTGGCTATGTTGTCGGTGACTCGAGGACGGCCGGTGAGTCTTTTTTTAACCTTGTTATTTTCTGGGTGTGACTCAGGGGTAGTGACGAACACGGATGATTTCATATGGCGGATGGTGAAGGGATGTATCCAATTGGGGGTGGTACCGAATATCAACAACACGATCAACATGGTGCCGGTGGACCATGTAGCGCTGTGCACGTCATTGGCGGCTGTGTCATGTGTGGGCGATGATATGAGGGTGCTGCATGTGGAGGCATCGCCTCTGCCGACGTTTAATTCTGTGCTTTCGGTGCTTTGGAAGTATGGGTATGCTGTTGAGGGGTGTGAGTATGTGGAGTGGCGGCTGAGGCTAGAACGGCATGCTGTTGAGGATAATGCGCTTTTCCCGCTTCTGCATTTTGTGCTGGATGATTTGCCGACGAGTACGAAAGCGCCGGAGCTGGATGATCGGAATACGAGGAGGCTGTTGGAGGAGGAGGGGGAGGGTACAAAGAAGAGTGTGGATGATGAGCTTATGGGCAAGTATCTTGGGTGGCTGGTCGGTGCTGGGTTTTTGCCGCGTCCGTTGGATGGGAAGGCGTTGCCTGTGATGAATGATGGTAGGGTCATCAGGGCGAGTGGACGTAGTGGGATGTGAGGAATCGAAGCAGTTGAGGAATGATCTCATAGTAACATGGTATCCAGTCTGATATATGATAGTTGGATCTCATATAGTATCCAGTTTAATGAATGATACTTGGATCTCATAGATTCACCGATCACGGGATGTGCCGAGGGTATATAATCGTCA
>Ga0153978_1000355_pt1 | contig 11937 bp, 16 predicted proteins | sample TSGA062MetaG_FD_104749 | JGI IMG/M metagenome (GOLD analysis project Ga0153978, IMG submission 104749) | Attine ant fungus gardens microbial communities from Georgia, USA - TSGA062 MetaG | ecosystem: Host-associated > Fungi > Mycelium > Unclassified | place: USA: Georgia, Yuchi Wildlife...
CTGTCATCACCTTCTCTAAGCACATGATCGCCTGCCCTGGACTGAGCACCCGAAATGTGGGCTAAGCAAGACAAAGAGAATTCACCTCATTGATAAACGGCATAAGGAGTGCGTTCGACACAAAGCCGGGCACGTCCTGCGATGTAGCCACCTCTGTGGGCGTAAATATAAGCAACGGCCCAAAACGCAACAAAAGACAAACGAATACCTTTACCACAAGCTTCGGCAAATGCGCGCGAGCGGTCTAGCGTGTCTTTGGATGTTTGCACAGCAGAAATAAGCTCCACAAGTTTCTGACATTCAATATCAAGTTCATCACGACGCGTTAGTCAGAGAAACAACTGCAACACACCATGACAGGTACAGGATTGAAAAAGTGCAAGCCTTAGGAACCAAAAAGAAGACCCCTCTCGTCAATGATCAGGGCTGCCTAACGCACCATCCCAAAGACTCACCAACCACTCTGCTAGACGCCGCTTGGCCCTGCTCTGACGCGGCAGATGCCCCCTCCGGAATGACGGCGGCCGCAATCTTCGTAATACTGATCGACGATGTATTACTTGCCAGAATCGCATCCGGGCGGAGCTTCTCGCCAAACTCGCGGAATATGGCGCGTTTGAGATCGAGGTTCTCGCTCACAGCCTCTACGACCATGTCTACATCACGCATGGCTTCGAGGCTATCGACGGCGCGGATTCGCGAGCGCGCTTCATCAGCGTCGGAAGCCTGGAGCCGTCCTTTGCTGACGTCTTTGGCGAGGAGCTTGTCTACAAGTGCTAGACCTTTGGAGATTTGGGCTTGGGACTTGTCGTGTAGGAGAACTGGAACTTTGGCACGTAGGGCGGATACGAAGGCAATGCCGGTGCCCATCTGCCCCGCACCGAGGACACCTAATTGCCTGATTCCGTGGGCAATAGACATCGTGGACGGAAAGAAGACACAAAATCACGTGTAATTCTATGTTTCAATAGTTCCGGTGGTTGGCCGCCGAGCCGAGCCTACGCCGATATACTTACTCTTTCAGTCTGCCTCATGTTCCTCTTTCAACAACTTGAAGTATCTGCAAGACCTCAGACGGAGGTAGGAGTGAGCAAGGCATTTCTCCTTTTTACATTCACAATCCGGAGATCAAACAGGATCTGACTCAATCAGTGACGACGTTCAAATCGAAGTTTAGCAGGAGAAATGGTGCGCTGTGCGATCGCCACAGGGCTCATCGACCCTTTGATATTCCTCTCCGAGTTCTCACAGGAATGTCCCAATGTGAAGTCAAAGCCCGCCTCCATGACGAACGGCGTATTATCATTCCCCACGAACTCTTCGTTCTGCCTTTTCCACATTTGCCGTGTTGCAGGGACGATGTTCTTCCAGTATGGTTCAGGTCAGGAGCATCAATTGGAGACTCCTATGCTATGGCAATGGTGCTGGCCTGCAGCATCGTGTACTGTTGATGCTGCGCCTTCAGGATTTTGCATGGGATCAGAACTCAGGCTCGCCTATTGCAGTCAGGGATTTTGCGCCTCTTAGTTTCATGTGCAGGCTAGCCACTCATACATCTATGAATTCACTGTTCGCGATCTCCTGCTGTGAACCGAGGCTTTACACCGGGCTCCGAGGTCCGGCTCGAATAGCTTCTCCTTCTGACATCCTCGGATATACTGACCGTCTGCTTGAATGATGCAGTTCAGTTTGGGAGTATAACATCCGCCGTTGGCTGACTCTTCGCCATTCGCCCTAGCCCTGCCACGAGCTCCATTGATCGATGTCTTCTTGACTCCATCAAGCTATCGTTCAATCGGTCACTATGCTAGGCGCAAACGCTTCTTACGCCATTTCAGGTGGCGCAATATGGATAGGAATGTCTTGAATAACTTAGGAGCTTGACTTGTAAGTTTTCTAGCACAGGCGTACACTGCGGAACAACCCGTTGTCCCTAAAACATCCCATCACTAATGACGTGGTATACGGCGTATCACATCAGTCTGCCATAACTTGAGTTGATAACGTCAGCTTCGTCATGCGCAATCGCAATTACTTCCAGACATGCAAATCGGTAAATTTACTTAGTGACTCAGTCGCTAATCTAAATGACATCCATAATTACCATAACGTACTTCGGGTCAGGTACGAGTATAACATAACACAACGACGCAGTCCTCTATAGCCTAATCTGATACAAATAGCGCACTGCTTACGACTTTGCAAAGTTCCCTATCTGTTTTGCCTCTTCGATCGCCAGGATCTTCTTCGCGACAGGGCTCCGTTGTCGTATTCTCGATCCATAAAAGAAAAGTATCTGCACGACGGTGGCACAAAAATGTTATCCACATGAAAGGGCCTTGAGAGGTACAAAGACCCACATAAGGTATGGGAATCATGGCGACTGCTATTAATGCGACGAGCGTTTCTGCCCATTTGTATGTCAAGCGTTCGAACATCTGAGTTGAGAAGAGCGGGAAGATAGTGGCTAAGAGGTTTCCTGTGGGAAATAAACGTCAATCAGCCTCTTGTCCTATGCAGGAATGTGAAGGACTTACGGCACAAACTCTGACCTGCCAGGGCCGAGGATGCATACGGCCCATAGCTGTTCCCGGATTCGTCAACAGACGAATAAATGGTACGAAGATGAGACCCTCACCAATCTGCCAAGTAGAGAAACACGACTTGATATGTCGCAAAAGCAGCTGCCATGAAAAGCTGGCAGGTCCGACATCAGTGAGATAGGGGAGTATTAATGGCATTGTTGCTGACCGTAAGGCCAATAAGGGGAACGATCCATGGGTAGTCTGGCCGAGCAGTCCACGCAAATATGAGCATTCCAGTGGGGAGGAGTATGGATGCTACGAGGGCGATGTAAAGACGAGCCTCGGGACCTTTCCGGTGGACGCGTTGCCTGCATCAACGTTCAGGGCGAATATTTCTAAATCAGGGTATTTACGACTTACTGATATAGCCGTTCTTGGTATACGTTACCCAAATAACCTAGAAGACTCCCGATGCTGAGACGTTCGGGATTAATAGATGTTAAAATACTAAGTACGAACCAAACTTAAACTTACGCGATGGTGATGAATACTGTCCCCGTCTCGCCAATGTTAAATCCATACACACTGGTGAATTCCCCCGATATCGAACTGCTTTACTGTTATTCCCAGCGTCCGCACAGACTTATACATCACTCACTCGATCAAGATGTAGAGCACGCCCCAAACGAAGCCTACCCATAACTTGAAATAAAATCATCATCTATCCATATGTGTATGATTAACGAGAGACCACGTACACTAAAGCTCTGAACTGTGGGCTCAGTCATTAAGAGAGCTAGCGCCAGTTTAGCACATGATTTGAAAAAGACGAATATTGTATTTACATAAAGGGCGTGCGCATGAAATGGCAACGATAGTCGCAAGTCTAGGTTTGTTTTCTTCTGCTCTTGTTCGATATCGGGTGTCCCCCGTGTCCTTTCGCACTCGGCGGGCCATACGAGCCAATATGACACTTGACCGGGTCTCTGTCATGAATAGAACCATCGGGATGAGGTATACCCCGCAGACACTAAATAGAGCGGTGAACACGAGAATCAGACATCAAGAAACCTTCTCGTACATAACATGAATCCACTGTATCCATCGCCATCCTAGGGATGGGTTAGCTTCGATCCAACCCGCTACCGTCGGGCCTAACCCAACACTTGAGACAATTACTAAAGCATAAAGCGACATCGGGAATCCCCGCCTGCATGTCTATAAACGTCAAGTTCCCATAAGGAAGGCAGGAGACATAACTGATGAGGCAACCATATGTCTGCAATGGTCCCACCCACAAGTGTGGAGCCCGTCGAGCCAAATATCCCCCCAAAAAGACGGGCCACGATGACTGTTTGGATATTTGAAGCCCTGAACAATTATTAGAGATGGATAGAGACATTCTGGGATATCTTACAAGGCAATCATCACCTCAGTTAGCATGAACACGAGTGATGACACGATGTAAAATGGGGTACGGCCGAATTCTTCGCTGAACGATGAGGTCACCAGAGGCGTAACTCCAATTCCGAAGGCGTATACGCTTAATCCAGTAATGGCTTGCAACAATGTACAATCGAGGTCCCTAATCATTGTCGAATATCCCATGGCATAGGAAGATGCGGCGGCCGCTAGATAGGTAAGAATGGACATCCCGAAGCTGCACGTTTCGACTTACCAGTAATGCCTCCAAATGCACATGCGGTTACTGTCATCACCCACTTCCTCAAGTGAGAGAAATTGACTGGGTTCCTCCCATCTCCTTCTGTGAAATCAACCTGATCCACAACGGTTAGCGTGTCACAAAACGACAACTCCGAGAGACTGACATAGAAGGACTCATCTCCTACTGTATTCGTAGTAGATTCAAGGGATGATTTTTTTTCTGCGCCTGAAGTTTCTTCGTCCTTCTCCTCGCGAATAATACTTGGAGGTGTCATATCGGTTGAGCGCATATTCCCATCTGGAGAGGCCAAGTCGGTTTTATACTTGTTCGTGACTCCGCCGCAGATATAAATACCGGTTTACGATGATGAACATATAGACGGCTTCACGCAGGGTTTGTCACGGGTCTACACGTACGACTAGTCCCAGTGTGGATGGTTCGTTGAAAGCGCCGTGACGTTGCTGTCAAAAGAACACGGCCGGCAAGGCCACGGTCATGATTCTACTACATTGTGCGGGTCCTACCCGAAATGCAGGGATGACAAATAGACCTGGATCGTGAGGATAGTCGCCCAGGAGCCAATGGGTTCTGGACGCTAGGAAAAGGCATGGGAGGGAATTCGCATTCGGAGTGCGGAACATAGATGTAACAGCCGGAGCTGAGATATAAAACAGGGGTGATATATGTAACCTTGTAACCCGCCGCCGGGAAAGCTGCAAGCAATAAGCTTAAATATGGGTCAAAGTTGTAACGGGTGCGGGTGGTAATTAAATTGTGGGTAATAGATGTAACGCTATTAGAGCCGAAAGTGCTGTGGGAATTGCCCTCAGGGGTTGATTCGATGTTTCTGTGGGTGCCTATCGCGTCAACCATACTCCAATCACAATAGCGCGTGACTCACCCTGCGCGCGCGTGTTCAGTACTGATGCCACTGCTTCTGAGTCGTCTCAGATCATTTGAATCTCATATCCTTGGTCATATTCGTTGGCACACTCGCGACATGAAGCATGTCGCTTAGAAGAACTTGATCTCACAATATTCGATCGTCAAGAGAAATTGGTGAGGTGAGACTTGTCGTTGAGTTTTCATATTTGTGAAATTGCGCTGCGGACTGTAATTTCCATTCGAGTACTGTGAACGACTTGCGTCACGTTGAAGAACTCAATGACGTTGAGCTTTCGGAATGCACAAACCTTGGTACCGTAGTCTTATCGCCGGATAATCAATTGACTGGTGAAATAACTTGATCACCATGTCTCTCGTATCGGTGGCGGAGAGTTGGCTGATATTGTCCGGGACCGCATCGAGACAGTATATCACCCAATAGGGAGGTATTCGATGGGTCTTGGCGGCGTTGCAGACTTGGACTTGTATGTGAAGGGTAACGGGGTCTCCGGGTGTGCGATCCAAGTGCTCTCCCGCCGGTCTCCGGAGACACTGAGTGGCACGAGCTCCGGAAGCCTCCTGTATGTACAATGTACATCGAATGAAAGAGGACGTGACTAGCTTCGCAGTGCCCCGATGATCATAGGGATAGACAGTTGAGGGTGCGTGTTGTGCACGTCGGTAATAGAGTCATGAGCATTGTGTGTACAATTCTGAGGGCGGTGCGGATGTCTCGTACAAGCACTGATCAACACTATGCTTTGCCAGTGTCTCGAAGAGGCTTATCCCCCTAATAATGAGTACACGGTGGTGGCTGAATTAAACAAATACCCTACTTAGGGTCGCCGGTATTTATGCTTCCCTGAGTAACGGCATTGCTGCCCTGCCACCTGTATCAACCTTACTGGCAGGTCAATTGGCGCCGCGACGAAGGATAAGATCAACGTGTGGAAAGCGTGTATTTCTTGAACTCGGAATATACCTGGATATCTTAAAGTCTTGTGAGGATTGGCATGGCAAATGGGTGACGAAAAATGTAACACGTGCTTGCAGGAGTTTTTCCGCGACCAGGATGTCTAAGCTTCTCACTCGGTTGTGCAGTAAGTTGCAATTTGTTGATTAGTATCACTTACTTGATAGTGATAACCTAATTGAATCCGTCAGGGCGGCCTTAGTATTCTGGTGTCGGTGTCCGCTTGATCTCACTGGTGGGAACAGGTTTGAGAGATGGTGTTTGTCAGTCCAGCAATCTGATATGGTGAAGCAGTGCTTGTCCCCCATTGATGTGAGTGTGGTGTAGCACGCTTATCTTACTGAATCCAAGGTAAGCATGTCTTTCCTCATCATCGATCAATCTTGGATTGTCATCGCAATTACAGTTGGTATCGGAAGACACCGTGCGCATCTCCAAGCTCAAACCTCTCACTCGACACAGCGATTACTTCTCGTCACGATATTTCCATGGCAATATGCCCAGCTAGCTAACCCCACGTCAGGCCAACCCAGACCTACTACTAGTAACCACTGAGACACTACATCAAGACCGTGCATCTACTTGGGAGCGCCGTACCGGAGATATAGCCTGACAAAAAGGGATGGCTTTTCTAAAGCGTCAAGTTCGTACAGCACATGATAAATCCAACAGCGCCTGATACATATTTTGTGTGAGCATTGCGTCATTTCAACTTCGTACTTCTTGATTTTGTCTAGTGGAACCCTCAATTCACGCCGTTATACTAAATTCCTCCTCCCACCAACTTGAACGTCCGACGTCCGTACAATGTTGTGTTTGCACTGTACGACAAGTCCGCAAGCCTGCGGCGTCGGGGAGAGCGCAGACACGAGGCCGATGAGCGGAGATATCGTGCAGAACGCGAGGGCAGATCCCGAAGAAGCATCAGCCCATGGGCCATAAGATTGCGTTTTTGTTTTCTCTGTCCTGGCGGGTGTGTTGCGGCTGCTGGAGGGATGATGAATAAGGGATTGGGTTGCGCAGTGATGGGTGTTGGGGTTTTGGGGCGAGGAAAGCTTATGTCAGGGTTCCGGGGCTCGAGTGGTGCTTTGGGTGGGGCCACTGCAAGTGCATGTGGAACTGGTTGTGAAGGTGGCTATATGTTGGTATTTTGGTGGTGATCTCTTAGGAGGAGGGAGCGGTAGTGGGGAGGCGGTTGCGGAGGCGGGTAATTTTGGTGTCATCTCGTATTGAATGCTGTGATGGTTAAATCAGGTTGGATCTAGTGATCAGTCGAAAATCGCTCAGCACGTCGTCCAGTGAGTACCCAATCAATGTAATACTAATATTGAAGGTGACTATAAATTGGACGGTCATGGGCGCCAGATGGTTGAATTCGCCAATGGGGAGAGGTGGAGAGACAGTAGGAAAACTTTACCTGATGGGTAACAGCAACCGGTCAGAACGACAGTACTACACGACATATGTGCCAGGGCGGACGATAGGACCCGTTTGCATTTGAAGAACGTGCCCCTCATTTAGTTCAAATGGTAATTAGGTAATTCAGGATTGCACTAATGGCGGCCGGTAGGGGAGAACAGGTCGTCCTTAGGCTTCAAATTCACACTAAAGCAGATGGTAAATGAACATAACATTTAGTAGTACAATGTTCATAGGATTTGCATGTTCCACAGCGATGAAGATCTGGGATTTCGTAATATATACAGGAGACATACAGAAATACAATGGGCCTGGATGAGGCCTACCTCCAATTTATGAGTAGCGAGCCTTGATAACATCTGCCAGCTTCTCAGCTGTCGCAATAACCGCACCAGTCTAGACATTCATCGGCTTCCAGAAGCACATTGCAGAGGTTATATCACTCACCGTATGTCCTGAAACCAGTGTGGGGAAAACACTTGCATCGCACACCCGGAGACCTTGGGCGCCCTTCACACACAAGTTTGAGTCTACGACACCGCCAGGACCCATCGAACATGTCCCGACGGGGTGATACACCGTCTCAACGCGGTCACGTACAATATCAGCTAGTTCTCCATCACTGAGATCAGAGAAGTGGTGATCGAGTTTGGGTTCTGTGCTGTGCACGTCAGTGATGGAGGACATCGGCGCCGTGTGTGCAATTTTGAGGGCAGCACGGATGCCTCGAACGAACACATCGAGATCGTGCTTCGTCTCCAGGTAACTAACTCGCAATGAGTACATTGGTGGTGGCTGAGGTACAGAAATACCGTACCTAGGGTCAATAAGCGGATGATCCCAAGGATCGGCAGACTTGAGAAGGAGCGATCCTTTGCTTGTAGGACTGGCGGTACAAAGATAGTTCGGTACAGTTTGAAACAAGACGGATGGATTTCTCACCGTAATAAAACAACAAGCATTTGATACGCGGATAACTTTTTGTCCAAGAGTTCGGAGTGCGATCGAACTGCGACAGGAGACACAATGATTTCAAGGTCGGGGGCATCTGGGCCAGAAGTGGAGTCCTCGATGTTATCTCTGTAGTCACCCGGTGGGAAAAGAGTAGGATCATCTGATCGAAGAAATGCTACGGCCTCGCCGAGCTATGTTGTTATTTAGCAACAACCATATGAGGACAAGAAGCTTGACCAACGTTCGATGTGAGTGGTCCAGTGCCCCGGAGTTGGTACTGCAGAAGGTCGCGCATGAACAAGCACACCGTGCGCAAGTCGTAAGGAGTCAGGTGATTAAGTGTCATTCCCGTTGTTTCCTTAAGCCGGACAGCGCATGTTGGATGATCTATGAGGTTAGCACCAACACCGGGAGCATCAAGGACAACTTGAACATTGTGACGCAAAAGCTGTGCAGTTGGACCGATGCCAGAAAGCATTAGGATTTGCGGGGAGTGTATGGCACCACCACTAAAGGGGGGTAAGATATTGGTTATGTCATATCATCCCCCAGCAACGCACGAGACGATGACCTCCTTGGTTGCCCGCGCACGGAACTTGGGTCCCACTTTGCCCGCACGAGATTCATTGGAAAACTCAACACCTGTTGCACGTGGGATACCACTGGATGTGTCAAAAAGAACTTTCGTGACACGGGCATAGGTGACGACTTTCAAATTGGGGCGAGCAAGGACTTCATCGGTGAGGTATGCAGACTCTGTAGTCACACGAGTGCTCTTGTTGTCGATGTATGTCACTAAATATCAGTCGTTCAGCACCTGTTGATCTTCATGATCGCCACGAACTCACTTGTCTGTGGGTATAAACAACCAACGTCAAGTGAATCATGAAACTCCAACCGGTCAGCAAGTACAGTAAAAATGTGCGTACCTTATTTGTCCCCTTCGTTCCTTTTGTCGTGCAAAAGTCGGACGTAAAGGGGATTCCGGCATTCATACTTGCCTGGATAAAAGCTTCGCTTCCCTGCCACGTGTGTGCATTATATCCAATCTCAACCGGACCATCAGTACCACGAAGAAGGGGGTCAACCTCTGGGAAGCGCGGATTTGGAGTGTACTTCTCGAATTTACGAATATACCTGGACAACGGGATAAGAAAGGGAGTACGCACGTAGAACGAGACACGTACTTGCTGAAGTTTTCCCACGACCAGGATTCATCACCAGTAATTTCCGCCCATTCGTCGAAATCGGACGGTGCACCATATTGCGCCCTAAAGTACAGGTGTCAGACTACGACGAACGCGCGCCATGTAACTTACATCATAGCATTGATAGCAGAGCCTGAGGAACGTCAAACTGACTGTTTCCCAGGAGAATGACCACTCACATCCTCCGAGAAGCTTAGCTGTGGTAAGATATGAACAAACGACTAAAGAATCATGAATGTGACCTACCGCGAGGCCAATATTTTTTCTTGTTGCCTGCATGCTGCTGCGGCTCTGTGTAGAATTCGTAGTCCTGCTGAGTGTGAAATAACTTCGAGAACGCGGCAGGTATCCTGCTTTCAAGGACATTCTTTGAACTGGATGGAGTTCAGCACCACCGAAGCAAACAAAAAGTTAGCGGACTACTGACCTTCCCCCAGCTTCGATGAGTAGAACACGCAGGGTAGGATCTTCAGAGAGACGTGAAGCCAGAACACATCCTGCTGTGCCTAGACGGTTTCAGATTCAGAACAATGAGATATCCAAGCTCCAATATTATACCTCCTCCAGCAATGATGAAATCCCATTCATTAGAATCAAGCCCATTGTCATCGGTTTTCCTCGCAACTTTCGCATAGTTTGTCACGAGCTTGGAACGTTTTGCGGTGGGGTACCTCATGTTGAAGCTGGATCTAATGGTGCGTAACGTCAGACCCCACTGACAGCCTGGATCCCGTACTGTAGCATGTATTACATACTATGCGCGACTCGGAATTTGTTCTAGATCGACGTGAAGAATGGGATTCCAAAGCTCCCGGCCAAGTTCTTGACAAACCACTGAGACAGTGAGACCAGCCCACTGCGCAGTGCGGAGTACCATTTGACGCATGCGTATCGCGTGTCCTCGTACCATAACAGTAGTGGGATCTAACCCAAACAAAGATACATCGACAAGTGTAGGGTAGCGCACCACATGATCTCAGCACTAAACCCGGCCGTGATGCGTGAGAATGTTTTTAAAACATTTCCACCACGACACTTCAACGAACCTACTATAGACTCGTACTCAGGATCAGCTGAGTCAAATCTTCTCAACATCGGAACGCTTCCTGTCGACGACAATGAGAAACAGGGTTTTGGAGAAGATAGGGACTTGAATGCGCAAGACGCGGAAGACTCGTATGTGAATGACACGTTCGAATCCAAAGTCGCTGGATCGGCGCAAGTTAGTAAGGTTCACATCACAGCCCATAACGTGTCGAACCACTAATGTAGATTGTGGCCACCTGTTCTGAGATAGAAGACGATCTACTGTGCCGAGGTTCCCGTCTGCTTCCGGAGCCTAATCACTCATCTCCCGTTCAATTCATGCCAACTACATCAGGTTCCTTGCTTCGAAAAAGAGATTCATCATGCTTGTCAGTTGCTCGCTATTCGGGTGTCCTCTCGTTTATCACTGCATCGCATCTTAGTCTAGGACTTGCTGACCACATGGCCAACAGCCTTTCGGTGATGCAGTCCGTCACGATTGCGGGAAGCACGCGAAGCTGAACTGCAGCGTCTCTGATAGAAAGACTTGCTACTCAGAAAAGCTCGTGTTTACATTGGGCCCATATCTGAACTTCTGAAGAGAATGAACAGGAGGGTGGGACTATTGTCAGGATACACCTTCACGGAACCCAAATAGAATCATGTCGTTAGTCTCGTCATACCTGCCGTACGTCTGGCGCTAACGTGTTCCAGTTTGAACTTTGCGCGCAGCGTCAGAAATCAAGCCAGACGACATTTTCAGAGTGTACAAGAGTGCGTCATAACATGTGGAATCTGAGATTGCTGTCAATAGATCGCAGCAGCGATCCTTCCTGACCGGGATACCAGCAATGTACTCGACTGGTTTAGGTAGACCTCCCTAATCGACTTCTTGTTTGAGTTTTTCGCAATCAAATTGCCTTCGTTGCTCTACTCTAGAGTTTATGATCGCGGTGTTAGACACTAATGGAAAAGGTACTTTGCCGTCGACTCGATTGCAAACACGATCATATTGATGTGTCCTTTGATCACTTCATGAGATCGTTGAGGACTGCATGCTGTAACAGGCCTTGAAGCGTTTGAAACTAGACCAAAATGCTGTTTCAGCAGCGTGGAAAACTCCCACTGATCACAGATTCGCAGGTATGTTCTTTTCAGACGCCTAGTATATCGCTCGTTAGTCTCACAAGTTTTTGTAGATGCTCACCACCTCAAATTTGACGTTCCGGGCGATATCAAGTGATACTGAGTGATATATAAAGACGGACAACAGATCCATCA
>Ga0153978_1000357_pt1 | contig 11915 bp, 5 predicted proteins | sample TSGA062MetaG_FD_104749 | JGI IMG/M metagenome (GOLD analysis project Ga0153978, IMG submission 104749) | Attine ant fungus gardens microbial communities from Georgia, USA - TSGA062 MetaG | ecosystem: Host-associated > Fungi > Mycelium > Unclassified | place: USA: Georgia, Yuchi Wildlife...
GGAAGTGATTTTCTGCTTACCTCACTGTACATAACAAACTCGGGGCACTGTAAATCATCGCGACGATCATTGTCTTTTCTTGGAGGTAGTATGTCTACACAAACCACCACGTTCAAAGGAGTTCGCGAGATAACGAGTTCAGACAAACTGCGAAATAGAGCGATCTCATTTTATGGCTAAAGTGTTGCACGATCAACCCTGAGAAAATGCATCTGACACAGAAGACTAAAGAGCAAGAGCATAAAACGATAGCAGTTGCGCGAGAACCTATGTTTGGGATAGCAAGAATACTGGCATCAACTGCCATGATGACGCCTGCCTGTCAACTGATCAAAAAGGCGTTTGCCATGTTCCAGTTTGTATCTTACGAGGGTACTGTATCCAGTGCTGCTGTTGCGAAAATTCACGATGAAGGTATTCATGTCTAACGAAGTGATAAGGCCGTCCACATAGATCTCCTTGATTTGCTCGAGTATCATGACCGGCACGCCTAACATAGCGGCTGTAAACCTGAAAAACGAAAATTTCGGTTGTTCTCCCTGGCTTTCCAGAGCGTGTGTCCGAATGAGGCGGGCTTCGGGCAAGCCGTAGTAATTCAAGAATTGGTGATGGTCTTACGCAACCGTTTAGCCCAAGCGGAATTATACGGGAGACGAGAACGTACATAAGATGTGCATTATTCTGCCTGTCAAAACCAAATTCTGAGCCTATTTCCACCAGGGCTACGAGAATCGACATACCGTACAGTACGACCCCTGTTTCCGGTACCAACCCATTCGAAGGATCACCAAACTCCTCTGTTCATTATTGTAAGGAACCGTAATGAGGGCCAATAAGCTTAACCTTAACGTACCGACATTGGCCAACAGAGAAATCATCTTTTCTGTCTGTTCATTGCCAAAAAATAACGATGCCGCCGTAGACTGTTCCAACGTCAGTGCTTCTGTTCCTTGTCAGTCGCATGTACATTAACACATGACTCGTAACTCACCTGTAAGAATCCACACCAATTTGATGCGCAGCTTTTTCACCTGGTCTCGATGGAGTTTGAAAGTATGAGGGAAATACTCAACATGTTTCCTGTCGGACGAGATGAGTGCCAAGGTAATTAGATATCATTCCAGGTGCTACCAGAATTGAGCCTCCAGCTCGAGGCCTAGAAAATGTGAGTCAGTATCCAAACGGCGGAACGAAAAAAGCGAGAAAGTACGCTTATGGTTCCATTTTAACGTCCCCATACATTCTTGAAAGAGGATCGTCCCATCCACTGGCTCGAGCCAAGCGATGATATTCCTATCTAGATCCACAAGGTAATACGTGTAATCACACACGTCCAGTGTTGTCATCACCGGTTCGACAACTATCGGCCAATATTCTTGTTGCGACAGCCGCCCTCGGATTACCTCAATCCAATCATCCAAGTCTTTCAGACCGGCGTTGGTTAAGGTACTGATGTTGAATTCTGTGTATACCGTCTAAATGATGATCATCGAAACCACTATGTTCCGGCAACTAGAGTGCTTGCTCACCTTCGACGCGTTGAAGTAATACATGACCCCGGACGGGTGGACAATTCCCTTCCAATTCCCGACGAGTACATCCCTGTTGCGTTTTGATGAGCATGCACTGAGTTGCGCACTAAAGTTCGATGAGATACTCGTAGTCGTCGATGCGCTTGGCTTGGATCGTCGCCCTACTAGTATTATCATCCAAATCCGAGACGGATCTGTCGCGACATCATCATAGACTCCGTAAGTTTCTCCTTCGGGCTGAACTGACTCGGATATCTTGGGTCTTACCGTTTTCCGCGTCTTATGTATCTGTGCAGCTGAGTCGGCCAGGTGGGAAGAGTACGATTCAGTAGTTCAGCTGCGGTGGTCATGGAGTCGAATGTGCACTAGTGGTAGTATGATTACTATGCCCTGTCAGATTGCTCAGTAGTGGGAGAGCGCGGCGTATTCAACAAGTCAATTAATGCCACACCAGCATAACATATACAAACAAATCGATACCAAACAGATTGACACGGTCACAGCTCACTCTTCCTTATCAGAATCAGTGTCCATATCGGATCCCGTCGTCGCTCTCTTGCTTGCTCGCTGTCCCTCAGACTCATCTTCTGCTGATCTTTTCTTTCCTCCCGCCAACAGCGCCTGGGCGGTGTACGCGGCGTAGGGAAGAGTCAGCATACTTTTTAACACTAGTTGGTAGTTACGCGATCCGGTAGAGTCCCGACCAGAACTCCCGGGACCCTTGCTCGGCCTGATGTTCCACCTTTTTATTATACGATAAGCCGCTTTATCTCACCACGGCGAACAACTCACAACTTCAGAATAACTTCTACCTCGACCACTTTGGCGTTTTGCTGCAGCGTTTGTTGGTACTCGTCAATGCGTATAAGCGCCCCATGTCCGTCGCGGACGTCGGGATTGTTGACTTTCGTACGTCCAGCTGCGGTGGATTTCAGCAATCCAGAGAATCGATGGCCAGGGTCTGGAAGATCGTTGATTGTCAGATCCGCTGTGCACCACAATGTGAGTGACTTTTCGCCGGAGAGGGAGATCGCGAAGAACAACTTAATGTTTTAGTTGACGACGCGCCGTTCGATTCTACTTTTGGATGCGCCTCCAGCATAGCCCGACCTAGTTTCATGCGTTCGTCAACCGTTTGCAACGCATTGGAGGAAGGTTCTTACTGGGGCTCATGAAAGAGGTCGATTCTGTGTTGCCCCACAAGGCGTTACTCTCACGGCCACGGCAATAAGTGGAGAGGACGTACTGCCGATATCTGCCCGTTTCATGCGCGGGGTTGTTAAGGTTCTCTGATCGGGAAGATCTCGGAAGAGCGGCTCAGAGTGCACGATTATCGAGTAGCGATCATCCAATCCTGAGTAGGTTCGCCAGAAATGCGACACCGCAGGCTGTCTTGCCCCCTCTACTGCTGTCATCCGCGTTCCCAAGTTAACGTCACATTCTACCAGTCAACGAATGCTTACATGTCATCCGTAATTCTTCCACCTCAGTCGTCAATGCGAACAAGGTTTCTAGTGCCATCCGAGAACATTCGACAGCCGATGGCGGATAGTCGACGGATTCGGGATCTTCCATTCGCAAAGGACATAATTCGAACTGCGCTCGCGCCTTTCTGAGCGTGGGCATATCCAGCTGGAATTTTTCTCTCATTAGGGGAACTCGACGAAGAAGACCTGCTTACCCCTGTGTCCGGTAAATTGAAGTAGGGACCCAGTCGACTGTATTTACCAGCATAATCTAGCCTGGCAGGAAACTTCAAGGTGAGCAGTTCCCCTCTGTTGTCCACCCAGTATTCAGCCCCGTCGTCCATCTTCGTTTTCAAAGGGCGAGGATTGTTCTCGGTTGCGATATTCTTCGTGACCATATCGAGCGTGACCGCCCCGGGGGACGCAACGCTGGCTAACAGGGAGACATAAAGGGGATTGTGAACTTCAGGTAACGGGGTCGCGGGATCGGAGGTCATGGTGGTAGGTAAAACTGGGCTATCAACAAGCATTGTAGAATTTATAGGAGTCTTGTAAATACCCCTCGTGCGACGGATGTCGGTTTGCCTTAATTCAGCCGTTCCGTCCGCGTCGCGCCCTCTTTGCATCGCAAGCTAGAAGCGAATGGGGGATCCACATCCTGAGAGGGAGGGGGGGTCGTCCTTGTTTAGTGGTCCTGTTATTCACGAAATCGAGTAGGAAATTTCAAACGAAACAGAAGCCTAGTCGACGCCCGATCCTTCTACTTCGCGTAGATAATATATGTATATGTGGGGGGTCCGGCCTTGAGGAATGTAAAGTCGCAGCGTTGCATCGGGGAAGGAACAACCGGCAGCTCGTTGAGGCCTGCCTTGATTCTGTTGTCCATCGTAATCCCATACCTGCACGTCAGTGAACAAGCGCGTTGAAAAATGTTGATGATCAAAGTACACAATGCCCGCAAGGGTGTAAACGCCCGTGCCCTGCTGACATGCGATCTCCAAGTGCAATTCGGGGGAGAGCGAGTTCTCTGGTCCCAAAGGCACTTCAAAGAAAAGGATAGGAGGCGTGTGCGAGAGAACGATGCGGCTCTGTTGAACGGAATGATCGTGTAGTGAACGAGCACGCAGCCTGTCGGACAGCGATTGAATCCAGTCGTCCAACCAGCATTGGAGCGTCGTTGCAGTCGGCGGTTTCGATCCAGTAACATCTGCAGGGAAGCACAAACACGGAAGCGGCTCGTTTAGGACACGATGCGCACCACCCGGCTCGAGGCACTGCATCTCTCTTTCGCATGAAGGAAAGAAGTGCTCTAGTATCGCAGATACTGATGTCATACGAGCACCGAAGCGAGGGAAGACAGCAGGACTGTCAGCAGTCAAATCATCGCGCATCTCATCCCGGAAACTGTCGAACAGTTCGGGGGAATTGAGGTTGCTGTCTGATGCAGTCAGAACATTAAAGAAGGACGTGAGTTTGTTTCGTTTTTCCCCGTCTTCGTCCCATCGGAGTCGCCACGACGGCGGCGCGCTGCGAAAAACGTAGAACAGTATCATAAACACGCTGTCATAGGCACAAGACCAGTCGACGGAAGACCAACGACAACCGGCGGAACCAATGCAAGGTGTCGTGAGACGAACGTCGGTCTGTTCACCCGCACAGGGCAATTCCTGACTGAAAGGTGTTGCGCGACGGACGCGGGTTTGTTCAGGCACGTCTTCCATTTGTCGTTTGCGCTTAGTCAAGGACGAACCACATTCTGAAGAGCCAGGGAACCGTATCGACAACTGGGGGGCGACGAGACGTCGCTCACATTCCGGATCGGGTACGGGTATGCTGCTGTCTAGACTAAACCCATGACGAACCAAGGTGTTGTGTTCGATAGCTTCTAACCGTCGCACTTCATTCAACAGGTCGAGGGGAATCTGTTTGTTCAGCTGATGCTTGGAAACAGGTTGAGTGATGCAGAGGTCATTACGATTTTTCGCGCGCGAAGCGATTACATACGCCCCGAAGCCTCCTTCGTGAAGACTTGCGATAACCCGAGGTAGCGTCTTTCCTTGAGCAGAATGCGCCGTTATTGCAAATCCGGGTTGAATGGGGACCTGATAACGCGTAATCCGCAACTTCTCTTCCTTTCCATCGCGTTCCACGGTTGTCGTGAATTTCCAACTAGAAGGCAGAATCGGAAAATAGCCTTTGGGAAGGTTTTTCAGCCGTACTCTGCTATCCGGAAATTCGACCAGAACACAGGGAGTATATACGAACCCTTCCGAGATAGTAGAGGTATATATCTTTCTGATAAAACCTTGCGAGCCGTTCGTAACCCCGAGTTCGGTCGATAGATTCCGCACGCGCAAAACAACCGGCATCCCTTCAAAAAGGGCCAGTTGACCAGGCAGCGCTTGCGACGATTTGATAGCAGTTACATTTAGCTGCAACAAGTATCTACGCTCCAGAGGTGAGAGTTCTCTCGACGATTTATCATGGGCGGCGCAAATCGTGAGTCTTTGCTCCCCGCCTGAAACCGCCACGGCCTTATGCAAATTGAGCATTTCGCGGGTCTCGTTAGTCATCACTATGGCCGTGGCATTCACGTTAACTGCACAGCTCATATCAATCCCTCCAGGGTTGGAAGCAGAACGTACCAAGCGTGAATTAAAGAGATCCACATCCTCATCGGTACAATCGCGTCTGCGGAGTCGATTGACCGCTTCGCCATACTCAGGGTCACCTTTCATGCGCTGTTGTTCCGTCAGGTCAATCACAGTGTTGATAGTCCTCCACGCCAAGCGTCCTAACCTCCTCAGGATCTCGGCGTTAGTTTGACCCGCATACAATGGTATCGGGACGTACAACGGTGTTCCCCCAACTGGTGGAAACTGCAAGAAGTCGCCACAGAAAATCATAGCGACGCCACCAAACCACAGATCAGTTTTTTCCTTAGCAAATCGCAGCGCGTGATCTATTTCTGCGAGAAGTTGGAGGCTGAGTAGAGAGACCTCATCGATCAACAAAAATTCGACGTTTTTCCACTCCTCTCTCAGATGAGTCCGTGTTTTGACACCAATGAATACCGAGTAATTGTCTGAACACTCACGCAGCGACCGATTTCGCCCTTCCTTATTATCGTTGGATCTGATTTGAATGTTAAGAGCTTTGTGGATAGTCATGCCATCGATAAGGGATGCGGCCGAACCTGTAGGCGCGAGAAATCTAATGAGATGCCCACAACCATAGTGCTGCATCAACACTTGCACGGCCTTGACGACATGTGTTTTCCCTGTTCCACCAGGACCAGTCATGAGCATGATCAATGGACTGCTTGTTCCGTCCTCAGATAGAGTTTTGTAGACAAACTTCCGAATGAAATAGTTAGCAACAATTTGGAAGGCAATCAGTTGTTTCGCATTCAGAGTGAATTCAGTGCCGACCTCAGCGACGACCTCCTCAGGGGAATGACGTTTCATACAAATCGAGGCAACGCCTGACAAGCTTCTCGTGCGCGGGCTGTCTTCAACTGAGGGCTCTACATCGGCACCTGCACAGTACAATCTCACGCCGTCAAATGCACGACCCGATTCCGAGCCACCAGAGTCCGCGACTTCTGAAATTTGTTGTCCAGGATTCAGAGCATTCCGCCTAGTGGCAGCAAGATCAGCCTCCTGTCGTTTAATTTCATCTTTCCATTCTTGTATCTGTTTCTTTGACAATGGACCGCTTTCAAGTTCAGTTCCTTCCAGCTTGAAGCTAGCTTCAAGATTCCTGTTCAGATCCGTCAATGAGCAAGCCGGCTGAGGGAGTGGAGCTGCCAGCTGTGTCTTCAACCAACCCGATTGTTGCATTAGCATGATCAGCTGCTGCAAACGGAACTGTTGCTCGGCACCACGAGAGGAACGCTGTTTCATATCTAGGCTTAACTCTTCTCCGTCGTTGGCATCATCACGTTCTAACTCAGCAGGTGAATCGCTCGGTTTAACGTCTCTCATTGACCTTACTTGTTTCGCTAGTCTCTCGGCATCGCGTTCGTCCTCACACTCGTGTACCGCCTCCCAATTGAGCATTATTTGACGTGCTGTCTGACCGAATGCATACGACCGAAAAACTTGTTCAGCATCTTGCTCGTCGTTCAACAGTGGCACAGTAGCGCTGAAAGGTTTGAAGTGGGCCAGAGCAAACAGAGGCCATGCCCGCATATCAGATGAGCGAGGTATGGACATTCCGACGACGCGAGGAACCAACTCTCTATAACCATCGCCACGGGAAAGGTTTGTGTGCTCTACAAGCTCATGACTCTGCCAGAGAGGGTGAGCGGCAGTCAGCGAGTGTCGCCTGTAAGCCCCCAATCGTCTGGGAATCCCAGTGTCACTAGACGGTCCCTTGCGTTCTATCCGTATACAGCGACTGAAATCATAAAAGGACATATCGGACAAACTATCCCCACGGAAGACGTAATGATGCACCTGATTGCTCTCAACAACCCTTCCTTCACGGTCCGTCGCTATCCGCAGGTGAACATCTTCCAATGCCTCGTCTTCAGGCTCGTGATCATTTTCAGGCTCTATTTCAACAGGTTTTAGCACGGCACGATGACGCTCCCGTACATAGGCCAGCAACAGGGACGAGAGCATAGGCACTGTCACGTGGGAAGAGATACTATCGCCAAATCCCTGGATATACCTCACCGCCTGCTGAGCGTGAATCTGCTGTTGCCGGGTAAATTGCGACAGACACTTGTGCAAAAGAGTCTTGGCTGAGCCTGCGCCATTCGATCCTGCTTGAACATCAGGTATCCTCGCCACCGCACGTGATAGTAAAGTCAAAACCTCGTAGGTCTTCAAATCCATCTTGGTGATGTAATCAGAGATATAAAACATCGCGGCCTTTGCAGCCTTACCGGACAAGATGCATTTCATATCGTGATTGTGACGGCAGAAAACCAAGACATACGGGTTGAAATAGTTCACATTTGGATCCCCGCACTTAAAAACGACAGCATTGGTATTGGGATCAAAATGCGACACATCCACCACTTCATGCGGGAAAAGAAACCGGCACCGATCATCATTCCCGTACTTGTGGCAAACAGCGCGACAAGTGTGTCGCTGCAATGCCTCACCACACCGTTTAATCTCAGTCTTGAAGGTCACATCCCAATCCTGCAACGCTCGCGACGAATCATCCGGGCCACAAGGAGGAGCTGGTGGACGCTGGACACGTGGCTCAAACGTTGGGTCCACCTCCTCTTCAATCTCAGGGACGTGATGATGGATGACATCCTCGAAGTAAGCGAAAAACCGTTCCTGAAAATCAGCGTCATGCCTGAGGCGTTCATGCAGATCCGACGGGTTCAGACCGCCTTCGAGCCAGATCAAGAAATGGCCATGGAGATTCGCCCTCTCTGTGAATTCCGTGGTCCCATAGAAAGATCGAATCCGCCCAAGTATACCTCCGTTGTCATCAGACCTGCCCAGCGTAAAATCCCACCCAAGTAAAAATCGAAACAAGCACTCAAACGAAAACTGGAAAAACTCTGCAGCAGCCACGGGGTCTCTGGCAAGACGAAGAGCGCGTTCACTACCTCCAGGCATATCGGGAAACCGTTCTGACAGATCCACCGAAATATCACCATACATAACCTGGAAGATGGGACTATGCACTGCGCTCGGATTAAAAGTGAAGAACACGTGAGGAAGTCCGAAATAACCGAAGTAGTTGCGGATCTCGTTCCTGACGAAAATCTTGGATGCTTGTGAACCCGGGATGCGAGCGGACATGGTGTTAACGCGCCGCAGGAGATTCAATGCGCTACGCTCGGCCGTTGTAAGGCTGGACACGCTGGTCTCCACTTCAAGTCGTTCAGCCAACGACCGTAAGACGCCTGCAGAAACCGACGTCAGTTCGCGGGCAACCGATTCGAAGTTCGACTTTTTCACGGTAAAATGCGTCTGCAAATGAGCTTGACGACGCTGCATGATGTTTAGGACAACGAAGATGAACGAGTGATGATAACGAAAGGAGCGATCGACGATACTAAGACAGTACTTTGCTTGTCGATCGAAAGACAAAGGCGTCGGACGCGCCCTGTTCTCAAAACCGCCAATTCCATACGGAAAAAGAGTTGGATACATGCCAGGAAAGAAACTGGGATTGTTGTATTCAGGCACTGCTGACCCCTCATGACGAATGATAAGATCAGGGAGCTGCTCTGTTCCTGATTTCGAGATCAGATTACGCAAAGCCGATGCCACGAAAACCCGACCCGGAACACCATCGCACTCGGGATCAGAGACGCCCATCTTTTCGACCATCAGCGTAGTTTCGGACTCGTCGGGCTCATCTACTAATAACTCTGCCGGGTGGGCCGTGAAACCTGCCGTCTCTGTTAAAAAAACACGTTCTCGGTCTTGCTCACGATCCTCTACAACCCTATCCAACAAGCCTGGCAAAATCCCGTCCTCTGGATACAAGTTCGCGCAAGAGAGGTTCAGCTCGATATCCCGATACCAGATATTGTGCTCCTTCAACCAAACCAGAAACATCCAGATCTTACGCTTGCGCACTCGAAACAAAGCGCCTGCCTTGGAGGGGTTAAACTTATTAGGGCCTATGAACACGACGCTGAGGAAACCGTTAACGTCCGCAGGCGTCCTCGGTAACACAGACGCCACTGAGACAGTATTCATGTTATGGGCACAAGTATTACCATGGAAGACACGGGGATGGGAGGGATCGGACGAATGAAATAGGCGTGTCACATGCGCAGTAATACAATAGATCGCACAGACCTTTTCCTCAACCCACGTCAGATCCTGAAACTGCTCAGGTAGCGTACCCCTGAAGAGGTTGTTTGCAAGCGAGAGCGCAGGCAGTTTCTTCTGCTTCAGCGATGAACGACAAGTCGCGCAAACTCCCAAAGACACGGGCTTCGACCCATCGTCAAAAACAATCCCGCGTTTCTCCAACATGAGACCGTCCAGACTCTTGTGACCGAAGGTGAAACACGCAGACATTCCTTGCACAATACACTTCCTCACGATGAACTCGTCTTCCACAGAAAGCAAGTCCAGATGCAATAACGAAAGGTCATCTTCGAGGGGGAAAAGCTGTACATCTCTGTCATACTGCGAGCAGACCGCACAAACGGGAGGGACCGTCCATTGCGAACCTGCCATGTACGCATTCAAACAAGGGTAAACAACGTCCATAGAAGTCACAACAGGCCAGTTTCTCACTCGATCTTCTCGTTCGCGTGTCGCCACAGCAGCTGCCAACGCTTTTCGCTCGCGACGAATCACCTTATTTGCTGCGCTCTGAGCGACATTCATTTTACTCGAAAACTTAAATATCGATCCCTCGGTCGCAATGCCAACAGCAACAGCGGAACCATACTCACGATACAGCACATCCCTGAAACAAGATTCGTACGAGCCAGGTACGGAAGTCCAGAACGGGAAATACGCAAGGTAAATGTTCCACAATTCTGCCGCGGGCAGCGAAGTTAAATACAACGCGCGCTGACGGACATGGTTTGCAAGAGCGTTACATGTCTTGCGAAACGAACGACCATCATAAAGCGTTCGATGCGACAGGGGCAACGCGGAAATACACTTTAAAATGTCCGGACGTCCGATTCGACCGAGACGACTGCTTAGTTCCTCCGCAGGGAGCGAAAGCCAATCAGAAGAGATGTTAGCGCGAGGACGCATACCGTCAAGTGCGGTTGCAGTCAACCGAGCTGGCAAACGCAGGGCTGCACTAAGTTCTATGCCATAGATGCCTTCAACACATGCGGCCAGCACGACCCCTCGCGACCTGATACACCCCGGTGGGACAGGGACCGACTGAGTGGCCTCCAAAAGTCGTCGATCGTCAAGCAGAGCATATTCCGAGCGCACGGACAAGAAATGCGAAACGAGAGAGCAAACTGCGCTTGTTTTAGTGCGCAATAATTTACCAGTCACGCGACGCGAGGCCGAAGAAAGAACAGGAGTGGACAACGAGCACAAATTAGCAGTATAGTGTGCTTCATTGTAACAGAACCATGCTGGGTCACCATCTTGTTCGAATACGCACTGTGCTTTGCAACGTGCAAAGATCCTACAATGAGAATAGCCAGCGACCTCGAAATATGCCGTAGGAAATGAGATCGAGACGCCTCGAACATCGACAGTGAGACGCTCGTGGTTAAATGTGACGTTAACATGCCCTTGGCTGACATGGCACTTGGTACAACTTACTCGGTGAGAGACCAACGATCCCTGCAACCAGGTGCAGAATTTTTCAGAGGAACAGAATATATGCGCATAGAATTGCGGGTAGTAGAGTGGATCATAAAACAAAGGATACATTTCAATTTCATGTGACGAGTTATGGGGTGGGTGATCACCAGCGTCAAGGACACGCGCGACAGTGGAGGGGCACTTACGAATACAGAAACCAGCAGACATACTGAGCGGTTTCGGGGAGCGTACAGAACCTTCCCTATCGTTTTAAATCGTCATTATAGGAGCTGTTCACAGAACCCCTCCTCAGAACATTCTGGAACGTAGGAGAAAAGATGACGAATCACTTTCCCACTCCTAGATCTACAGATTCCGTTCGTATCATATCTAGGCTACAGAACCCTCCTACCCCTTCGGGGAGTCGGGGATTGGACGGGGCAGCATTGCACAGTGGACATCTCATGTACAATGCTCGATCCTGATTGCAATTCTCTACATATCAAATACATGAAGGATCTGCATTTGCATCCCACAAATGTATCTGTCTAGTCCGACTTTTAAAATATGTACTGTAGAGCTTTTGCGAGACTAAACAATGCTTGAGTACACTGAAAATAAATCATTTTAAGACCATAATCCTCAGATCCATCCAGATCTGCTATATATAACCACGCAAAAACTTTAGGCCATCAAGA
>Ga0153978_1000358_pt1 | contig 11905 bp, 12 predicted proteins | sample TSGA062MetaG_FD_104749 | JGI IMG/M metagenome (GOLD analysis project Ga0153978, IMG submission 104749) | Attine ant fungus gardens microbial communities from Georgia, USA - TSGA062 MetaG | ecosystem: Host-associated > Fungi > Mycelium > Unclassified | place: USA: Georgia, Yuchi Wildlife...
CTGCTCACAGCCAGCAGTGCCTCGCCGCAAAACCGACATTAGCAAAGCAGAGGACAGTCCCAAGTTACTCAAAGGTGAGTGAGGAGGTGTATGTTTGTTTCTATATTCTGCGATGTGACGATTCGTACCTTCCAGAGAAATCTAGCTGGATAACGTTAGCTCGAAATGCCCCAGGTGCTGGACAATGGCGGCCTGCAATGTGTAGGCTGATAGACGAGGATGACAGCTGTTTGCTTCATATCTACATCGATGTGGGTCTGGAGGACGGATGTTATCATAATCTTCTAAATGACCCCCACAGGAGACTATTCTCCACCAGACCATTTACGTACATATGCTCAGCCACACAGACATCCGGCATGCTGACCCTTCTCTGTTTCTGCGCAAGAACTGTATAGCGCTTGCATCAGCTGAGCAGTGAGCAAGTCTGTCCTTGTCACGTTTGCGACACTATTGACCATTCGCTACCTAAGAGGGCGGCGATGGAGCTCCTTGGCGAACTCAGAGCCTATATACCTCCAATTTGAAGACTCCGATTTGTGTAATACCTGGCTAGTTTTGTTGCGGTCATACTCTAAACCGGAGGTATACGGCCAAACTTTCATTTCTGGAGATGGTGGGCTCTATCGCATGTGGCGGCAGGTAGAGCTATGCATTTTGCAAGGACGCAACCTAGGAAATCACTCCAAAGCCTATCTAGATGCGAATGTTACCTCGGTTACAGTCGGCGAGGTTGAGGCGGACCCCATCGACTTGGACGCCTTTTGCGAAATACATCTCAACGACAACATATGCGCTCGCACGACAGTGAAGAAGGGGATCGGTTTCCCTGATTGGCATGAATATTTCTCATTTTCGGACTTGCCCCCATTTGAGACTCTGGAGGTTATGGTATGGAGGGAGAAGAGACTTTCGAAGCCCGTGTCACTTGGTTCAGTCCGTATTGCACTGACAAACTTCCGGCGAAATGAAGCAGTGGAAGGTTGGTTTCCAGTCATACAAGCCAACGGAGTAAGCAACAGTATCCAAGTCGGGGAGATACGAATGAAATTGACTGTGAATGAGTGAGTGCTCATTCCTCGGACTAGTGCTACCTGAAAATATTGTTCAAGGGAGATAATATTGCCTCATTCTAGTTATTCGGACCTTCTGAACGTGAGTCATCGTCAAATCCCCACCTATTGAATGTAGTTTATTTGTTGGCAGGTCCTCCATGGCAGGAATGTCTTGGAGTGGATGAGCGACTTTGAGCGCAAGCTACAGTTGCGAACTATCTCTTATCAGCTGATGTGTGTTGCGATTGCCAAGAATGTTCTCATGGAGCATGTTAAAGAGTACGCTGATCGTGAAGTGGACGGTACACCTAGTTGTCAGTAACCCATGTTATGTGTTGCAAATTATCTCACTGACCGCTTTACAGCTCACAATACCATCTTTCGAGGGAATACCACTTTCACGAAGACGATGGAACTCGTAATGGCATTTTATGGCAAAGCCTTCCTCGAATGTAGCATAGGGAGCATCGTTAGGCGCATTTGCTCCGATAAAATCGCTATAGAAGTCGATCCTGTGAGGAGTGGCAAAGGTGTAAAAGAGGCCGAGCGTGGTGTGGATCAACTAGTACACTGGAGCCAAGAGGTGTGGAACCAGATATATGCTGTAAGGTGTCAGTGTCCGCAGTGAGTACCTCATTTTTTTTCTTATTTGACCCTATCTGAATTTAGTGCAGTGAGTTGCGGTGTCTGTTCGAACATATACGAACACTTGTTGAGAAATGTTATCACGCACAAGATTCTCAAGCAGTCCATAACCGGGAACTCCCCTGGCAAAGCGTTTCCGCTTTTTGCTTCCTCAGATTCATCGTACCTGGCATCTTGAACCCTCATCTGTTCGGATTATATCCAGGTGTGCATTCTCCCTTCGTTCCCTGCTTAAATCTGATCCATCCAGGTCTTCCCAGTGCTCCCGTGCAGCGGAGTCTTACACTCATCGCAAAGGTCATACAAAGTCTTGCAAACCTCAACCCCGTGAGATATATGAATGTCTTAACCCTTGCAGTGGCTCATCAATTCTCGAGTAGAATGTACAGAAGGAGGACTTTATGCGTGGGGTTCAGGACTTCCTTAAGCAGAATCTGCCTGCAATGGTAGACTACATCCTGACCGTATCTACCCCCGTGCCAGATCCACTTAGTCCATACTCTGGTCACCCAGCACACAATTTCCAGCGGCATGATGTCGTCAGTTCATTGCACGAGAGAGGAACTACGATGTCTGTCTTGGAAAGAGAGGCGATTCCACTGCTACCCCATCTGATCGACATCCCGCGACATCTATCTTGCATCATTTCCTCTGTTATTCGAAGTGCACGGTCCGCTGACCCGAAAGGAAAACCATCTCAGGAGGAGGAGGATCAACACCTGTCGGATCTTTGTGCCCAATGCTTTGCCTTAGAGGAACGAAGTCTTGCTCGCGTCAGCCAATTAGCTAGCGTGGAATCATTCCACATTGCCCCCACATGGGAAGCACCTCGAATGTCATCAGTCATCCTTTCCGCATCTGCCGCCCCGCCATCTCCAGTCTCTCTTTCGAAATTTAACGGTGAGCCCCAGGAGATGTCAAGACCGTACACCGCACCGCCATCGTCTGATTTGTTTGAAACGACTCATGGAGGGCCGTCATCCGAGAATTCATCACCCTCAAGCCCCGCTCCTTATGACTTGCTCAGCCTCCGCAGAGGCTCTGTACCCGATATTTATCCGAACCCAAAGGTTCCACTAGCTTCTGAGGATCGAACTCCACGTCCACGCTTCTTGCGTCCAAAATCAATTTCTGCCGACTCGATGTCGACGCTTGTATCACAGAGAGCTGATCTCCAAGATGAAACCGGCAGAAAGAGGAAGAATATCCTGCATGGGATACTTACGAGGCGATAGCATTGACTTTCGTATTTATTTTGCTATTCTTACATTGTACCTTATTATGCTTTCCGTACTATATTAACAAAGCAATCTGATTCTTCAGGAAGAGCGTGATATTAAGCAATGCCAAATGTCCATTAATGCGCATGTAAAAGTCAAGAATCCGATCTTAATACCCTTTCAACCAAATCAAGCACTTGCCCGGCTACATCTTCAGAAGTGCTGCGGACGGTAAGGCGACACAGCTAGATATGGTTCATGTGTCAGTTTGAAAGCAAGGGAACCGAAACGCCTTACCTTTGCCTCGCGATTTGGCTCCAGGCGCAGCAGGCAACCAACTTTACCATCTACTGACGTGTGCAAGACTCCGGCTCCCACTAAGTTGCTCGGGTTGGGATCAACGTCCTCTAAAATCTCCAGGTGATTTCCTGAGACCACGTGACGGTATCGCACCTGATCAAGCTGACCAGCACCATCGAGCGCAATAGGAAAAACAGCCTGTGCCTCGCGCGGAGGACCGCCGATGACCTTCCAGCGCTCGAAGAAGTCAGCTTGTCCCAGCTTAACACCCTCAATGAATTTCGTAACGCTGATCGGCAACCGAAGTGATATGGACTGATGAGCACCAGCTAAAAACGACACAGTAAGGATGGGGAAGGACGTAAACGCCTTTTTACATTCAACGTGCAGGAGTTGTTGGCTTTGTGTACGAGGGGCTATCATATTTGGTGGGATTTTGGCGAACGTAGCCGATAAGGCTCCAGGGTCATTGACGTGCACGGTGGAAGTAAACGATGCCAATGGCGCCGAGGCTTTATTTCCAAAGTAGATAGCTAGCTGGCCAAGATGCCCCTGGTACCTTGATTTGATACCAATTTGGATCTGCACGTCCTCATAGAGGACGCCCTCCGTGCCGAAGGTGAGTTTATTAAACCACTTATCAACACTAGGTCCAACGGCGAGTCGCGGGGCGACTGCGGAGGAATCAACACGGGGCGAGTCGGGCTGATCACCAGATAAATGCAACCCTGCCAAGGAATTCATGACGTCTTGCGCATCTGTAGTGGAAGCTGTCCCGTTGGCAGATGTCGGTCCTAGTGTCGTTTTTCGTGCAATTGCGTGCCGCTCTAGGTTCATTTCCTTGCCTCCATGGATCCAGGTTCGCTTGTCCTCAGTATCTCCCAGTTTACGGTTCAGTCTACCAATCAAGGCACTGACGCGAGGAGGGAATGGCGGCATTTCTTCGCAAACATTCTGCAACACTTCATCGTCATCGGGCCTAGATGCGAGCGCATAGAATTCGCAAGCGCGCTGTTGAAGTTCTGCATCTAGAACATGCCTATAACGTTCAAAGATGTTGATGAGCTGAGGCTTTATTTCTGGGAAGACATTGACCCATTTGATGTACGTCGACAGGAGAAGGGAGCGAGTGGAAGCGACACAGAACTGAGATTTGGAGTGAAGGATCTGGAATTGTTCAAGAGGACTGTATCCAGTTTCATTCGCAATGAGATGTCCGTATTCCCCCAAAATATATCCTGTATGACCATTAACATACCGAATTCGAACGGAAAGTCGCCTTACCTCCAACTTTGACAAGGCTTTCATGTGTTGATGGGGACTTGAGATGCTCGAATACCACCTTTGCGGCATATTCCTGCAGGTCCTCCGTGTTTGTAACTATCTGCACAACACGGTACCAAACTTCGTCTCCCACATGATCACCGGCAGCGCTGATGAGCTGCAGGATCGTGTCGACATACCACTTGTATGAGTTTGCGTACTTCTCTGTCAAGATAGCGATTTTTAGCACCATCTCCTCTCGCAGAGCATAATCTGCAACTTTAAGGTATCGTAGTAACTCCCCAACAATCAGCTCTGAATTGTCCGTGTCGCACATGCTATACAGCAAGTCAAGAGCACGCCTTCGGACAGAAATATCCTTATCCCGGAGGGACAAGATGATGGTGCCTTGATGCTTCTTGAGAGGTTCCAGAGAGTCTGCACGAGCAGCAAGATGGGCCATGGTGTCCAGACCAAGATAACGTACATTTGTCTCTTTTGAAGATATGAACCGAGCCAACAGAATAGCAGAGGTTCCCACAAGCGGCGAACTTGCGTCTAAATGAATTGCAAGGCTAATTGCTTCGAACAGCACGGCATGCTGCGCATTGTTATGTTGAACATTCCTTGAGGGTTCTGCACTATTGCTCATAATCATTTGCAGTACTTCATGAAGCACGGATCGTAATGTAGCGTCCTCTAAGAGCAGCGTGTTACGAACATCGTAAATAGGTTCAACATACACATACCAGAGGGAGGATAGTACTGCAACAAACGAAGCAACTTGACTTGTAGCCATGGCGAAGGAACTTTATAGTATGCATATGCAGGAGAATACTCATGCTCAATGACTATCTGTGGTTACTCAGCCAAGGTATTCCAGATTTAATGCCAGATACTTACTCGGTGTAGGCGATCCACAGCTTTGGTGTAGCAAACAGCATAGGCATCGAGATGGTCCTGTGCTAGAGCCATTACCAAGCTGGTAACACATATTACAACGCCCTGTGAAGTATATTAACGCAGCGACCCCAGGTATAAGCGACAGCCTACTAAATCTTGGTCATCCATGATAGATACTAGACGCGAAGCCCATTCAGCAGCTGGTATCACAGTCGGGTGTTTGCGATAGAGTCGAAGTAGTGTTAGGGCAGCTTTCTTCTTCACAAAAGTTGGCGATATTCTTGTGAATAATATGAAAGGTTTGGATCGTCCACGGTAAATAGGACTCACGGAGATATCAAAAGCCTGTGTACATCTTCTGATAGTGCTTCTGCCATCTCGCTGCTGCCCACATTTGCTATAGCATGCAAGGCAAGACAATTGCTGACCTCGTTATTCTCATCCAAGTCCTTCCTAATGGAATTTACAACCAGGCGAAGGAAATCCGAGTTCTCGTGCATCAGCAAGGTAACAGCAAGGTAACCCTAACGCACGCGCTGTCAATAACACGCACAGTAGACTTGTTCCTCAACCTCACAATCTGTTTCTCACCGTACTTGGAACTCGATATGAGGTTGACGGCTTCCATGTGTCCCACATCGACTTTGTACCCTAGGATGTATGTGAAGATGATCTTCGCGACATACCTGCAACATTATTGAAGAAATGCACGACTCTAACGATGAAACACCCACTTTTTCTTCTGATATCCGTCCAAATTTCCGTCTGCGATGTAATATGAGCACCAAGCCAAGGGAGTGATTAAGGCGCACTCGACCTTTGAATTTCTTTCGGATATTCGCCATTTCCTTGTTGATACGCTTCTCCTCCAGTTCACGCACCCTCGCACCTCTGATATCTGCAATGAACTAAAGGAACATTGATAAACGGACGATGTGGCTTCGGAGGAAACGCACCTGGGTCAGCCCCCGCATGTTGGTAGCCATCTTTGGCAAGCGTCCTGGAGAATGAGCGAAACAATATAAGCTGGAGTCTTTCAAGGAAAGAACAAGGATTAGGATGCGCGTCCGCCCACTTGATGTCTACCTTCAAGGGACATGCACAACGCGCACAATGCAGTGGGAAATTGCCTTATTACGTTATCTTCGCCATCGCAATTGTAAGTACTATGCATGAGGATTATGCAATGCGAGGATACATTAATGCCATATAGTTTACAGATAATGCTAACATGAGGAGAGATAGATCTAGAGTTGTAATAAGGAGGAAAGGGTATGATCAAAATGGTTTAAACCGGCGTGAGCCTGATGAACGACTAGGTGTGCTCGGCCTTGAGTAGTTGTAAGCGGATCCGGCACCGAAAGAAGTGGAGTACCCCGACCTAGGTTCAAATGCAGGAAGTCGCGAAGAGGAGAATGCGGGTGAAATCATAGGAGTTCCGCTGCGAGAGCTGGATTGAGATTGATACGCAATGCGTTCGTCGCTGTAGCGGTTGAGGATCCGTACTATATCTGCCGTCATGACATCTAGCTCTTTGATCTCCGTTGAGGAAAGGGTGTAGTCTTCGTTGAGTGTGTCTTCATCTCCACATTCAGCTTCGCTCTCTTCACGAGCCGAAATCTGGGCAGTCAGTGAAGGGTGTCTTGTGCGTCGAGCCATCACAATTCCTTCGAATACTCGAAGCATGCATGACTCCATGAGGGTCTTCAAACGTTGGACGTCATCCAATACATCAACATTCCCAACAATTGGCAACCAGCCATCGCACTCCAATCCCCGCTCAGTGACTTGGATCTCGTAAGCGCCAAAGAGCATATAGGTCATAGGGTCCAAGCGGGTCGTGGTAATTAGATATGTTTGAGGGCTAGAGCCGACCACCGACAAATTTTGTCGTTTTTCAGCAAAGGCATAAAGCTGCTTTTCCATTGCCTGGTCATTCCCTACAACGTGCTTGCGATGATTCACGCTGCCTGGGTGAATGAAGGTTGCCTACAAATAATTAGGCTATGAAGTGGGAGGTGAATGCTCGGATTGAGCTCACCTTGTCCAACTGCGTACGGTATGTCATCTCACCAGTCCGAACGGCATACTTTGGCTGAGAAGCAATTGCTATCAAAGCAGCTAGGAGAGGAAGAGATTTGCCATTGACGTTCAGATCAGGGGGGACAGCTAACTCCCGACTGCGAGAGCCAGACGGTGCGACGTCCCCACCTGCGGAGACATCGATGACTCCTGCTTGGTAAAGAGATTGCAACAGGTGCCCCCGGATTTTGGTAATCAAGAGTAGTGTGGGTTTTGAGAGGAAGTTATCGCTACAGAAGCGATTGGCAGACATATACTCTCCTCGACTCTGCATCTCATACCATGCGTTATATGCGTTCAGTATGGTAAGCGCGTCCGATCTGAAGCCACTAGGCGACCATTTGTTCTTCGCAGCAGCAGCCTGAGTCTTGAGATGCATGGGGGAGAAAAACGGATCCCGATTTGTCAAGATGGCGGCGAGAGTCAGGGCCTGATCAAGACACCGGAAAAAGCTTCCGTAAAGAACAAGCCTGCCCATCTGAACCTCCACAGGTAGTTGTAATAAGACCCGTCCCAGTGATGTGAGGTTCTTGTCTTGATCCAGAGCACCTACCATCTGCAAGCTCTTCATAGCAGCAGCGACACGGTCGTGTTCAGGGGGCTCAATAGCGGCGGCGAGAACTTCCTCGACTTCCATCCCTGGGAAACTGAGAGCCTTAACATGCATGACCACGTTGCTTAGGTCGACGCGTTTCATTTCCACTGTCGGATGAGGGTGGAGGTTGTCGGCGCGAGCTTTGCTGAGAATCCCAAAATATTCTCCAGATCGGTGTCTACCGGCCCTCCCCGCTCTTTGGTTTAGGTTTGATGAACCGACCCAGGCGGAGACAAGAGATGACATATGACGATCAGGATCGTATCGCTGCTCCTTGATCTTCGCAGTGTCAATAACATAAACAACGTCAGGGATCGTGATGGAGGTCTCGGCGATGTTGGTAGCCAAGATAATTCTTCGAACGCCCTCTGGAGGGGGCTCAAAGACGACTTGCTGTTCGGCCAGAGGAATGGTAGAATGGAGAAGGTGAATGCTGTATTTTGAGGAATCGCCGAAGTTAATATCCATACTTCCAGAAAGGAGGATCTTCTGAACCGCAGATATCTCGTCCCATCCAGGCAGAAAAACCAGAACATGTCCCGAATCAGACTGTTGTAAGACATATGAAATGCTAGCTGCGACCAGTGGACTTGGCAATTCTAAGTCTTCATCTACGCCACTCAACACGCGGGTATCCCCCGAGGAAGACCCAGCCGTTAGGCGTCCGCACGATTGCGCATAAACTGCCTCGCGAGCCAGGTATTTAGAGACCAAATCATTTTGGAATACCCAGTCTAACACGCGGTTTTTTTTCAAGTCGGGAATGAAATCCTCCATAAAGTGTTTGGTGACAGGGAATGTGCGGCCTGGGATCTCAATTACTTTTGCTGGTGCGCCTCGCTCGTCAGGGAAGTACTCCTGGAACAATCTGGGATCAATAGTGGCACTCATGAGGACAATCTTGAGCGGGATATTGCGAGCCTTGCGATCCTCCATGAGACGTTTGAGAACAACGAGAAGAAGGTCGGTATCAACGTCCCGCTCATGAACTTCATCGACAACGATGTGTGTAACCTCGTCCATCCTGGCAGCGGAGAGTCCACCTTCGGCCATCGCAGACTGGAGTTTCTTGAGTAATACTCCCGTAGTGCAAAAAGTGACAGAGCCATGTTCTTCTGGCAGCTTTGATTCGAAACGGACACTGTATCCAATCGATCCTTGACCAACAACTTCCCCCCTTTCCTTAGCAACACGGTCCGCTACACTGAGTGCAGCCAGTCGGCGGGGCTGAGTACATATGATGTTGCATCGAGCACCCTCACCCCTGTCAACATAGTCATCCAAGAGGAGCTGTGGAACCTGCGTGGTTTTGCCTGAACCCGTAGCAGCCATGCAAATTGTGACGTCATTCTCCCGGATGTGTGACACAAGTTCCTCTGATCGGGTGTAGATGGGTAGTGCAGCTCTTGTGTTGCGCATTTTTTCCATCATTGGATCGATAAGGTATGCTTTCCTTCGTTTCTTGAGTTCTTCTGACTTTTCGGCCAAAAAGTGTCGGGGGAACCTGCGGGCATATGATGGTCGTGGGGCAGGAGTGGGAACAGTGTGGGATCTCGGAGCGTCCGAGCCCATCAAACCAGACCCAATAGCTGGTCGGTTCTTGTATAAGATGCTCTTCTTGATATCACTGCATAGCTCGTGTATTTCATCCTCGAGCTTCGTGCTAATCTGAAAGTAAACCTTTGGGGCAAGACCAAGATCCTTTCCGGTTTTAGACGCCTCCACAAAAGTATTCCATAGGTCTGGATCACATTGGTGCAGGTACTGCACGACGTCCAAGTAGCATTGTACTTGCGCTGTTTTCTTCGTCGTACCGGAGCCCATGCCGATCCTCCTGCCACCCACAGTCATAACAGCTTCCCAACTTGACTTTCCCCGCAACTGACGTTGTTCTTCCAGCTCAATGTCCGGCTTTCCAAATCCATATCTGCGACAATAGTAGTCCATGAAATTTCGCGCACGCTCGTAGTTAACGGTCGAACCGTCGTTTAGTTCAATGACTTGCGGGGTAGCGGCGCTCAAGGTAGTTGAAGGTTTGGGCCTTTCGAGCTAAATGCGATTATAGAATAGTTTGATAGTTCGAATGTATTCACATACCAGACCACTATCATAGAGCTGATAAAGAGCTGAAAGAGCTGCAAGCCTTTCCGCATCTCTTTTGGATCTGTGGTCGCCAACACCAAGCACCGGAGGTGTGGTGTCGAGAGCGACCGTCACCCTGTATAACGACTATATAAATACAGGCCGATAGCATATTAAGAGAAATGTCGCAAACCTAGATATTCTCTCGGATGAGCCAGAAATAATACCCTCCACTGATTCATATGATGGCTGTTTATCCAGGTGATGACTAGCAAAATTGGCAACCGGAGACTTTGGGTTGTCTACTAGTACGGGTTTTATATCTGGGCGTGAACCAAGGTTTTTCCTGTGCTCCTGCTCGATGTACGCGGCGTCACGAAGAGGGCCATCAAGGATCGGAAACGACGCTCTTAAAGGCTGCTCTTTACCCTTGCCCTTGACCCTTGCCCTTCCACGCCTCGATGAATCCTTCTGGGAACCAGAGATACGTGATGCGAGCGCGCCACGGCTTTTAGACGAAGACGGCATCTCAAATGCAGGCGAAACATTTGGGACGCGTTGCGTTCCCCTGGAATTTGTGGACATTGTAGTTGCTGAAGGATAATCAGCTGTTAGCTTGGGAGCCTTGGCCGGCCGTCGCTCTGAAGATTGAGGAGGGCTAGGTGACCGGGAATGATTGACACCTGTTATGTGGTGCCTCGGCACGCTTGCTGTCGCCTGATTGGCATAAGGTCTTTTGAGGGTAGAAGCTGAAACGGAAGGAGAACGCTTGAATAGATCCAATGGCATGAGGCTACGCCTGTATCGAAGAGCAAAGGCAAGGCGCATAAGGATCTGAGAATAGAGGACTGCAACGACAAAAAGTTATTAGAGCACTATTCGTTGTATCAAACACAATATAATCACTCACATCCTCCCCTCGAAACTTCCCTTCTTTTTGCTGCACTGTTCAAGATAACAGCGACCTTGACGGGTGAAGGCAACAGCTTGAAGTATCCCGGCTACTCACCTCTGAAAAGACTCGGCACTTGCCGGACATTTACTTAAAAACCTCGACTGCTTTGCACGAAGGCTCTCCATGTATACCGTGTCAAATGTTACTCATATTGCGTACTACGGCTATTTACTGGGCATCTAATCGATGCTTGATCGCATCTGAAATCCCGTGCAGATACTTTAGTCGCACTGCCGCAGCTTTGGCTTCCTCCCAGTTTTTCTCAGCTACAGATTTTTCTATTATGCAATGTATTTCCCGTATTTTGCCTGTAATAAAGACGCAGTTGTTGACGAGCGTAGAATGAAATGCGCGACTTACCAGCATTGTCATTGTCTAATGCATAGAGTCGATCGACACTACTGGTTTCTATTTCCTCTCGAACTTCCATGATTTCGCTGATGAAGTCCAGATCCTCTAGCTGATCCACTTCTTCATTATTGAAGCCATTCCGCTGCAAAATGTATTCTATACGATGCAAGGGCGATGACAGTGCTTTGTATGCAGCGTTCACCGCGTTGGAGACATCGAGCGCAGCATCTCGTTGGGACTGCTGAATTAACCTCCGCCGATACTACACGCAGTAAGACGACTCACTTCACCCTTAGTTGCCCATGCGTCTGGGTGGGATATTCTCTGTGCTTCGAGGAAGCGGCGTTTCAGTGTGGTCCTATCCACCACAAATGGGTTGGGCTCGTAAGGAAGACCCAGAATATCATGATATGGTATTGAATCGTGAATCTTTGCGATGTAATTGCATGTCGGA
>Ga0153978_1000360_pt1 | contig 11839 bp, 18 predicted proteins | sample TSGA062MetaG_FD_104749 | JGI IMG/M metagenome (GOLD analysis project Ga0153978, IMG submission 104749) | Attine ant fungus gardens microbial communities from Georgia, USA - TSGA062 MetaG | ecosystem: Host-associated > Fungi > Mycelium > Unclassified | place: USA: Georgia, Yuchi Wildlife...
CCTCATTAGCAACGCTAAGCGGCTTGATGGTTTTGGAATATGCCTGGAACGTACGTTTTGAAATACGGGTGATTTGGCCGTGAGTGTACGTCTCACTAGATGAATATGCGGGCAACTCATATCATTCGCATCAACAGACAGCTTTGCAAACGTGCCGAAGTGATGATATTTGTGATATCCAGATACGTGGGCATAGCTGGACAGATGTAAGTAGTTTAGCAAGGTCGTGGCATGCTCACTCACATCATGATTGCTAGCTTCTATGTTTGGTTTTTAAACAGAATGACATCAGGAATTGCCCGTCATGCATTAGTTTGTAGAACATTTTACGTGTCTTACGCAGCGATAGTACAATGTTTATTGACGTCAGTAGAGGTAGTACTGATGCTGCGAGGTAAGCGTCATTCTTGCTGCTGCCAGCCCCATTGGTGCGACCTATTCATGTGACTCACTCTTTGCCGCAATGCACTCCTTACAGTGCGCCAGATGTACAGCAACAATTATGTTTTTAGCATATTTGCGGCCCTTATTAGCGTGCAATGTGCCGGAATGGTATTCACCGCTGGGAGTGTTCTTCCTAAAGCTCATACCTCCCCGACATGCATGATCGTCACATCCTGTTCCGATATGGTTTATACCGGGTGAGAAATTAGCATGTGTTATACTACATCTGATGACTGAGTCGTGAACCAGCGTCTCAACCGTCACGGTCCATCTGTCCCTCCTGGCTATGATACTCTGGCGATACTTCAGAGGAAACTGGTCTGAACACCTACGTCCATATCTCAAAATTATCGTCCGCGACAGCATTTGTGCCGTCACTGTGGTGACAGGTAGGTGCATGGTTCTCTTTCGTAGTACCCAGATTGGTATGCTCATCATCAGTTAGGAACCTTTCTCCCCCTGACCTTCGCCCATTTTGGATACGACAGGTCACAGTTTTCTTTAAATAGCACTATCCAGTAAGGTCTTGCATGTACCACAGGTTCACTGCTCACGTTGGATCTGCTTTAGAACGACGATCGTTTCGTTCTGGTTTGCCGTTGAGTGCAAGAACTTTTGCATTGCTTATGGTATTAAACTTTGCTAGGCTGGCAGGCTGGTACTTGACAAAGAGAGGTTCCGCCATGAGTTCCGGGATGATCGCGAGTTGACCGAGGTGGACCTTGACAACTTGGAACCTGCTGTTGAGTGCAAGAACTTTTGCATTGTTTATGGTATTAAACTTTGCTAGGCTGGCAGGCTGGTGCTTGACAAAGAGAGGTTCCGCCATGAGTCCCGAGATGATCGCGAGTTGACCGAGGTGGACCTTGACAACTTGGAGCCTCTTGAGGATCCCGACGCCCGTCCTGCGAGCTTGACCGACTCCAGGCCCATGCCAGCCAAAGCCTCTGTCCCCGTCGACCTTGAGTTAGGCGTAGGGACGGAAGGTATCACTGACGGACGCCATGATCGCCAGATGGACACAGCCTCGCCATCGAGCCGCGTAACTGCCATCGCGCCTGTGGAAACAGGCGACGGGAGTGAGGGTCGAGTCTAAGAAGTGATCCCACTCGTCGACATGTAGCCATCCTGTACATATAGCCCGTCCTGGATCCAACGTGTACTCTTGCTGAAGAATGACATCGAGTCTGGCTCGTCCATCTGCATAAAATAGTTGCATTTTCAGTAGTATGCAGGAACTGTATTCTGCTTCGCCAAGCACCGCGACAAGTAGTACTAATAATTCGAAGCATGAAAGGCAAACCACGCGACCCTAGCCTATCGCTGCAGCTAGCAGCAGGGGCAGTTCCCAGCCCAAGCACTCTCTGATGGGTGCATTTGCGAACGGACCGGATCATGGATCGATTTTGCACGCAGACGTCGTGAAATTTGCAAGCGGTTGAGCCTCTACCTAGGGCCCATCGCCGTCCCAGATCTGCTGGGCAACTGGTCTGAGATTTGGCATGCAGAGATGCGACTCGTGGTTAACTTGAGTCTGGTTATCTTGGGTACGGGGTTGGGAACTGTAGATGCGAGTGTGGTACAGGGCGAAGACGATATTGACGAGTTCTTCGGTTACAACCAAGTGTTGGAAGAACCGTCAAAAATAATGATACTGGTCGTGCGTGGCATGGCACACAATGAGCACAAGAGAGAAGTAAACGAGTAAACGAACAAAAATATTACAAAGAACAAATAATGTCTACAGGTGCGGAGTAGGTACTGAACTTAGAGTAGCTTGCAGAATCTCGCTGACGGTTGGAGGCGCAACCGTTCGCTGTCGTTTTGAAGGTCCCGTTGGAGGGGCTTCAGAATCGATGTCCATGGCGCCTGAACCTGCTGTCAGTTCATTCTTCTGTTTCGTGGCCAGGAAGTGCAGATAGGTCAGGCTATGCCGTGGGGGAGGTGTTCTGGCGACGCTGATAGGAGGAGCAGCAAACCAGAGCAACTCATTTGTTTCTGGAGAGCGATCGAAGTGTTTTGCTAAGACGGGGAGTAAGGAAGACAAGTTAGAGAACACGGACTAAACACCCACTTGTCTCAGGAGGAAGCTTGTCGACGATTGGGGGAACAGTCAATGTTCCTGCTGCAGCGAGCATGGTTCGGTCGCGAGTATCTTCCTGCGCATGAGATTTAGGAGGATTGTGCGGCGTAGACGAGTACTGCAGATAGGCAGGCGTCGACGGTGTTGGAGCTGGCGTGCTCCTGTCCACTGCAGGGTTTGTTGTTGTTTCCGAGTCGACATTACGCTTCGCCCTTTTTCTTCCCGTTCCGCCACCCTCGATCTTCTCCCCCTGGGCTCGTTCGATCGGCTCGCCGATGCCGCCAGGACCCTTCGCAGGATTGGTGCCAACGAAGGGACTGCCAACCTTTGGGGGATAGACGAGCCGCTCGAATGGGTAAATCGGCATGAAATCTTCATTCTTCCTAACCTCTTCCGGGACGCAGGAGCTCCAATTTTTAATCTTCACAAACAGCCTCTCGCGATCATTGTACCGTGAATGGCAAACGTAAAGCGGCCATCCAGGATACCAGAAAGGAGGGCGTGGACGGCCGCGGATATGGCGAGCGGTGAATTGGCAGGCAATTTTCTCGATTACGTCTTCCAGCGCGTGGTCCACAAATAGGCCTGCGGAACGGAGATCAGCCATGTGATATCAGAGAATTTGAGTTTTGATCACCATACCCGTCTTAAAGACTTCTTTATCCATGAATTGAGTGTGGGCGGGGTGAAATGTCTGGGTAGCACGATAAGCATGTGGAGTTTGTTCTTCATAAGTGGTTTACCTGTTCGGGTCGATAATACCAGCAAATAGATAGACCGGGTTGTCCCTTCTTTGCACTTCACAGAAAGTAGGCATTAATGGCGGCGCAGACCTGTAAATGGAAACGCACGATTCATCGGAATGCCAGCATTTGAAGACCTGGCCAACAATTGGCCGGCTAGGGTCATCTGGATTGGAGAGATGAAGCCAATCGGCAAGTCGTATGGTCCAGCCTTTGTAGTGCAATTCATCTACGAATGTGCGGAGTTTCGTTGATACCCGGAAAGCTGTTACGCCAGGTACTCCAGAATCCACGGAGTGCACCGGACGTGCAGTACCAGGCCCAGCTTGGATAGAAGCAAAGTTCGAGGAAGAAGTATAGGGAGGCCCAGATAGAGGTGTAGAGGATGTAATGGCTTGATAGAGGCGCTGTAAGATCAGGGCACCAGATTCAGGGTCTGGGTCAGTTTGAAATACCAAGGTGCTTTTACCTGAAGGACAAGGACTCGACCGTACTGTTCGGTACATGGTGTATACCAACGGCGTGCTTTCTCAAAAAGGCGGGCCATATCGAGATCAAAGGCTTTCGAAGATTCGTAATCATGAGATCTCGCACGTTCCTATGGGTCATGCTTCACAAGACTCGGTGCGCCAATACAGAACAATGCTTACCACAATTAATTTCAAGGAAAGGGGTGACTGTGAGTATAAGGCAAGCGTCAGGTCAGTATAACAATAAGCCAAAACCTCTCACGAGATATGACGAGTCTGTGGCTGGCTGGTCCTCGGGAACTGCTTCAATAGCAACAGCAAGACGATTTCCTCTAGAGAAGTTTCATATCAGCATTCACGTAATACAGTGATTGGTAGCAACGAACGCTACGTCTTTATGGCTTTCGATCGCCAGTGCAATCTCGACCAGTCGGTCCTATGACAGAGCAAGTATGTAAGGACAGACACAAAGAAGACGGCCAGCAAGATTGTGAGTGGTTGATTGATGAATACTCGCCTTGCTGACCTCGGACATCCATCCTAGTTCTCCAAAGCCTTGCCATCTTGGGAGACTTTTCTCAAGCTGACGTATGATTGCCTCACTATCCCCACTGCCACTGGCTTCTTCTCCGGGCGATGATCCCGTAGTGATGTCTTCCATGTGGCCGTCTGGTTCAGGTGTCATGCCGCTTATGTCTACCTCTACGTCTGGAGAAGATAAGTGCTGTGACGTTTTCATGGGAGTAGATTTGACGTTTTGCAAGTCGGAGGTCGGTACAGAAGCTGTTATTCTAAATTTTGTTGTTGTAGAAGTGGAAGGCTGGGCTACGGTGGACTGCGGCGTAGCAGCGGGAATGGTTCCATGAACTTTTTGAGCGGACGAAGGAGGTGGGGAAGATCGCGGCTCAGGAAGGATGGTTCTCCTCCGCCATTCGGTTTCGAGTACAGTCTGAAGGATGGGAACATGGGAGGGTAGAAAGGGTGAATGTAGATGACGTACCTTGAGTGTCTGGGCGTCAGTGGCGATCTGACTATCTGGTTCGTTGTAGAACAATGCATTCCAGAAGACGAGGGACAGATCGGTGTACGCGTTTAGCGGGTCCTTGTACCTGTTCTTCTCGACGTTTGCCTTGATGCTGTTAATACATCTTGGCTCGGGTATAACCTGTGGTTCTAATTTGTAATGAGTTCGTCTCCGCGGAATGTGAGAAATACCTCATAGTACTCTGGCCACTCTGTTCTGTCGACCAAAGACATGAACAATTGAGACAGTAGACGCTTGCCGCGAGGGGGTGTGGTCGCGGTTATAGCGTCGATGACCTCCTCTATGGCTGCTTTCTGTGCAGTTGTTATGGCCATGACGAGGATATTTTTCTGATATGGCGACCTTGATTAGAGGTGTTGATTGCATCTATTTGTCAAAAGCTTTAAAAATCAACAAATGTCAACAAACGTAAGTGATTGCGTTCGATGTTAAGTCGACCTCAAGGCGCAGTGAAGAATTTCAACTAAGAACGAATTTAATCTTGTTGCTATACAATGGTACCGTCATCATTCTAGTTTTTTTCTTCGTTACCGGCGGCTACCTTCACCTCCGTAAACTGATTAAAATTTATAGGAGAGCAGAGGCATGCAACGCATGTTCATCGAGCTCCTCTTCTATTTCCAGCGAACATGAGGCTTGATTTATTGGGATCGTCGTAGATAATATTTCCCACCAGCGTGGCCAGGAGGAAAGGAAATGGATGGGCCATCATCGAACAACGAGGCACAGCTTCTGCTCCGCCGAGATGGACTGGGGACCGAGGATTTGACTGACAGAACGATTCCTTTCTTGCAGTGGGGCTCAAGATTGAGTGATTGGAGTGCTCAGATAAGCCAGCCTGTGACTGCATGCCGCTGGAGTCGAATGTTAATTCGTGCCGTAAAGCAGTTGCTTGTTTGCCTGGGCCTTCATAGAATTTCGTCCTCGTTTTCTTTATGTTCTTCGCACCTTTAGGGTTGCCTATAAAACGAAATATATATAGTCCTTGCCCACAAAAATAGTGTGAACTTGATTACTCCTCCTCGTCGGCGCCAGCCCTTCACCCATCTTCAAGTCATGATCCAGAGTCCCCTGGTCCACCATCCCCACTTGCGCCAATACCATGTGCACACCGCTCAACTCGGCCCATCTCTTTCCCAGCAAAACCCCTCGGATTGGGCCCCAAGCTTCTTAGAAGGATCATCCATCTATGATCCATACGATTTCCAGAGCAGCAGTCGTCCATCGACAACGTCGGCCCTGCGTACCACTACTGCCGGTCTACCTACTAGTAGTATATCTTTAGATATCCCCCCGTCTCTCGCCAACTTTCGTACCATTGCTGGTGGCCATACCTCCGAGTCTTGTGAGTGGTCCGACACCCTGCCTTTCCTCTACCAGCAGCGCTTGCATTACACATACGCTCCACCCGATAAAAGCCCGCCATCTCCCCATTTATCCTCCTCATCGCACTCCTACTGCATCGATCTTCCAACATCCGACATGATTCTTCCCCATTCCTCCGCCTCACCGCCGCTGCCGGTGTTACCCGGCCCGTCCACCGCCACCCCCGTCGAAATAACCCAGTCCATTCGTACTGCATGCGCCAGCTCCTCAAGGTCCGTGCCCCCCCGCAGCACCAAAACCGAGGGTTCAGCTTCAAGACCGCGGGAAAAGAAGCACGCATGCTGGATGTGCGAGAAATCATTCGACAGGCCCTCCACGTTGAGAAAGGTCAATATTAAGTTATGCCACTATAAATAACCTGCTCACCTACCGTACATCCTTGCAGCATCTCCTGGTGCACACCGGAGAGAAAGGTATGCCATTCACGATTTTACCGCCGCTCCGACGCTGAGCATAATCACAGCATTTGTCTGTCACACCTGTGGCCGCCGCTTTGGCGTTGCGTCCAACCTCAACCGCCACGTTAAGCGGTGCATTCTTAAGCCAGTGAACACTGCCAACCGCGCCAGCCAGCAGGAGATGGTGTCTGCCAGTGATGACTCTGCCGCATCGTTACAAGAAGCCGCATCTGTCCCGTCGCACGAGGCATCCGTCACCCCAGCATCATCCGACTCAGACACGCGACAAAACAAACGTTCTCGCGACGAATCGGCTCCGTCACAGATGGATCCGCCCAAAGCTGCAAAGAGACGCCGTCGCGCGCCGTCCCCGTCACAATGGATACCGACATCCCTTCTTGCGTACAACCTCTCACCACCTGAGTCTACAAGAGCGACCACAGTCCCCCTTCCACCCGTTGTTGCTGTCAAAGATGAGGCATCCAACAGGTGGATCGAGGAGCGCAACTCGTGGGATGAAAATGTCGGCCGTACTCCTTATCACCCTTGTATGTGGAAGGGCACCCTCCCAGGTCCAGCTCTGGCAGGCCTCATCGGCAAAGACCTAGGGAACGTCGGTCTCGTGAACGGAGGCACATATGTAATGGGCAGACTCGTCATGGTCTGATCACATTTTCCCCGATCCCTCACTTGTCGGTTGGAGTAGTAAGTTTTTCTTGTCATTCTTGGATGTTATTCGCGCAGCGCAGACATAGACTTGTTGGCTTTAAACGTTAACCCTGCATTTTATTCCCGATACAATAGGTCTATAATGTGCTCTCTTTTTGGCCCGTCGGCGTTTTTTTGTCATTCTCAGGCATCTAATTATTCAGAGTGTAACCGTAGCATCCGACTCTTGTCTGTATCGAGTATTATCCTGACGATTATGACGATTAATTTGCTCTTCGCCTGTCTGATATGCCCTTTACGTTCTACCTCATGCTCCTACCCAATGTATATCACATCTTGCCATCAAGACACGGCTGTAAGGAAGTCTGATGTTCTGAAAGCACTGGTCAAAACAGATGAGTGCGGCAACTGGGTGGGTGATCAATTTGTATTCATTCCCGTACGAGCACGCGATGCTGCGGATGCTCCTAAGTTGGGGTGCGGAGGTCTTGCTTGTCTGTTCGACTGAGGGATCCGGGGTGACGTCCTTCCTACGGTAAACTCCGGTACTAAGTGAGTGAAGCTGTATATTAAATTGACATAAAGGGATCACTTGCCTCGTGTGAGACATTAACGGGCTGAAAGGTGCCCTCGGTTTGCTCGATAAAAATGGAATTATTATAATAAAAAGAAAAACCTTGCACTTCCTACGAACCTGCGCTGGGGCGATTGGAGCATCGCGGAGAGAAATAAAATACTAAATCGGTTTCTCCTCGGACGACGCGATCAGCTAAGAAATCGCCATTCTCGTATTCGGCGGAACCCACGCGCCGTGATCATTAAAGTTCTTTTTCGTTGGCCATCCATGATCCCGCGCCGGATCGAGATTGTATTCTGGTGCTTCGTGGCTGCCTTTTTACGACCTTGTCAACTACACCGCCGTTTGCTGTGGATATGGCGCCATCTCCGTCGTCATATTGTCTATGCCAGCCACTAGGCCATCATTAATAATCGGAGACACTCCTGAGTTAGGGATTATAGTCTGCATGTATCATACCATGTCTCACTGCCTCGGAGTGGCAGATCATTTAATCCAGCTGTTCCGTCGGCCTCCGAAAGTGTGCATGTTTCGCAGCGCGGACATGTGCATATCACCACGGGCACATACAGCCTAAAGAGATACATGGTCCTAGGACAATTCCAGAAGTAGGAGAGTGTGCATATGTCGACCTTCCTCGTGGATCGATGAATCTAAACATGCTGTAGATTTTATCGAGTACGCTTTATCGATGGATGTAAAACCACCGTCAAACACCTCATCCATAATCTATCTGTTTCTATATATCAGCGAAACCCCAAACCCTAGAACTGATATCCAAAGATGCGTTTTACATCCGGCTCAAAGAGTATATTTGGGATCATCCAAGCTCTTGATGATCCTGGTAGGTTCATAAAGGTTTTCCGCAATAAATTTCCCATCTGGAAGGTCAAGATTTAGCGTTCCTCGTGTCATTGCACAAAGAGAACAGCACTTACTTGGCTCGTCATTCTGCTCCGCTCTCCAGATTGCCTCTTCCATATCTTTAGCCACGCCGGTGATGACATGCCTTCTGACCAACCGCCGTCTAGCTTCCTCCAAATCTACATCTACCCACCACCGCTCGTCCATCAACTGTGCACCCTGTACCCACATGTCGTACTTTAGCATGGTGTATAAGCCCTCGATTACCACCAAACGGTGGAAAGGGTATATTGACACGGCGTGGGGGGTCGGATCTTTTAGGGCGTGATCAAAAGAAGGTGCAGTTATCACGGCTGTTGCTGCCAGTGGCTCGCGCAAGAGCCTGGCGAACTCGACATAAGACGGTCCATCGAACGTCCAGTGTGCACCGCGACGATCGTGCGCAAGCTTAGGGTCTGGCATGACATCCAGCTGTGCGCGCGTCAAATGCCATCCATCTAGACCAACCAGAATAGCGATGGAGTGCAGGGTGGGGTTATCGGAAGCCATTAGCGCATTGACTTTGGCCACTACGAGCTCGGCCAGGGTTGATTTGCCAGACGCAGGGACACCGGCGATGGCGACCAAGAGCCTCTCTCCTGGTGTTTTGCTGGCTTGAACGTATCAAAACGAGTAGTATGAATTTTTTTGAGAATAAACCCTACAGTTTGAGTTGCTGCACGAGATAACTAGCGAGATCTTCTGTGGTGCGATCCATGATGGCGGTGGCTACACGTTGGCCACTAGTACTGGTAAGGTCATCCTGTGAGTCGATATGAATTCTTTATAGATAAGACTGCCAGGCTTTGCCCCCTTATCCCACCTGCATCTACATGAATAATGGCAAGTCCACAGGGCTTCCACAGGGTGGCAGCAGTTTAACCTATGATTATAAAAGTCGGGATACAAAAATTATGTCGGCTAAGTCCACACAGGGTACTTACTAGCGTCATTCCAAGTCCGCAGTCCTTGTCTATCGGCCCTCGTTCCTCACCATGTCGACGCATGAGCTGGACGGTCGAGTTCTGAAGAGGTGCACATATTTCATGCACACAGTAGCAACGATGCTCATCGTCTGCAATCACCCGCAGAGCGAACCCTAACACAATACAAGACAAATTCCTCGTCGGATATCAAGGATGGTGTGTTCAGGTTTCCTTGGAAGTCGTCTGCAGTCGCGGTCGACGGATCGTATACTAAGCCACATGATGATGGTGATGATGATGATAATGATACTCAACGCTACTGTACAGGTTCACATGCCATGGGGATGGCAAACCCCTCTACCCTAACCACCATGGATGGCTGCATTGGTTCGACAATACGATCCCAAATGGCGGACATCCCAACACAGATCTATGGCCAGATATATCCGAATACTCCCCATCCGAGCTGTATCCCGCACCAGGCCTCAAGAACAAAGATGACGAACAGATGTTCCTCTTCTCCTCGCGCCACCCCAAGACGGTGACGCGCCATTTCCACTGGATGGCGTTGCATGGCGTGGATGGCGCATTCTTGCAACGATTTGCGGGTCAGTGCGACTTGGAGGCGGGCAATGAGCCGATCAGGAACATGAGAGATGAGGTGGGCGATCGCGTCCGAGAGGCGGCTGAAGCAGAGGGGAGAGTCTTTGCAATCATGTGCGCGTTCCTGCCCAACTCTGTCGGGCCGATCTTAACTGCGCACTTAGGTATGACGTCTCGGGCGTTCACCCAGATAAGATACAACGCGTTCTTGAGCAGGATTGGGTACATCTTATGCATGACAAACGTCTCCTAGATAGTCCCAATTACCTTCGGGAGAAAGGCAAACCAGTCGTTGCTCTATGGGGTATGCCTACGCGGAGATATATTTTCCGTTTGTTTAACTCATGTTACGCCACCAGGATTTGGTTTCAACGATAGAAATCACTCTCCAGAGGTAGTCAGATCTATCGCTAACTTCTTTCGTTCTTCCACGCCAGGCGGTGCGTCTCTTATGGCAGGTGTCCCCGGACACTGGCGCACTTCAACATCTGACAGTGATCGAAACCCCGAGTTCTTGCGTGTATGGACGGAAGAATTCGACGCATTGAGCCCTTGGACTATCGGGCGTTACGGAAACGAAGCGGATGCTGAACGCTGGGGTAATGAAAAGGTTAAGCCTGATTTTGATTTCTTGAAGCAAAGAGCAGACGAGGGCAAGAAAAAAGTAGATTACATACCCGTAGTACTCCCTGGAGGCAGCGTAAGTTCAGCAAATTTGCGGTGGATTGCTTGTCCTGATCCACTCACAGGGCTATAATCTTTCTGGTGGAAAATGGGGGCTCAATGGCATAAAGCGCAATGGAGGCCACTTTCTTTGGACGCAAATATATGCTGCTCGACGCGCAGGGGTGCGCATCATTTATGGGGCGATGTGGGATGAATATGACGAGGGGACGGCGTATATGCCTGTCGTCTCTTCTTCGAAGGAACTCCCGGTTCATCCAAAGTTCGACTTCCTCGCACTCGACGCCGACGACTATTCGCTCCCGACAGATTGGTACATGCGAATCGCTGGTTTCGCTGCTGAGGCACTGCGTGGTGAGCGTATGGTGCATGAAACATTTCCCGTCAAAGAGCTACAGGACTATTGGGCGACTCGCCCTAGGTATGAGGACCCTGAGGGGGGAGATGATGAACAAGCGAAGCAAGCACAGAAAGCATATCAAGATTGGGCTATGAAAGAGGGAAGTACTTCGACATACGAGGTTCCTCCGCCACCATATAGTCTGGAGGATCACCAACACACGGAGAGTTCGCATGAACTTGAAGCCTCGCGACCGCCTCTTCAAGCGAGCAGCGCATCGATTACCAGACCAATCCCGCCCGTTGCCACGCGACCGTCTTCTCAGGGAAGCAGCGCTTCGATCTCCAGACCAATCCCGCCTGTTGCCACCAAGCCCAATCTCGGGCGATCACCAAGTGCCTCGGTCTCCTCTGTTCCCACCTCATCTTTCCCTGCCAGGACTTCATCCTTGACTGCACATACGTCACCGGTCGGCAACCGGCCCCCTGCCATTAACATGGGCTCCCGCCCTCAGGTATCTCCATCGTCAACGAGATCAGACTATCCCTCAGACAAGGCGGAGTTGGCA
>Ga0153978_1000361_pt1 | contig 11829 bp, 13 predicted proteins | sample TSGA062MetaG_FD_104749 | JGI IMG/M metagenome (GOLD analysis project Ga0153978, IMG submission 104749) | Attine ant fungus gardens microbial communities from Georgia, USA - TSGA062 MetaG | ecosystem: Host-associated > Fungi > Mycelium > Unclassified | place: USA: Georgia, Yuchi Wildlife...
GATTCGGACAACGAAGACGATGAAGACGATGATGATGACGATGATGTTGGAACCCTAGTCATGAACCCAACGTACAGTAAAACATTCGAAGAGGGATATGACCAATCAGTTAATTCTTCCTCTAGGAATCGGGGTTTGAGGAGGGGGCCTCGGTTGCGCACAGTGTAGGAAGGAGCAGTCAAGTTACCATCGGCACCGAAATCTGCGTTATATATCACGGCTAGTTTTGTCATCCGCCATTAACAGCAGGCAAATACCAACGTTTGTTAATTTGAAGCGTTTGCGCAACAACAGATGTCTTGGGCTCGGGGTTGGGCTAAAGCAAGTTGTCTTCACAGACAGCTTCCATCTGCTTCTTAAGGTTGCACACAAGTAAAGGTAACGACTAGATAGAAAGGAGCTTGAGGGATTTATGTCGTGAGCATACACCCGCCTCGTTTTCTCAAGTCGTCGTGCCAAGACGCCATGAAATGACACCCTTGAGAAGTAATACAGGTCTATGCAATATCCTTATTCACTCTATCTAGGTATATTATATCAGGTTAATCACCACTTAGCCAACCTCTGAGCATTACCGCGACCCACGAAGGGCCACGAAATCTGGTTCGCTAACTTGATCGCGACGCCAAGGTCTGCCGCGAATCTACAACGCATGGTTATATCAGGACTCGACCCACGATGAATACACACTCACTGCCAAACTGCCGCCGGGTTCTTTTGGAAATGCCGTCCGACAAGGATAACATCGGCTTGATCCTTGTCCAGCACTTCTTGAGCGACCTTCCCAGTGGTGATTGCTCCGACTGATCCGACAACAAGCTTGTCTCCGACAGCTTGTTTCACCGCATGTGCGAACGAAGCTTGGTACGCCGGAAAGTCTGCTTTCATAATGGCTTTTGGGTGGTTGCCGCCGGTGGAGACGTCGAGGAAGTCAACGCCATGCTCGGCAAGAATGCCAGCAAGTCTGACGGTATCCTCTACGCGCCACGATGGTTCATTTGGCAAGGCTTCTTCGAGCCATTCGGTTGCAGATACACTGTAAGACATGAGAATGAGCGAAACTACGTTATGAACTCAAGCCCCACCGCAGGAAAAGAGGCATATCTTCAGGGATAACTTCGCGAACAGCGTCCACGATCTCGAGAGGCAAACGGATTCGGTTTTCGAAACTACCGCCGTACTCGTCCGTACGCTTGTTGGACATGGGACTCAAGAAAGAGCAGAGTAGATAGCCGTGCGCACAGTGGATCTCGATGACATCGATGCCAGCCGTCATTGCTCTCTTCGCAGCGTCCACGAATGCAACGACGACCGCCTTGATCTGCGCCCTCGACATCTCTTTGGGCACGGGAAAGTCGTCGTGGTACGGGACTGTGGAAGGCCCCAATACATTGTCCGGCCATCCACCCACGCTCTCAGTTGCTGCAAGTCCACCATGTAACCATGGTGCGACCGTAGATGCTTTCCTACCAGCGTGAGCCAGCTGAATACCAACCTTCTGGTTCTGTGAATGAGCAAACTCGACTATCTTGCGGAGGGGCTCGATTTGGCTGTCTTTCCAAAGACCGGCATCCTCGGGCGTAATGCGACCCTCTGGGAGGACCGCTGTGGCTTCAATTATAGAGAGACCAGGGCCCCTCGTGAAGATACCACCCACTGCATATACGGTGAGAATACTCGCCCGTTTCTCAAGAATATTTGACCTACGATGCGCCATGTGCCAGGACGTGAAATGACCGTCATCTGCGGAATATTGGCACAGTGGAGATAGCTACATGTCATTTGCGATAGGGGTCAGACGAGCCCACTGTCAGACCGACCATTACGCTGACGTGACTCACAAAGATACGGTTGTGAAACGTTGTCCCTCTAATCTTGATGGGCTGGAATAACTTGGGTATAGGAGTCCCATCCGGCTGGGGGTCGAATGCGGTGCCTGCCGCAGGGACCTGTGCAGGAGTAAAGTATGAGATGGCGGGTGCTGGCTTATTTGCTGGGGGCTGCATGTCAAGGAATGCAAGATTCAGTAGCTGGGTGCCTTCCACGTCTCCAAAGATATATATACCAACGATTTAAGTTATCTCAGGCTCAAGGCTGACGTCGCAATCTGTCGCAATCCCACCTGCTGTGCATTATTCAGCACATTAGCGAGCCATGACCAAGTCTGGGATATAACAATGAAGCGTTTCGAGGCCACCAAATACGGAAAATGTATTATCATTATCTATGTTGCCAACGGGGGGCGAAGGAAGAAGATCTAAAATTTGCCTCCGACTTCAAACTCCGCGCTCATAGCCGAGCCTGTGAAAGCATATGTGCAGGTGTAGGAACGGAGACTGACTAACTTTGCTGGCGTCGTGGCGCATGGTTTGAGCTCCACAATATATTATGGAATCAATCATCTTCCCCTGAAGCCGCAAGACATACGATAATCTTGGATCACCAGAACAGGTTGGAGGAACGTTCAGAAGTTATATCTCCCCAACTGGTGGGTATTATTTCTTCCGTAAGTAGCCGTTTCTCAGCAGGTGGTCACTTGCCAGTACTTGAAGGCGATATCACGCAGCGCGGCGGAGCGCAGGTAACTGCCAGTGAATGTCATATATATAGTAGCAGTAAAAGTAAAACAATTATAAGGTCTAAGAGCATACCACAATACATGAATAGTACCCATCACTTCCATCTCTCATATTCCATGCAACTTTTCTATGGCTAGCGGATGAGGTTGGACGACGACGGTCACTCCGCGAAGGAGTTCAAGAAACAAAAAATTTGCAAATGACCAGCCCAAGAGTAGTCTGAATCGAGTTTCGCAATCCGCGAAAGATATGCGAGCCACGAAGTGAACTCAAGGACAAACTAGCACCATTGCGTACAATCAGCCACATGCCTCATACGCAAGGAGACGGGCGATCTCCAGCCATTGGCGGTAGTCTATGAAACCAACAGCTACGTTGGAAGCGTGGCAAGCGTTGATGCTCGCCGGAGGAGGTAGGATATGACACGAGCGCGTGTGGCATCCGCGATACCTCGAAGACTGCAGTCTGAATGTGCACCGGAAGTAGATCCAATGGTGACAAAGCACTTCGTGTAGCTGCCTGTGGTCAGCACTACCATGACAAGGGACGAGGCGGCCTAAAGGGTCACCATTGCAACCACAAATAGTTATACCAAGTCCCTGAGCACCCTCTTGACGGGCGCATGCGCGATAGCAACAGCTGAGTGCCAATCAATGAATGCAGGTTTGCCCGATCCCCGCGACGCTTTCAAAGGTTTCGTTCTCGCCCTCCTCTGCCGAAACAGGATCTTTGGGATGTGAAAATGATACTGCTTTTCTGGTACGTCGCGCAGCTGATTAACAGCGGGCTCCGCTAGAGCCAATCGAGGGGGATTAAAATACTCAGACCTTAGCCCGCTCATGATTGTGGATGCAAAGCAACCTGTGCGTGATGAGCATTCGTGGCCTTCGAGCTGGTCAAAGCTGGAGGAAAAGAAAGTTTTGAACACCCGGCTTATATCGTAACCAAAACCAATCAAACTCAGTCGGAAGCCGAACAGCCGGCTCGCCGAGATGTAATCGATATTACACGACTTCGCCTCTGACCTTCAGGAACTTTCTGCAATAAGTATCGAGAGGCTGAGCACTGTGTAATCATCAAATCGTGAGGTCATAGGTCGATAGCATTAATTATAATGTGTGTCATGGAGTATTGAACATTCATATTTCATGTAGCCTAGTACTTGTAAGTACATTTGTGTACTAATAATTTTGGATCACACTCGCCTGATCAAGACCAAGTGCGGAGGGGACGGGTGATGTCTTGAGCAACAATAATATTAATATGTTCATGTCAGTGATAAAGCATTGGGTGGTATATCGTGTTGTGGCTGAGCTTAACGGTCGCGGATCTTGAAGAAGTAGCGGTCCTCGAAGAAGTGTAACCGAATGTTTTATACACCCCTATCATGTCGTCAACTACCAACTCCTTCGACATTGACCAAACATGACAGTCCATTGAATGGGTGTGAAGCCGACAACACAGGTCCAGTCATTCAATGTCGGGCTTCGTTGTCAAACCCTGAAGCCTGCAAGGTGGTCAAACTCTGCGAAATATTTCGCCGAGTTCGACCATCTTGCGAGCTTGCAGCCACGACATAATAGGGGTGTCAATATAAAAGATGGTTCTGTGGCATTTTGGGAGTTTTGACCGAATATAAGACACTAGTAGATTCAATCAAACGCGCTAGATCAGAAGAATGACAGAATAGCCTAGAATGGATGAACTGTGGTGATAATATTCTGAGAAGGTCGAAACTAAGGATAACTCCCTAACCCCCAACTGCCATTGTAGAGGTAGTTCTCATCTTAAGTCTTGCAATCCTTGATCATTATCGAATACTTCCGTGAACTGCATGCAACAGCGGTAAACATCAACGAGTTAATGAACCTCTGAGGCGGCGTGTTCTACTGCAACCTTGGTGTTTGTAATTTAATTTTCCACCTCCAAGCTGTCAGTCAGCGCATCGGTAACTAACATTGCAGTGCCTCTGAAGAACTTGACACACCGTGAGTGTGAGATTTGTCACGACAGCTTAAAATTTCCTCGCTAACCTTCATGTTAGGGCCAAACATAACCCGTATTAGTGACTTGGCGTTCGGCGATTATATAAACCAGCGGCTACACCAAGTTCTATTGGGAAGCATGCCAGCTTATACGGAGCCAGCAGACGCATCAGTATCACTGGAACAGGACATAAAACCGGGTCAAGTCACTGGCCACAGACCATAATAAAAAAACTGTCGGTCTACAAAGATGCGGCGCTCCTAGAAGATTATCACGAGTCCATCTTCTCAGTTGGCCGTTCGGTCCAACCGTACGAAGCGGTGATTAGTCGTTGAAGAACCTATTCAGCAAGAACCAATGGATAATGATCAAACCCGAACTGATAAAATTAGAATATCAACTCATATTGAACTTAGGATCCTTGATAATCGGGTTTCATGGCGAGCTATGACAGATTCGGTGGTGATTTCGGACCAAGAAAACTGATAGGAAGTAGTCATTGTCTGGGGAAATAACGTATTATGGGTCAACTCTGGCCCACCGAACCTAATACGTAGGAAAAGATCATAATCTTACTCTTTTCGTGTGGTCTAGGTTTGGATAAGGTTCGGACAGATGCTGAGAGGATGAGGTCGCGACTCTCAAGGAGCGCCGAAGAGGGGAATTTTGAGTAAACCGGAGACAAACCACTGATAGCCGACGCCTTTGTTTTGTGCATGTTACGTTCTAGCAGCTAATGAATTAATGCAACATTACCTCAAGCAAGAGTCAGATGATACTGCTTACATGCAGTAGTGGAAACGGAAGCCGCGTCCGACATTATTGACAGAGAAGGAAGACAAAGTTCAAGGGATATTTTGAGGTCACCAGGGAAGCTCTTTGGTGATGAATGGCGGAAACACCCACGAAGCACGGTGCACAAGGTGATCAACATGAGACTTGCCAACAAAGTCGGTTAGCATAAATTCTGCAACCAGAAGAGCAAGTATCCCGGGGCGTTGAAGACTGGATTAGCCCAAGGTTTTGAGATGTCCACGGCATGTTACACGTTTGAGCGGAGTCTTGCAATGTTGGGTCGGAGAAAGACGACAAAATCATGTGTGCATCCTGTGAAACCCAACCTCGATTGATAATTATGGCCCACGAATCTGCGCTTGTCCCCCATTCCGTTTACAAGTCTGCTCGTTGTAGAGCTCGATATCATGAAAGTCGGACAACGGGGAAAAGGCGCGCGGGCGTGAGCTTGGTAGATCACGTTTTTTCATTCAAGGTCCCACGTTACAACTTCCACCAAGTTGCGCCTTCTCCACACCATCATCTCTACCCAGCTCTTCTCGTTGTCATACTCAAAGACTTTCGAGACATCATATTTGGTACCCGATCGATATCGACAGATCAGCAAATTCAGACAGGCGGTGTGGAAAAAGACGCGTTGCGAGCGGTGACGATCGGAAAACCAGGCAATTTGAGTGGTGTGAGCAGCCAGTTTCTTACAGTCTCTTCCATTCATGTTGTTTCCTGATCTATCTGTTTACCTTGAAAACCGAACGCTCAACGTGTTTCCGCCCAGTAGGTCCGTGCCCATACGCTCATACATATAGCACAGTTCTTGAGAGCGCCGAACAATATTATTGTCTGCAATGGCGAGCGATCAGGCTAAGAACACTGGCACTGTTGCCCCGGAGCATCCTTTTCCTCCCCCCGTACCACCATACCAGCCATATGGTGCCTACTCGTCACCTTTTCCGGTCTACTACGATCCCAATCACCCTGATTCAAATGGTGCTCCACATCCAGGAGCCCCGTACATCTATCATTACCCTCCTCCTGGCATGATGTACCCTTATCCTCCTCCTGGTGGGTTTGCTTTTGTGTCAGTTATCTCTCATAGGCTCTTACGTAGAAACCTATAGGATTTCCTCCACCTCCCCCGGCTAACGCACAGCGCGCCAAGCGCAAACAAGTCAAGATGGCGGTGCGTTGACGTTTACTCTTATGCCCATGTTACTAAATATCATGCCAGTGCACTAACTGTGCAAATGCCTGCAAGCGTTGTGACGAACAGCGCCCATGTGAACGTTGTATTAAGTACGGCATCCCAGACTCGTGTGTAGACGGAGTGCGTAAGGAGCGGCAGAAAGGAATTAAGCGGGGACCTTATAAGCGCAAGAATAAGGCCACAAACAATGATGCTTCCACGACATCTGCTGCCAATGCCAACTTTGAAAGTGAGGGGTGGTTCTGTTACCATGTAGTTATTTTATTCACAAGATTGATAGATTTTTCTTCCACCCCAGCTGAAGGAAACGGAGAGTCAGGCTGGCAACCACCGAACGGTGTAGCACAAGGTTCTGCAACCACAACTCCCGCGCCCTCGTCAATGCCATCCTTTCCGCCACCACCGGAAGGGGGATATTATCCTCCTCCATACTTCTATCCTGTTCCTCCCGGGTTCGTTCCACCTTCTGAGGGCCAAACATCCACAGAAGGGTCGCCAAATTCTGGTGCGCCTCCTCCAGCAATCGTGCCTTACTATATGCCTCCTCCTGGATACTATGGACCGCCGTTTTATGGACCTCCTGGCGTACCGCCACCTACCATGGACCCAGCTCAGGCTGAAGGTCAAAGGTCATCTGGCCAGCCTGTGGATCCTGATCCTGACGTGGAGGAAATCCCGGCTCCTACTACTAGGACAGGCTCGAAGAAGAGGACGAGAGGGGTGAAGGATGGGCAGCCAAAGGCGAAGAAGACTAAGGTTATCGCTACTGTTTTGCCAGAATCTTCTACGTCTAGCGGCACGACTGGAGGGAGTGACCGGGCTTCAGAGCCTGGAAATGGCAGCCCAACTGAGAACGGGGATGCATGAGTATCACCTACTCTCCTCTTGCTGTATCCTGAGCCCTGCTTTCGCGCCGCTTGTGTCTTTCTTGTGGTCTCTGCTTTCGCGTTATTTTTCTTCATTTGCTAATGCATGTTCGATGTGATTCTGTTTTGCCTCCTACGTTCTTCTGAATTTTCAGATTCCCCAATGTTCTTTGACCAGAGACAAGGTCTCGATGAGGAAACATGTAGATGCGTGGGATCATATAATGGCGCGATCCTGTTCATGGTCAAAAAGCCGCCGGAGGCAAAGTATGTTGTCATTTCGAACCTGCTCATTGTGCGCAATATCTACTTCGAATTTCATTTCGGACGTTATTTCGGGATCTTCTGTTTAGCCTCCTGTTTGTTGTCCTTTGTACTATGCTTTGTTCTGTCTATGTCCTGGGGTTGCCTTTCTATGTTTTCTCCCATTTTCCTGGTATATAACTGGGGAGTACTTATTTGTAAGATAGGTTGAAGCAATATACATGGTGGTTCGGAATTTTCAGAAGACCGATTCTTATCTGGAGCTGGTGAACGTTTAACCAACGTCACCTGAAATAATGTCTTACGGGCGGTATACAAGATTCAGAATAGAGGCTAGGGTGTTATTAGAATCCTAGCAAAACTGACCTGATTACCATTAGAATGTTCAGGTTATAAAACAGTCTGGCATTTGAAATTCATAGACGTTTGTTTATTTCACAAGGCGTTGCCAAACAATCGGGTAAATTTTGAGTGACCAAAACTTGGACGAAAACTGCTTTGCGTCCGTTCAGCGTCCATTCTTATCCCTCTGTACTTTTTGTCTTCACAACAGCAACATGTCTGTCCTCCGCGCCCTCCGTCAGGTTACTGCATCATCGTCCCGGGCCGTTGCTCGTCCTGTTGCTCGTACTGCTTTGCGCTTCGCAATCGCGCGGGCTGCACCCCAGGCTTCCTTGACTGCCGCGCGAGCATTCTCGCTGTCTGCGCGTTGTTTTTCAGAGGGCGCAAGTGAGCTTGGTCATATTCATGGATGAACCGGTTCTGATGTTTGCCCGGCCCCATTAGCTGACGTTGTCCTTTCACAAAAACTTGCAGAGGAGCTCAAGTACGAGACAGAGGCTGCTGTCGACACTGCAGAGCCTGAGTTCCTGAAAACGTTCAAGGAGCAAGGGATCTGGGAGGTACGCGTCAGATGTACCAAGTGGTGGATGTGGTTCCTTATATTTCGCCCGCAGATCCAGGATGTCGCCGGTAACGATGAGGTTACGCTCACGCGCAAGTTTGGCAATGAGACGTGCGTGACAATTTATTGCCGCTTGTGCATTCATTTATCTTTTCGCAGAATCCGTTTGATGTTCTCCATTGCTGATATTCAAAGTGCTGAAGAAGAACCCGAGTACGAGCAAGAAGAAGGTGAGGGTGCAGAGGACCAGCCCCTTCACTCGTACCCCATCCGTGCTTCATTCTCCATCACGAAGGTATTGTTCCACGTAAACGCTTCTTCTTTATTTCGTACTCACTATGATTGCTCGGTGTATAGGCGAACGGCAAAGGGTCCCTCAACATTGACACTATGTGCCAAGAGGGCGCATTTATCATTGATAATATGTCGTACTACCCTGACGCACAACTTGGTACTGAGCTGACGGCTGAGGCTGATTGGAAACGCCGGGGCTTGTACATCGGCCCTCAGTTTGATACCCTCGATGTTTCTGTCCAGGAGGAGATTGAGAAATGGGTACAGGAGCGGGGTATTAACGAGAACCTGGCCATGTTCATTCCTGAGTATTCCGAGTACAAGGAACAAAAGGTTAGTACACTTACTTCGCCTCCCTTTGCATGATCTCATCGCATTATAGGAGTATGTGAGATGGTTGGAAAATGTGAAGAATTTCGTAGATGCTTAAGCAAGAAGCCGTTCTTGCATATGCCGCTTTTATGAACCACCCAAAATCTCCCTGCATTTGACCTCGCACGCGCACTTACATATATAAATTGGTTATTGTCTCTCCCCTCAGTCCCTGACCTAATAGCATCCATTATCACACGTTGCTCATTCCTATTGCTTATTCGAGAGTTTCAGTCACCTGAAGGTGGAGCCGGTGTTACGTGGAATTCAGCATAAGTTATTCATGACACATGAGCCCTGCTGCGTGGACCGTGGTTGTTCTTGTGCTGCCACTAGCAGCCTTGTCCTTTGACATCGGCGAATCGGTTAGGACGGGTGTCATTTGGGACCGAATGTGAATTTCCGATTATACCCGGAGCGCTGGGACGTTCGAGTCTTTTCTTGTGTGGCTCTTTCATCTTGTGTGACCTTCCACGACCTTCCAGATCTCCGAAGAAACCGTTACATGTTGCTGACGCGGCGGTCCAAGCGGCTGACTCACCACAGCTTTCAGGCCACGACACCCTCGCAGTGACCAACCGGTGGTCATGGTTCACGCCCCAGGGGTAGTGTATATAAGACCTACAAGTCACTCTTCCGAATACTATCGCCCTCAGGTCTCCTCTGATTGCCTGCCTCCCTCATCTTAACAACGATGTCGTCACCTGTTGTTATCAACTACCCCTCATCATCATCATCTGGACTCTATGTTCCAGTACACCGCCGGATACCATCGAGCGGCTCTCTGAGCTCATCATCATCACCAGCCTCATCCTGTGCATCATCACCAGCCTCATCCTGTGCATCATCACCAACGCATTCATTGCGCTCATTATCTCCCATGCCCCACGACGGGCATCCTCCCCGTGAGTACTACCATTCCCTCGCCGTCCGTCCTGCATGACCTAACCTCGATGCCACGTCATGCAGCGCCTATATACACATTCTCAGACTTGCTGCTGCTAGCATCCTCGCCTCTCTCGAAGCTGTCGCCCGGCGACTTGAACGCCCTGCGCACCGCGGCACCAGAAGTCGTGCAGAACCGCAAGCAGCGCAAGTCGCGCGAATGGCGCAGGCGCAACAGCCCTTCGTCGAGTCCTTCGGGCAGGAGATCGCAGTTCCACTTGCGGCCGCATTCGAGTACTTCTGAGTCAGAGGAGGAGGGGGCGAGTTTATGGAGGAAGTAATGCGATGGACACATACTTAGCAAATCACTGCACCACTCACGATATATTCATGGATACCAAAGCCATACCATAGTCAAAACTTACACACGTATTAATCGATCGTTGGCGAAGAGGAGAAGAAAACGAGAGGAGAAAGGGTTTCAAGGAGCTGAAGGATAGCACGAATACATGTATCTTATCACCCTGTATACAAGTGAATCGACCGATTCACTGAAACACCCACACCGTGGCGGCACAAAATGACAGATATGCTTGAAGTGCTTCACATTCGCCACCGCAGCATACTCGCCACCAAAAAACCTGAATTCGAGTGAAGCGTCAGCTCTAAGACCAACTAACGAAGAGACGTGCATCTCACAAACTCCCAGTCCAGCCATAATTCTTTTGCCCGCTATGCTGCCCGGAGCACTGGGACGAGACATTCTGAATGCGTAGATGCCAGTGGCGGCTAGCGCGCCGCTCCCTGTGACGCGACACGTTAGACAGTCATTGGAAGACGACGGTTGAGGAACGGTAGGTGATTCAAGCACTGTATGGTTGTTTTGGGATGCGGGTGTGCTCATACTTTCAGGTGACCAAGCAATGATTCTGCTGAGCCTATACCGTGACCATATTTTCGGTGATTATCCGCCTGATACATGAACGCATGCAACGGAGAATAACGAACTTATGGATAGCAAACTACATTCACTAGCCATACAACAGGCATAAGTACATAGCGGAACCAGAACATGCAAAAAGAGTACCGACAGGAAAAAGTGCAGAACACGCAAAGTAATGAGATACGCTTAGATATAACCTAGGCCATCGTAAACCCCCTCAACCATTCACTAACATCCGCAGCACGAGTATAACCTACGCCGACTATCGCCAGGCTTACCATCAGGAGTATCCACTTGCGTTTCCACGGATCTACCTTTATGTCGTTCAACAAGCTTGCGGGCAATATACATCGAAAATACTTACACCGTTGCGGGGTGGGAGTTTCGTACCGAGATTGGATTTTAGGAAAGCTTGATTCTTGGCCTAAAAGTTGAACATGGATGAGGAGCTGCCAGGGGAACGGAGTCATTGAAACTTACAGTATAAGGGGGGAACCGTGCTCCAAGGATGGAGTCAAGACTGTAAGACGCCACAAGTGAGTATGCAGGGGAGGACTAGAAGGAAACCACAAACAATCCGGGAGAGTCAATAGTAGCACGTAGGTGCGTGAACATGTCGAAGGTGAACTTTCTTGTGTGATACCCAGCTGATACAATGCGATCAGTGTTAACTTGTTTGAGGGAAGTACCGACTTACATCCACTGGGACCAGTACCACCGAATGGCAGTCCGTCGAC
>Ga0153978_1000363_pt1 | contig 11817 bp, 9 predicted proteins | sample TSGA062MetaG_FD_104749 | JGI IMG/M metagenome (GOLD analysis project Ga0153978, IMG submission 104749) | Attine ant fungus gardens microbial communities from Georgia, USA - TSGA062 MetaG | ecosystem: Host-associated > Fungi > Mycelium > Unclassified | place: USA: Georgia, Yuchi Wildlife...
CTGTGACTCTGTGACATTTAGTCACATGATACTTTCTCATGCTCCATCCTTGTGTAGTAAGTCCAGAAAAGAAAAGAAAAGAAAAGTAAATAATGACTTTAGCCATTTTGCCAAGTCATGACACTCATCTTTCTCCTAATCAATCTCTGGGTTATAGGCAGCTAGCTATAGCATATCTAATATCACTGTAGCGACTTAGCCTGAGATAACTTACTCACCCTTCTAGTCCAAGTTGACAAGAAGAACTCAATAGAATTCTCATCCAATTGCTGTATACTACTTATATATATTTTGTATTTACTTCTATTTATAAAGTCCTATATCTCTCCTTTGAGTTATTTCTTCTTGTATGTCTGCTGATTTCCTAATTAAATAAAGAGAAAAGAAAAAGAAAAGAAATAATAACTTAGTCATTTGGCCAAGTCATAACAATCACTACCATCTTTTCTAAATTGCATATATCTATTTGTGCTCTCTCAACATGTCTCTTGAAAAATATATTGCATTTTACCTAATGAGTAATTACTCTTTTCACATTTATAGTCTCATTTACGTTTTATACTAGCAAAGGATTTCTTAGTTTTTCTAGCTTAAATCCTTTCTCTTTTGTAAACTTTATGTCTATGAATAGACCTGTTGCTCTACTATTCAATAGTGCTTTTACTACTACTTCTTTATAATTCTCTAGCTTCTTCAACCCTACTTTCATTCACACTTCTTTTAGTAGCTATAGTGTATACTGTATATTTCTTACTCCCTCAGTGTTGCCTTAACAAGAAACTTTATTTCCCAGCTTTTCTGGATGCAATACACTATATATATTTGAGGAGGCCAGTTGGAAACTTACTATCCTCCATTGTCTTTTGTTAACTCTTGTAGTGTTTCTATTACTCTCTCTTCTCTTGTCTTTCTTTGCCAACAGTTTTTGGCCATATAGCTCTACTTTCCACACACATAGCATGTTCTGTCTCCCTCTCTTCCTCTATCAACATCTATTGCATTGGGGTCTTTTCCTAGCCTCTGTCCTCTCCAATTACTCTGTACTCCTTCTCTAAGGTTCTGGCCCCTGCCCTTTACACAATCTGTCCTTCTCTTTCTCTATATAATCCTTCCCCAAAGCCTTTCTTAGACTGTACATTTTTCTATAGATATGCCACATTCCTCCCTAATATCTTTTCTTCTGCTCTACTCTATCTTTGGTTTCTATCCAACCTCACTACTCTTTTCTGCCATTCTTCTATCATACTAGGGGAACTTTCTGCTTCTGCTAGCTTCCTCTTAAGTGCTCTACTCAGCTCCTTTTTAAACTCTTTAATAAGAGGTTGTCTCTCATAGCCACTTTCTCATGCTATCTTCTTGAATTCCTGAATATACTTGTTGCAGGTCCTCTTCTTTTGCTCAATAGTCCTCAGCTGCTTTATTTTTTGCTCTTCTTCTACTGTTTCCCCAAACTTATTTTTCATTTTATCAAATAGTTCTTTTGCTATTTCCACTTCTGATTCTCCCTTTGATAACTTATCTAACAGATTATCTTTCTATATTTCTGCCACCTCTTTCTATATATAAAATAGCACCTAGGCTATTTTTGTCACTTCCAATTCCTCTGTCATTTTTATACTCAAGTATAAACAAGCTATGTTGATGAATGCACTCATCTCCTCTATCTTTCTACTAAACAAAGAAGGCTTTGCTATCTCCACTCTAGCTCCTCCATTTTGTTGCAATAAGGTAGTTATCTACTGCTATGGACCAGTGATTAGAGTAAGAAGTTACTCCTTCCAAGTAGAGGGAGTAGATTGTGGTACAAGAGTAGTAGATTGCTTTATAGGTTGCTATTGCTATTACTGTGACTAAAACATATATGGTGGTGGTGGTGATGGCAATGGCAATGGTGATAATGGTAATGGCAATGGTGATGATGATAATAATTTCTTGTATGAGGACGAGTAGTCTTTTTTGTCTAAACTTATAACTAGCTACCAGCTAGAAGAGTGAAACAATATTATCTCTAAAAAGGGAATCTCTAAGCTAAATAGGCCTTTAAGAGATTACTGTCATTCCCCTGTATAGACTAATTACAATGGACTAGTAGCATGGAGCTGATAGTGAAAATCTATATACAAGCTCACTTAATATAGAGGTCAGGTCTTAGGCAAGGACATCAGTTTTGTTCAGGCTGTCTATCTACTATCCCTAACTAACAGTAAAGTCCCCTTTACAGCTAGGGTCTACTTTTCAAAAAGTCTTTAAACACTATGCTTATTAGTAAAGATAATAAGAGAGTAAAAGAAGAGTAAGGTATCAAGGCTGCAAGGTATAGGATTAACAATGGATATTGAGTTCTTATGTTAGCATGAAGTTATGAAAACTTAGGCTCAATCAAGGTAGTTATTTAGAAAGAACTCAATAGAGTTCTCTGTTGGATTGCTCTAGCTATTTATACAAATGTCTGTTAGTCTATACATCTATCTTCTATAATCACATAACTCTTACTAATAACTATATATATCTTATATAATCCTTTCTATGCTATTTATATCTTTCTTACATTGTATTCTTTAATGTTTTCCATCAAGTTGATAAATGTATGAGAAATAGTTTTCTTCTTAGGAGTTGTCTTATAACAATCATCTCTTCTACCATCCACTTGTTATCAGTCTAGGATTGATAATAGTTATAATCCCAATGCAATTCTATAACAGAACTCTATCAAGTTCTCCTTGTCAACTTGGACTTGGAGTGTGATTAAGTTATTTCAGGCTAAGTTGCTATATTAACCAAGAGAAGAGAGAGAGCAAGTAGAAAACTAGAGGACAAGATAAATTCTGGAAGCTAGGTAGAGAACAAGTTAAGAAGTTTCTGTCTATTGAGTCACCATTATATATCCATTATTATGTAATTAATTCCTGAGTCTTCTATCAGCACATACATCAATACTACTATAGCTATTCTAGGTATTACAATTATAACAAAGGCACTAAATACTAAATTGCTAATATCTCAGAAACTGCTAAGTATAATTGTTTGCTTTAATATATACCATGAAGCTCTCTTCAATATGCTTCTTTTAGCTATAAATAGACCCCAACACAATAAGATCCTATAGAGATAAAAGGTTTTCAATATTTGTATATATATCAGAAAGGTGAAGAGTAGTATAGAAAAGACTATAAATATACTGTAGAATTACTGTGAATTATACTGTAGAAAGTACACTCTGGATTTTGGGAAATAACACAAAGGACAGAGTCAGAATAAGAAACATACTACTGAAAGAAATAAGAAATATTGTTCTCCAGCCCTATGGTTTTACAGCTAGTCTAGAGGGAATGTTAGTAATAATAAAGGAGTAGAATAATCTTAGTCTTAGCTTGTACACTGTGTTATATGACTCAAGTCAAGTTGACTCAGTAGCTAAGTTTTTGAGGATTACAAAGAAAACTTGATAGAGTTCTTGATTAATTGTGCTAGTTACTTATACAAGTATGCTATTTGCCCTTGTTTATATTGATGGTATTCTATAATCAGCCAAAAGGCTTCTAGTTTAATTCTCTTGTCTGTTATTCTATAAATATATATCCTTGGTCATAGTTGAGATGACTCATGACATACTGTGCCTCAATCTTCTGTTGCCTGTTATAGTCATATATTTTGGAGTAGTAGAACTGTAAAAGAACCCTATTAATGCTACCTCTAGAACACTAGACTGATCTTCTAGAGCAGCTCTATATAAGAGGACTACACCAAAGTCTACTCCTAACATACTAGTGGTAGTGCACCAGAGTGACCCTATACTAATTAAATAATAATTACTCAATATTTAATTAGTTGCCTTTTCCCCTGTACTTCTAACCCTGACTGCTAAAACATTCTGTAACTAGGAAACTTGTATATTGTCAAGCCAGAAACTAAACAGAGGGGTTGGCTTCAATTGAATTGTGCTTTTCTCTGTACAACCCCAATTTGTATGCAAGAATTGATAATCTAGAAGGTAAATTCTGGAGATGCTTTAGAGACAACAAAACTAAGAACTAAACTACTGGTATGACAATATAAACTAGTAACTATACAGTTATCCTTGATGGTATCAAGGGTTGGAGTTAGTCACAGTGTCACAGGGTCATAACATATATATGATATAGATTATCCTTCTGTTACAAACTTCATTCAGACTATAACTCCAGGAATACTTGACCAATTTTGACAATCTAAATGGTCACCAAAAGCCCTTAAGAAGACCTTTCAAACTATACCAAAAATATCTCAAAGTGATTAGTATTCACTGAGTTATTAGCAGATCAGTTGGTGATCACCAAGTCATCAAACACTAAATTACTGATATCTTAGAAACTACTTGATGTAATTGTTTGCTTCAATGACCATTGTAAAGCTCTCCTCAATGCACTTCTTTTGGCTATAAATAGACCCTAAGGTAATAAGATTCCATGAAGATACAAGATTCTCAATATTTGTATATAACACTGATTATAGTAACTTAGTATCAAGTAGAAGGAATATAGTAGCATAGGAAGGCTAGAATATACTGTAAATTACTATGAATATACTATAAGTATATACTCCATGTTCTGGAGAGTAATACAATAAGTGGAGTTGAAGAGTGGAATACACTACTAAGTGAAATAAGAGATATTGTTCTCTGGTTCTATGGTTTTATAGCTGGTCTAGAGAGAATGTAATAGCAACATAGGAGTGGAATGGCCTTGGTCTCAGCTCATACACTGTGTCTTGATCTCCTGTTGTATATGTAGTTGCTTATTTTGGAGTAGTAGAACATTGTTTGAGAAAAAGATAAATTCAGGAGTAAGGAGTTATATAGCAGAGAGCACTATAAGGATATGGAGAAAGTGGATTTATAACTTTAGGACTTTAACCTACAAACTATATTACTTCTATGTATTTACCTAGTATATATACTACAATTGGAATAGAAAAGTCAGTCTGAAAGGCAATACTTCTCCCAGTCTGAAACACAATACTCCTATAGGAGATAAATAATAATAAAGAAAATGAATAAAAATATTAATTTATACTGAATTTTCTAGTATATGACACTTAGCCTAAGACGACTTAATTATACTCCAAGTCTAAACTGACAAAGAGAACTCAATGAAGTTCTTGTTCAATTTCTATACACTACTTATATAACTACTACATGATCTGTATAGCAACTTAACCTGAGATAACTTAATCACATTCCAAGTCTAAGTTGACAAAGAGAACTCAATGGAGTTCTGTTAGGATCTTGAAGTAATTCAAGGATAGTTGTCAGTTATTATATAGATTAAGACTAAGAGGCCTTCTCTTATAGCAGTATTATATATATTATTATGTAATTATTGTATTATCTGTTGACTGACATTATGTATCATATAACTCTAACATCATTCTCTCTTTTCAGTACTATGTTCTTACAGTTGCTGGTTATTTTTTCTTCCAGTCTTGAGTTGTTGGTTTGGGTGTATTAGGGTATATATGGTGGTATTTGTTGATTACTATGCATATATAACAGAGGTGGTGGATTGGTTCCTATATGTTCTCACTATGAGGTAGGTCCATCCAGTATACTTTGTAAAAGTACTTATCATTTTGCTGTTTTACATTAATAATTGTATTAACTTTCTACTCTAGTTTATTATACAGTACCTCAGGATCAGATAGCATTGGCAGTGGTTGTCCAGGCAAAGGAGATATATATGGTTCTAATTGGTTAATATTAAAGACTAGCCAAACTCATATATTGGTAGGTAAGTTGAGTTCATAAGCATTTCTGTTGATAATCTTAGTAATAGTATAGGGTCTGATTTTTTTTGACTAAGTTTTTGGCTTGGACAGTATGTTCTGATGCTGGTAGTACACAACCAGACCTGGTCTCCTACAGCAAACTCAATTGGTTTTTGTTATCTATTATAGAACTTTGCATTGGCCAACTGAGCTTTTTCTAGATTTTGTTTCAAGATTTGGAACTGTTCTAATGTCTCCTCTATATATGCTACTGCTGCAGGTTCATTTAGCAGTTGTTATCTAGTTTCTTTCACTACTATTGATCTTGGATGATAGCCTTAATTTGTAAAGAATGGAATAACATTGATGACTGAGTATTTGGAATTATTATAGGAAAATTCTGCAGTAGCAAGATGTCTGTTCCAGTCATCTTAATCCCAGCTACAATAAGACCTTAGATATGACTCAACTATTGTATTTAGTTATTCTGTCTAGCTATTGGCTTGTACATGGTAAGCTATTGTGATTGCTTGTTTGATGTCCAGTCATTGACAGAGATGTTTCTAGAAGCTGTTAATCCATCTTTTATCTCTGTCTGAAACTATCACTGAGAGTATATCTGTTAACACTAAGTCATGAAGACTCAAGGTTTACCCAAGGTAGATATTCAGGAAGAACTCAATAGAGTTCTTCATTGGATTATACTACTACTTATATAAAGGTCTGTTGGTCTGTGTGCCTATCTCCCACAATTACATGACCCTGACTAATAACTGTATATATCTTACATAAGTCTTCCCATGCTATTTATATCCCTCTGGCATTATAGTCCTGGATGTTATTCACTAAGTTGAGGAATGTACAGGAAATAGTTTCTTTTCTAGAAACTGTCTTATAACAATACCATGATATCAGATGACTATGTTCATGAGGAGATCTGCTATACTCTCTGTATTTAGTGTTTTTTGGCAAAATACAAAATGTTTTATCTTTGTAAAGTAATCAATGATTACTAAAATACAGTCAAAGCATGTCTTTTTTGTTGTTAGGAGATCTATTATTAAGTTTATTCCAATTTGTTGCCAAGGTTCACTTGGGGGTGTTAGTAGCAGGAGAGTACTATATATACCATGTGTGTCCAGTTTGTTCTGGGCACATAGTTGGTAGGCTTTGGTATAACCTACAATAGTCTTTGCCATGCTCTTCTACCAATATTTACACTATATTAACTCTAGTGTTCTGTTTCTGCCAAAGTGATCTGCTAAGGGTATGTCATGATAGGACACAATGACTTTAGTGCATAAGGTATTAGGTACATATATCTTCTCTTTGTATTGCTATAGATTATCTTTGAGGGTCCAGTCATTATAGTTCTTTTTAGATCTTATTGCATTCAGATACTTATTATCATAATAGATATCATATATTCTCTGGTGGAGGTCGTCAGGTGAGGTAGTTACATTGAGACTTAGTTTGATGTTTGAGAAGTAGTTAAGTTCATTTAGGTATGTTACATAAAATTCTAATTTGAATTGAGTAGGCTGACCTAGGTTGTTAGAATCAATATGGTAGTCAAGGCAGCATGAAAGAGCATCTGTAGAGTTTTTTTGACCAGGCCTATAGTAGATAGTATAGTCAAAGCATTGTAGTTATATTGACTAGTGGACTAGATATCTGTTTATGTATTCAAGAGTATTGAAGTACTGGAGGTTGTGATAGTCTGTGTAGACTTGAATATAATGTCTTGTACCTTCACAGTAGTGTTGCCAGTGATTCAAGGCTTCAACTATTGGTAGCAGTTCTTGTTCCATAATAGAATAGTTCTACTTAGTAGGGGTAAATTTTCACGACCAAAATGATATAGGGTATAAATGATTGTTATACCATTGTATTAGTATAACTACAGCTGCATAACCTAAGGTATCTATGAATATGTATATAGGCCTTGTTGGATCAAATCTCTTGAGTAAGGGTTTTGTAGTAAAGCAGTGTTTTATTTTCCTCATTGCTTCTGATGCTATAATATTCTACTTGAATAGTTATGTATTCTTCCTTGTCAGATCTGTAATAGGTTTTAGGATACCCAACATGTTAAAAATAAATCTACAGTAGAAGTTCACAAATTCTATGAACCTCTGTACTTGAGTAAGCATCTTAGGCTCTAGCCAGTCTGGAATCATGTTTACTCTCTTGGATTCTATAGTAATGTCTTTTTTGTTTACTACAAAGTCTAGCATTCTTGTTTCAGTAACTTTAAACTCACATTTTTTGAGTTTAGCAAACAGTTTGTTTTCCCTCAGGTACTATAAGCAGTACCTTGTTTGTATGCATAGTTCTTCTAATATAGTACTATAAACAAGGATGTTGTCTAAGTAAGTAATGAGTTTGTCTTTTAGTCCCTTGAATGCTTGGTCTATATAACTCTAAAATGAGGCAGAGGCATTGCACAGACCAAAAGGGATAACTAAAAACTTAAAGAGGCCAAAGAGTGTTCAGAAGGCTGTTTTCCATTCATTGCCCTTTTGGATCCTAAAGAGATAAAATGCTTCCCTTAGATCAATTTTGGTAAAGTATTAGGCACTATAGATTTTGTTAAGGGCTTGATAGTCTATATACAAGCAAAGGTTGGGAGTATTCTTTTTTTGTATGAATAGAGTTGATAAGGTAGCAAAGGATGTACTTTGGTAGATGAATTGTCTTGACTCTATATCTTTGATAAATTTCTTGAGTAGGTTTAGTTCTTTTTTAGAGTGGCAATATATTGGTCGGCAAGGTGGCATTTGACCTTCTATCAGGTCTATTGCATGGTCTAAGTGTTCTCTATAGGGAGTAATTGCTGTATTGTCTCAAAGTTAAAAACATCTATATAGTCTTGGTATTGCAAAAGTACTGGGATATCTGGTTTAGGAATATGGTAGCTTTCTATATTAGTGGATAGAATAGAGTTTTGTCTTCTAAAAGAGATCCAGTCTAGTAGAGGCATTGTTTCCTGAATATCTAGAAGGTGTTCAGGTTTCCTTTGAAATTGAACCCAGAGGTCTGTCCAGTCTATTCTAGGGTTAACTTAGTAGAACTATAGTAACCCTAGTACTACTTGATATCTGCCTGTTGAGGCTCCAATAAATATGTTCTCAAAAGGTATTCCTTGAAGAGTGTACTGTAAGTGGTATATGTATAGGGGGTATTAGACAGGATCTTGCCATCTAGTCCTCTTACTGGCTCATTAAGCCTAAATATTGGTATCAGGTTTAGTTTTTTAACAAAGCTTTTACTAATAAAATTGGCAATTGCACTACAATCAAGCAAGTAATAAACAACTCTCTGGTTTATTTCTTCTTTTATAGTTATATGTGGCATAGTAGTTATATTGGTTGTAGAAAGAGTGAGGGTCTGGTAGGCATAATTGAGTATGGAGCTCAGTACAGAGACAGCCTTCTGTATTGAGCTTATACTTTTTCTGTCTTAGCTTCTATTTGGGACAATGAGATTGGTTCATTCTATTACAAATAGCCACTTACTAATTTGTGAGTTGATGATTTAATAATCAAAAGGCTCAAAAAAGCAAAGTTTAGATAGTAGTAAAAGATGTTGTTAAGTCTGAGGTTTATCCTCAGACATACAATTCTTAAATACATGATTGTGGTGGTCTATGTACCAGGACAGACTACTATATGATCACTACCTATTGTTCTATATATAGGAGTGCTATTGTTCTTGAAATAGAGATAACCTAACCATCTTAGGGTAGTCTTTTGTTCTATTCAAGAACAGATAATAATCTATAGGTAAAGATCAGTGTTATATACAAACATTGAGGATCTTGTATCTCCATGGGATCTTATTGTCTTGGGTTCTATTTATAGCTGAAAAAAGCACATTGAAGAGAGCTTCATGATGGTCATTGAAGCAAACAATTACATCAAGCAGTTCCCAAGATATCAGTGATTTAGTGTCTGGTGATTTGGTGATCACAGACTGATCTACTGATAACTCAGTGAATACTGATTACTTTGAAATGTTTTTGATACTGTTTGAAAGGTATTCTTAAGGGCTTTTGGTGGCTATTTAGATTATCAAAATTAGTCAAGTATTTATGGAGTTATGGTCTGAATAGAGTTTGTGATACATTTAAGATTGAGGAATTAGTAGCATTTAATTGAGGTTGGGGTGTCTTTGCAGAACAGGAGATAGCTATATGGCCAGACTCCACAATATAGACAAAAGCAAAGAAAATGTTGTTTGTCCTTCTCATCTTGTGATAGTAGTCCTACATGGCAAGGAAAAGGATGATTGGTAGAGGCAGGTTTGGTATAAGTCAAGGGGGTTGCTGTACTGGGGCCAGAAGTATTACAAATGAAAGAGGATAGTATGGATTTTCTGATTGACAGAAGGCCCATCATTCATCTGCTTCTAGAACAGTTTGTTTGATGCTTTCATAGTTGTTTTTGCAATATAGGACCTCTATGAGCAGGTTCTTCATATTGTTCTTTAGGCTCCTATAGAACATATTATCCTATATTGTATGGGGTTGATTGGTTTTGCATACAAGGTTTTTGAAGTGGGAGACATATTCTCTGATAGATTTTGTTTGTTTAAGTAAGTACAATTGTTCAGTCAGGTGGTCATGAATATTGGGGTCCTAGAATTGTTTATAGAAGGCAATAAAAAACTTGGTCCAGTTACTCTGTAGTTCCAAATCTGTTATGAGACAACTAAGAAGGAAACTATTTCTTGTGTATTCATTAACTTGATAGAAAACATCCAAGAATACAACATAGGAAAGATATAATAGTGTGGGAAGGATTATGTAAGATATAGATAGATAGTTCTTAGTAAGGGTCATGTGATCATAGAAGAGAGATATACAGACTATCTAATATTTGTATAAGTATCTAGGGGAATCCAACAAGAAACTCCATTGAGTTCTTTCTGAACACTCACCTCAAGTGGTCTATAAGCCTTCATGACTAAGCAACAACAAAATCCTTTCCAGTAAGTATTGGCTTGGCCCATGAGATAGCATTTTCTTCAAGGTACTAGCAGATAAATGCAATACATTGTATGTCATTTGCAAATTTTCAGAGTGCCAATAAAAATGCACCATTAATTTTGGCGAGAAAGCAATCAAAATCATTAGCCTTTTCATAAAATGGTTGGATCTATGGACTCTTTTCATCTTTGTAGTTATTATCTAAGGCAAATAGGGAGAAGCAATTATTTTCTGGGGAGTATAGTGTAACAGGCTCAGCAAAGTACGTTTAGGGTATATTTTATCTAACAGTAGCAAGTTGGAGTTGGATTTGGGCTAATTGAATTTGGAGCTTTAGAACCTCAGGGTTATTACTTTGGATTGGATTGAATTCTTGAGTAGTTTCTTGGAGCTCAGTAGTACCATCTGGGTGAATAGTTGGATCATCCAACTCAGTGAGGTCTAGGCTAGGGACATTGGACTAGAAGCAAGTTATTGGATGGACCATTTGCTTGACTGGGGTTTAACTAGGCAGAGCAGGACAGGGCTTGGTTGACAACTACAAGTTGAATTATTAATGAGCTTTAATTTGTCAGGATCTTGAAGTAATTCAAGGATAGTTGTCAATTATTATGTAGATTGAGGCTAAGAGATCTTCTCTTATAGTAGTATTATATATATTATTATGTAATTATTGTATTATCTGTTGACTAATATTATGTATCATGTAACTCTAACAAGTTTCTATTAGATTTTGTACACTACTTATACAACTACTATATGGTCTGTATACTACTTTCCCACACTTATCATGTAACATGTCATGTGATACTTTGCTGCACTCCTTTCTTGTGTAGTTAGTCCAAATGAGAAAAGAAAAGAAAAGAAAAGTAAAGTAAATAATGACTTAGCTGTTTTGCCAAGTCATAATACTAATCTTTATCCATAGATTATCATCTGTCCTTGAATAGAACAAAGAACTACCCTAAGATGGTTAGGTTATCTCTATTTCAAGAACAATAGTACTCCTATATGTAGAACAATAGGTAGTGATCATGTGGTAGGCTGTTCTGGTGCACAGACCACCACAATCATGTATTTAAGAA
>Ga0153978_1000367_pt1 | contig 11746 bp, 13 predicted proteins | sample TSGA062MetaG_FD_104749 | JGI IMG/M metagenome (GOLD analysis project Ga0153978, IMG submission 104749) | Attine ant fungus gardens microbial communities from Georgia, USA - TSGA062 MetaG | ecosystem: Host-associated > Fungi > Mycelium > Unclassified | place: USA: Georgia, Yuchi Wildlife...
CACTCTCCTAGATTTCATGTCTGAGAGAAGTACGAAACATTGTGCATCTACTCACGTTCATATTTGCAGCGGCAACATCTAAGAACAAGCGTTCACCCTGCTTGACAGTCAATGAGACTATGGTTTCATCGCGCTTCGCAACGCGGTATACACCGGCGAACGGCGGGTCGATTCCTAAGTTGAATGTAAAAAGGAGCAGATCAAGCAGAATGAACCACGAACTGAGGGCCTCAAGAATATAAGCAGTGAGACTAGAAAGGTCACTTGTATCTAAACCCTTGCACGATTGATTGGTGGTCACTGCATTCTTCTCTGAATCAACCAGCTGGTTAACGACGTTTGTCAAGGCTATGATAGGTCAGGCGGGAATTGCTTTCAAGAAGAAACAGTGAGTACATACCAAGAGACATTTCAACAGTGGCGCCGACCAACAATGCAAGGATAGAGTTTACCACCTGCTCGGTGGAACAGCCAAACTCAAACAAGCGCTTGACAATTTCATTATGGTTTTTACTCCTGACACCGAAGAGACCAGACAATATGTCAAATAGCCCAGTAAAGGCCATTCCCCTCCAAGGGTGATGGAGAGCACTCTCGATAAGGTGTGTCAGCTCTTGCACGTGGTCTCTGACCCTCTGCTTCAATAGCATATATGTCGCTGGATCAATCTCGAGGAAGATGAATCTTGGAAGGACATTAGTAATCACTGTGGCGATCATGTCAATACTGACTGGTAGATCTCAGAAAGCATGTCGAATAATTGGGACTCAGTGAAGACGCCTAGAGGATTTTGCTTAGTCTTGAGGGGAATACCTGCCTATAATCACAATGAGTCGAAATCCTGGAATTCCATGCAGCGTCTAGTACGCACAACTTCAGTGGCAGCCCAGTGCAACGGCAGAACATTTAGTACATCGCGGACGATGTTAACCACACGAGTCTTCTCCCCGATCAGAGGGAGTGAATGTTGCTCGATGAGTTCCTTTGTCTTGTTGTAGAAGTAGGTACAGATAGCTTCCGATGAAGGAGCTAGGGCCTTGATGAGTTGTTGTTGCTCTTCATCGTCATTTTCAGCTGTTGCAAAGAACCTATTTGGCTAGTTAGTGCTAATGAAGGGGACAGTTCGTCCAGCGTACCCTTTGCCCTTGACAACCTCCGCCGCACGCTGAATGTACTCGGGGACAAGATTATTCGTGCTGTGAAGCACCTCGCCAACCTCCACGTAACCGTTTACTGTGGTAGAAGGCTCTTTTGGCTTTGGCCGCTCAAGCGAGTATTCGTGGAGCTTGCCAAGGTCCTTCAAGAAACCCTCCATAGGCTCGGGGTGGACAAACGGAAACCATGTGTAGACACTATCAACGTTGTAGTCGTCGGGCAACGTGCGAAGCAAGAGACGGCCAATAGTAGAACCGAACCCATACCCATTGGGGTCTCGCTGACAGTCAGCAAAACCCCAAGAGGTCATGTTGTCAGGCGTGAAATCTTGTGTAAAGAATCGGTCACCACGAGTGATGGCGATGGCGTCTGAAAGAATGGCACGAGTAATGGTGTAACCTAGTAAAAGTGTAGGTCTTTATGAGTATGTGTGAGCTGAAGGGTAATACCTGGACAGAGTCCCGTTCCCTCCCTAACAGGTTTAGTTTCTTCGGCCTGGAGACCAGCATACAATTCCAAATTGTCAATGTGACCGTAAAGCTTTTCGGCGGCTTCTGCAACTTCAGCGTCGGGGTTCCATTCCAAGAAACTGGTGTATACTGTACGACTTGCACTAAGTATGTGGAAGATATTCCAAGTTATTTACTGACTCTTTAGACCAAGAAACTTTCTGAAGTCGTTCAGTGAACAGACGCCCCATGATCGATTAGCCTCGATACCCATGATCTCATGCAGACGCATAACCGAGGGTGTACCACGAGCACCGAAGGCAGCGGCATGCTGAGAAGTTCTGAAGAAAGGATGTTTCAATTTTAGCGAGATAGTTAAGGATGTCACGAACGCATTCATAAGGAGATTCGCAAGGTCAGAGTCCTTGAATGCGCCTACATTGGGACCCTCTGTCTGACGTTGGAGGCTGCAACGGATTTTGAGCATCAGTATAAATGATGATCTCGTGAATACTGACTTCCCGAATGTCCATTTCCCAAAGTCTGTTTCTGCTTTCTTCTCAAGCTTTGCGGCTGTTTGAAGGAAATCCTGTACAGTGACTTCCTCGGGTTTTTTCCCAGGAAAAATTTCCCGAAACTGTTGAGTAACCCATTCTTCATCCTCAATAGAGGTTGTTGCATGCCATCTGTACAGGCAATTAAATTCCACACTGCAAGCATTACCACGACCCCGTTCGAAGATCTGGTGATCAATGTCGCGAATTTGGTCAAACGGCTCCAAACTCCACGTCGACCCTTGTCGTACAAGGCCCAAAATGCACGAGAGATAGTCGGAAAAAATGATGGCTGCGAACCAGCCGCAGTTGCATAAGCGTGCAATCTGGAATATCTCTTCATCCTGTTTCACGAGCAGCGCTTGACTCGGGTGCTCGGAAGGATCCTTCCAGGTACCTCGTTCATTGATCTCAAGCAGCCGACGGGCGATGTACTGTGTGGTATGGCTTGAATTAATTGTTGCGAAAATAACATGGCCACAGAACATACGTTGTGGTTCCTGTTGAACAACACTAAAAGAGCAGAAACCGTGGGAGGCAGAAAAAGAAGGCGATCCTCGGCGAAAACATCGGGGCGGAGTAACCCACGTCCTTCCTTGATCCTAACCTGCATATATGAAACTCGTCACACAACTCTATTGTCTGTAGAGACACTAACCTTATCTTGCGTTTCTTGGTCATTTCCGTACAATGGTGCAAGATCGACATAACTTGAAGTGGCGTTGATATGACCCCTACCGGGTGTATGATCCGTGCGGAATATAGTATGAACGACGAGCGCCGCAAAGGAGAACATCATAGCTGAGAGACCCGCTGGGTGTTTGACAAACTAATGACAAGGCTACGTGAGAGGTCGAAGCAGATGTTGGTGCATACACACCTTCTCTCTGCGTAGTAGGGTGTCAAACACCAAACCAGAATCAGGCATTTGATTCTGGGGAAATGGATTCGACCGTTGCACAGACCGTGCGTAAGGCGTGCCAGCTTTACCAAGATCTGGAAAAGCGGGATTGTTGTTTGAACCATCAGCAGTACGGAACTGATGCTTCGGTCCGATAAAAGTAGCAGGTGGGTGGGTAAGGTCATCATACACTACAACAGAGTCCGTGATTATATCCAAAGTAAGCGATACATGACTTACATTCCTTAACAACGAAAGTCCGAGTCTTTTGTGAAATCTTCTCTGGAGAATGGTTGGCCATAAATGACACCAAGTTTTCCAACTTTGCAAACCCGAAAAGGTCATCAAAGAGCTCTGCGTTATTGGTAAATCGGAACTCACAAGCATCTTGCGGTCATCAATTGCATTCGCATGACGAATGGCATCAAATAAGGAGGACTATATAGTAACGTTAGATGGTATCGCAGAACCGCAAAGATAATCAGGCAGAACTGACAAGGTCTGACTGATTAATATCTTCTTCGGAGCGTTTCATCTAAAGATGTTACAGACTAACTGTTAGCGATTATAATTATTATCCTTACGAGGTCCTTGATGTGTGCCAAGGCTTTTTCAGTTCCTGAGTCGTTTGAAGTAGCAGCGAAATCGAGAACTGGATAATGTAAATCATCCTATGAGGAGTTAATCTTCAGCGCACCGTGACTCCAAGGGTGACTGAATGTTGGCATCCTTACCGCCTGGCTCTTCGTTGAGGAACGGGACAGTAAGGTTCGATTGCTGGTAGACATAGCGACGGGATGGTGAGGTCCTTGAGAGATGAGTATCAGACATCTTTGCGATACTTATATGCCGGTGAGCAGCTCAACGAGCAAGGTCAAATTTGACTTCGGAAGAGAAACGAACACGCCCGGAAGCTTTTTATCTGCCACAGCGCCGGACAGGATGTATTGATTATGCGATTACCGGCGCCGCCTACTTGACATCATGCAAAGTCAAGCTGCCACTGGCCCGGGAGCCAGTAGCTGGCAATCTAGTAGTCTAAGCCACGGTCAGCATGCGTCACGGTTCAATTGTGAGTGTACACCATATCTTCAGAAGCAGTAATGTTGAACATGATGCCCTACGAGTCCGAGTCATAGTGAGCGTTTCGCTGGCATCAAACAATGGCGCGCAAGCCTTGCCTCTTCAAGTTAATCATGATGTAACTTGTAAACTAACCTCATGCTGCACGATCATGCTGAGTAGATAAAGATCATGAGATCACGTTGTTGTCCTTCTAGCTCCATGAAAATGATAATCCCATGGGAACCAGCTAGTCGACTTTTGTTTTTGGGTCGGTCAAAATCAATTCGCGATGAGCGCTGGCTCAAGTTGGAGAATTGACATTTGATGCCACGGGCGCACTTCAAAAGTTGAAATTGCCACAGATCGCAAGTTCGTTTGGAAGCAATTACGGCCTTGTTGTTCTTCCATTGGCGCGGAATGCTATACAATGATGAGTTATGCCAGACTCCTGAATTTCAAAGTCTTGTATCCAGGTTGCCAGACCATCCACGATGCGAATATCTCAGTTCCCATCGCTACCAGGTCGGCCAACCATCACAATAAACTAATCTCAGAATGAAGTCATTATCAAGGTACAGATGCACTCGACACCACTCCCGCAGTATCGAATGATACTCGTAGATAAATATCAGCACAACACCTACAGAATCTACTCATGCAGATACATCGTAGTTGATAACCATCGAGGTCGGCCATGCGCTGGACATCATCTTCTCGTCCAGGTACGCGTAGCGTAGCACGGGAAGTGCCTTATCTTCAAAGCGAGGAAGATTCCCTGACTGGCCGGGGCCGCGACGAACATTGTCGAATGAAAGAATGCCGCGGAGGACCTCAGCCATGACTTTCAAGGCTAGGTCTTCTCCAAGGATTTTGAAGCAACCGGCACTGTGAAGATAGTGCCCACGAAGACGAGTAGTATCGACGATTTCTGGGTTAGGGAAAGCATCCGCCTGGACGCCACGCGACCCATGAGAGATGTTCAAAGCCTTGTACAACCACGACTCACGTTCATATTTGCAGCGGCAACATCCAAGAACAGGCGTTCACCTTGCTTAACCGTCAATGAGACTACGCTATCATCCTGCTTCGCGATGCGGTATACACCAGCGAATGGGGGATCGATCCCTTAGTCCAGTGTCAAAAGGGGTGATTTAACCGAAATAAATTGCGTACTGAGTGCCTCAAGAATATAGGAAGTCAAACCTGAAATGTCTCCGGTATCCGCACTCTGAGCCACTTGATTGACAATAGTTGAATTCCTCCCAGAGCCAAGAAGTTGGTTAACGACGTTTGTCAAAGCTAATTATAAGAACAATGAGCTGAGATTCGGTTCCCGGCGAGAAGAGACAGGAAGAACATACAGAGAGACATCTCTACAGTGGCGCCAACCAACAATGCAAGGATAGAGTTTACAACCTGCTCGGTGGAACAGCCAGATTCGAACAAGCGCTTGGCAATCTCATTGTGGTTCTTGCCTTTGACGCCAAAGAAAGTATGCAATGTACCAGACAACGCAACAGAAGGTTTTCCACTCTCAGAGACATCAAGACCGTTCTTGATATGGTGTGTGAGTTCCTGCACGTGGCTTTTGACCCTGTCCTGCAAGACCATATACTTGGGTGGTTCAACCTCAAGAAAGACGAATCTTGAAAGTACATCAGTGAATTACGGAGAAGAAGACGCCAAGACTAACTGGTAGATATCGGAAAGCATGTCAAATAATCGAGACTCAGTAAAGATACCATCAGGATTTTGCTTGTTCTTTACGGAAATACCAGCCTGTGTCACAAATTGAGTCAATATCGTAGGACCGTCTGCCAAGTCTCGACGCACAACTTCAGTGGCAGCCCAGTGCAACGGCAAAAGCTTAAACACATCGCGGATGATATTGACAGCACGAGTCTTCTCCCCGACTAGGGTAAACGAATGTTGTTCGATCAGTTCTTTCGTCTTGTTGTGAAAGTAGGTACAGATCTTGGAAACGGCTTCTGGTGAAGGTGCAAGCGCATCGATGAATTGTTGCTGCTCCTCAACACCATTTTCGGATGCTGCGAAGAAACTATTTGCCTTGTTAGCAGTAAGTAAAGTGATAGTATATTCAACGCACCCCTTGCCCTGGATGACCAACGCTGCACGGTCAACATACTCTGGTACAAATTTGTCGGGGCTGCGAAGGACCTTGGCAACGTCCACGTAGTTGTTGACTATGGTAGGTGGCACGCGAGGCTTTGGTCTCTCAAGAGAGTATCCGTCAAGCTTGTCAAGGTTCTTCAAGAAACCTTCCATAGACTCGGGGTGGACAAAGGGGAACCATGTGTAGATGCTGTCTACAGTGTAGTCATTGGGTAAAGTGCGAAGCAAGAGACGACCCATGGTAGAACCAAATCCATAGGCGCTGGGGTCTCGCTGACAATCAGCAAAACCCCAGGCCGTCATATTGTAGGGCGTGAAGTCTTGTGTAAAGAATCGGTCGCCACGAGTTAAAGCGATAGCATCTGACAAAATTGCACGAGTGATAGTGTAACCTAGCAAAATATGGGTCTTCGTAAGCATCATCTGAATAAGGGCAAATACCTGGGCACAGTCCCGTTCCCTCCATAAGAGGTTTAGTTTCCTCGGCCTGGAGACCCACATACAACTCCAAGTTGTCAATGTGGCCATAAAGCTTTTCTGCGGCCCCAGCAACTTCAGTGTCAGGGTTCCATTCCAAGAAACTGGAATACGCTGCATGACTGTAAGTACGGGATAGATACCGAGGGCTCTTCGCTTACTTTTTAGACCGAGGAATTTTCTAAAGTCATTTAGCGAACAAACACCCCAGGTTCGGTTAGCTTCAATACCCATGATCTCGTGCAGACGCATAATCGAAGGTGTACCACGAGCACCAAAAGCTGCGGCGTGGTGGGAAGTCCTGAAAGAATACGTCAATTTTGGCAAGACACTAAATCGTGATCACGAACGCATTCATAAGGTAATTTGCAAGATCAGAGTCCTTGAATGCACCCGTGTTGGGTCCTTCAGTCTGGCGCTGAATACTGCAACGGAATTTGAACAGCAGCATCCGTGGCAATCTCGTAGTTACTCACTTCCCAAACGTCCAGTGCTCAAGGTCTGTCTCCGTCTTCTTCTCGAGCTGTCCTTCGGTTTGATAAAAGTCCTTCAAGGTGATCTCCTCTGGTTTCTTATTAGGAAACATTTGCTGGAACTGGCGAGTAATCCACTCTTCATCTTCAACCGAGGTCGTCGCGTGCCATCTATACAAGCAGTTAAATTCAACACTGCAGGCATTGCCGCGACCACGATCGAAGATCTGATGATCTCCGTCGCGAATTTGGTCGAATGGTTCCAAACTCCACGTCGACCCTTGTCGCACGAGGCCTAAAATGCACGAAAAGTAGTCCGAAAAGACAATGGCCGCAAACCACGCAGCATTGCATAAGCGTGCGATCTCGAAGATTTCGTTATCTTGCTTCTCGAGCTGATCTTGGCTAAGATGGTGATAGGCAGGATCCTTCCAGGTGCCTCGCTCGTTAATTTCAAGTAACCGACGTGCAATGTACTTTTGCGGCAGAGTATGTGTTAATAACTATGAATATGGTAGAAAAGGGGACATACGTTGTGATTCCTATTGAACAATACCAAAAGAACGCAAACCGGCGGGGGGAGAAAAAGAAGACGGTCCTCAGCGAAAATATCGGGGTGAAGTAAACCGCGTCCTTCTTTGATCCTAACCTGCGCATATGACGCTCTCGTCAGTTGCGCTTTCATGCGTGGAAGTACTAACCTTGTCTTGTGTTGTTTTGTCATTTCCATAGAGTGGTGCAAGGTCAACGTAACCTGAAGTCATGTTGATATGGCCCCTCCCCGGGGTATGATCCGTGCGGAATATGCTGTGAACAACGAGTGCTGCGAAGGAGAACATCAGAGAGGAGAGGCCCGCGGGATGTTTGATAAACTAAGAGTAATATGACATAAGATGTTACCGTAGACCTTGACTCACAGACGTACCTTCTCTCTGCGGAGTAGAGTATCGAACACAAGGCCAGCATCGGGCATCTGGTTGCGCGGCAAGGGGTTTGACTGTTGCACAGACCGTGCATAAGGTGTTCCGGCTTTGCCCAGGTTGGGAGCATCAGGGTTGTTGTTTGAACCATCGGCAGTACGAAACTGATACTCCGGTCCAATGAAAGTAGCAGGCGGGTGAGTGAGATCGTTATACACTACAGGCAAGGTTTGTGGTTGAATACGAAATGAGTAATAGATTACTTACAGTCTTTAATGACAAAAGTCCGCGCGAGTCCCGATATCTTCCCTGAAGGATGACTGGCCATGAACGACAGCAGATTCTCTAACTTGGTGGCACGAAATTGTTAATAGCTCAGTGGTCGGTGTAGAACTGGAACTTACAAGCATCTTGCGGTCATCAATTGCACCCGCATGATTGATAGCGTCGAGTGTGGAGGACTGCAAGAACGTCAAATAAAGTCGCAACAACACAGAAAAACCTAACAAGCATCGACTCGTTGATTTCTTCTGCAGGGCGTTTCATCTAAATGTGTGACTAGTTGAGGAGGGTGATGATCCTAATTGTTAACCCACGAGGTCCTTGATGTGTGCCAATGCTCTCATTGTCCCAGAGACGCTTGAAGAAGCCGCAACATCGAGACTTGCAGACGATAACTTATTCTACGAGTCGCTAGTGTTAAGCGCTATTACAAGAACGCCTATGAATCTGAGAGTGCTTACCACCTGGCTTGTAGTTGAGAAGTGGAATGTCCGGTGACCGGTAGAAATAGCAGAGATGTGCTGTTTTAGAACCCGAGAGCGGGACGAGAGGGTTCGACCAAGAACAAACATGGCGTTGAGTGTCTGGGACAGGACCTGCGTTGGGCGTCAGATGCATGAGATACTTATAAGCTGACAGGAGCGCCAGATCAATGTGGGCATTTTCATGTCACGGAAGTTTTTCATTTGTCCGAGCATCATAAGACCTCGATCACCTAGCAGGCGCCTATGACCCCTGGATGAATGGCATGTAGAACTTTAAAGTGTGCTGCAATGCGCAGCGCCATGAAAATGTTGTCCGAGTTGCTGCACTTGCAGGGGCGTTCAAAGTACTAGATGCGCATGACCGGCCAATGCATCTCGGACTTGAAGTAGAGGTGGACAGCGCATATCGATTTAGAAAGCTGACCCCTTGTCAGCGCCAGATTCCAAACATACAAAACGCGCAGGAACGGTCACCACGGCGCTGAAATGCGACCGGAAAAGGTGTTTTTGCAAAGGCACATCGTGTGGTCGTCCGGAGATAAAGTCATGATGAGACTAGTCGGTCACTGGCAAATTCCGTGTGATATTAGTCAGCACACCGTGACACCATGATCACTGTATACAGGGACACTGGCAGCTCCGTCCCTCAGGATTCAGGATGTGTTTGACATATATCATAGCTGACGTTCATTGTGAGTCCTCTGTCAGCGGTCCAGGTTGTAAGACCTTGCAGCTGATCTGACTCAGGAACTCTGAGTCATTACTACACAGCGGAGCGCTCTCTCAAGCTCTCGTCGATGCGGAAGTCGCTGTCATTGTCCGACGTCTAGACCATAGGTTCCCCTTTTCGCACCCCCTTATTTCCCACTGTAATCAGGGCTCGACTAAGCCTATCACATCTACGCCACGTCCGGATATTGTAACAGGGCAATGAGCTCTAGCAAGGAATCACGGAGTCTCATAGCAGCTGAGTAACAATGCAGGCGCAGTCATCAATCATCCTCATCCTCTTCAGAGCGCAAGGCTGGCGGGTTCAATGCGTGCAACAACAATCTGTCTATCTCTTCGGCCTATTATGCTGTGTCGTGATGTACCATGGTCACGGTTTCTCACAGATTGGAACACCATATCTAAAGAATATGGCATATGAGCCCACCTTTAGCGAGCTATGGAGTTGCGCGAGTGTATATTACTTGTGCCTGACTGTGACGTGAGAGCATATCATGATGTTTCGACTCAAGAAGCGGGCCGGCCCGGGATAGCGGTGCTCAATGAGATTGGCAAGTGTTGAGTCCATCCCTGCGCCATGTATACTACTACATAACTTATCGACTGCAACAATTGCTTGGCGTCCTCACTGGCAATCTCAGCACAAGCTCCCGCTCCAAACACTACATATATATATCTCACTCAGTGTTTCTTAATCGTTTAACCGTTTTTTATGGCTTAAGTTCAAATGTCATAGTATTGGGTGCAAGTATCTAGGCACCACAAAACTAGTACCGTACAACATACGACATAGTATATGGAATCGCCAACAGTCAAGCTATCGTAGACATACCAGTGTCTAGAAATAATTCCAACTGGCTGAGGGAAGAAGGTAGACAAGAGAAAACCACATATAAATAAAAGCCCGGTTGAATATTACATTCCTATCGTCCAACAAATCAACCACACGCTGGTTCATGCCTGTCGGAAATCACATAAGCGTTCCTCAATACACCACATCCAGGTTACATACCGACACGCTCGACACCTACTTTGAGGGAGATACATCGTAGTTGAGAATCATCGATGTCGGCCACGCACTCGGCAACATCTTCTCGTTTAAATACGTGTAGTGCAGCACTGGAAGTGTCTTGTCCGAGTTTCCAAAGCGAGGAAGACCACCACACCGATTGGGGCCGCGACGAACATTGAACGAAAAAGTAGCACAAACGACCTCAGTCATGATTTTCAATGCAAGGTCTTCCCCAAGAACCTTGAAGCAACCATCGCCGTGAAGATAACTCTCACGAGGACGAGTAGTATCCACTGATTCCGGCTTAGGAAATACATTCGTCTGAAATACATGTGTGAATGATGCACAATGTCGCATATTGTAGGTATGACTCACGTCCATGTTTGCTTTGGCAATATCCAAGAATAGGCGTTCACCTTTCTTTACAGTAATAGAGGTCAAGGTCTCATCCTGTTTTGCCACGCGATAGACACCGGTAAATGGTGGGTCAATTCCTGAGCTATGTGTCAAAAGAGCTTACTAGCTCAAACAGGGCACGTACTGAGGGATTCAATAACATGGGCACTCAAACTGGAAGAGTCCATACTCATAATGGAGTTCTCCTTCGAACTAAGAAGTTGGTTGACAACATTCGTCAAAGCTATGGTAGTCACATAATGAGACTTATTCCCCTGAGAAGAAACAGAGCGAACTTACCAAGAGACATCTCGACAGTGGCGCCGACCAATAATGCAAGGATAGAATTGACAACCTGCTCCATAGAACAGCCAGACACAAACAAGTGCTGGATAATTTCGTTGGGTTCCTTGGCTTCAAAGCCGAAGAGACCAGAAAATGCGCTAAGCAGCCCGGCGAAAGGCATTTTGTTCTCTACATCACCAAGAGAGCTCTTGATGAGATCCGTCAGCTCTTGTACATGATCCATGACCCTTTGCTTCAACAGCATATACTTCGCTGGCTCAACTTCAAGGAAGATGAACCTTGCAGAGGCGTTAGTCGTGAGTAAAAGGGAGCATATCGAGACTGACTGGTAAATCTCGGAAAGCATATCGAACAACTGAGACTCGGTGAATTTACCGTCGGGGTTTTTCGTAGTCTTGAGCGTAATGCC
>Ga0153978_1000373_pt1 | contig 11676 bp, 17 predicted proteins | sample TSGA062MetaG_FD_104749 | JGI IMG/M metagenome (GOLD analysis project Ga0153978, IMG submission 104749) | Attine ant fungus gardens microbial communities from Georgia, USA - TSGA062 MetaG | ecosystem: Host-associated > Fungi > Mycelium > Unclassified | place: USA: Georgia, Yuchi Wildlife...
AATTTGAGATTGGGTGGCATGAGACGTGGATGATGTTGGTCGCGTGCCGAAAATTGGATAAATTCTCACCGTTAAAGTTTTCAGGGGGAGGCTGTGCTGCGTTGCGGTTGGGTTCGGAAGAAGTCGACAAGCCGCCACGTCTTATGCGAAGTCTCAGTTTGTCCATTCTGCAGGCACTCGGTAATCACGGGATAAATATTCGTACTAAAATTTCCCCGGAAGTACCAAGCTGTCACCACAGGTCACATACTCACTACGAAGGTGGGGAAATTTATTACACCCATTCGGACAATCACTCGCACAAATACAATCCTGCGACGTAAAACGAATCAATTCGCACCATTCCATCTCATTTGCATTTGTATTACTCCCATTATTGGCTGTCCATAAGATATCTCAGATGGAAACGGCCTCCTCCATCCATTTACCATCATCCCCGTGCTTTTGATCGATCTACTCATCGCCTGCGTGTCTGTATAAATATTTTATTTCTTTGTGGACCATACCACAAACACCTTCTCGCAACCACCAGCGAGCAATAGCAGCACTGACCTGCCTTCTGGGAAATCGAGAGGCCCCAACGACAAGTCCTTGAGCTCCTTGTAGCACTGTCATGAAGTTTGCACGGTGAGTCCACATCTAACACTCAAGAACTTTTATATCCCGCATCTGTTGGTGCTCATATTCTATGACTTCCCGCAGATACCTACATGATACACAAGTTAGTCTGTTAATTTAGGTTACCCGGAAGTCTGCTAAATAAAGCCTTGTTGCAGACTCCCGAGTGGACAAGGGCATACATGTGCGTCCCAACTCTCCATATCTATCGATCTCCACTGACACCCGCTATCCTCCCAGTGATTACCGTGGCTTGAAGAAATGTATTGGTGCAATACGTGCAGAACAGATCGCCAAGCAAAGCTCCACTGGAACCACCGACGTCGATCATGTTCATAAACATTCTAGTGACCATGAAGGGTATATGAGTATGTCTATCCTGAACATCATCGACTCACTTAACTATATCATTCTTAGTGCATCCAATCACTGAGCGTACCGATGCCCCCGTTGAAGGGACCGCAACTTCTGGAGCTGCTTCGGCAATCCCAATGCACAAAAGAATTAGCCGGAAAGGTGAGCAATCTCCGCATCCTCTACCAAGTTCCTGTTTAACCGATATTTTAACAGTTACATCGCTGACCGTTATGTTGCATGGTGCTACACCTGCTTCCTCGCAAGACCATTCTTTCCCTCCGAAGATGACAGCCCTACATGCACTTATACCTCTACTACCGCCACTTCACGCCAAATTTTTTGAGCTATTAGATTCTGAATTAGAGAAGATCGATTCTTTTTATTCCGAGCGAGAGAAGGAAATGCAAGACCGGGGCGAGCTGCTTAAAGAGCAGCTAAGTGAACTTGGACTCCACCACCAGAAATACCATGTCAGTACTGTATAGTATATGCGTCTCATTATTCTAACTCCAAACACGTGTAGGAATCGAATGCAAACGCTACTGAGCTTGGCTGGCTTGTACGAGCTTATCGATCTCTGCAGGCCACTTTTCTCCTACTGGGCCAACGTCGGAGTAACCGTCATGTGGACACAGTTAAGGATAATAGTCAACCACTAGTAGCATCTGAGTTAGGTCAAGGAAGTATGTGTCTATCAACATGCAGTCGAAAGCAGCCCGGCTGATTTTAGGGCCTTCGAAAACTGTAGGTGGAAAAGCTTCGAATAGTGCAAACAGGTCGCGACCTCCAATGTCCGCAGGTGAACCAATCAAGCGTTCACTACCTCCCACGAAAGCCACTGGCAATGTTCCGCCAAGAAACGTTGGTTCGCCTTCCCCCAAGTACACACTTAGCCCACAGGAGTACCAACATGCGAAGAAGAGTCTCAAGAAAGCCGTAGTGGAGTATTATCGGTGTGTCCTGTTTTTGTCGCCAATTTTTGGGGAATCAGTGGCTGCATGTATTGCGGCTCTGAACTGCTCCCCTCTTTCGTGGAGGGGAAGATCGACACTAGATTCCCTGTGTTGGCAATAATATCTCATTAGCCATTTTTAAAAAAACCCATACTCCAAATGCCGGCGGAAGCTGACTTATTCCCTTATATGCAGCGGCCTCGAGGTGCTCAATAATTACCGTGTACGTGGCTGATTCTATACTGGTCGTCCCAACCATTGACGCTGGTATCGATATTTGAATGCTAATCACCATCACGCCTCATGCACGCATTGTAATCACTGGTATTACTCAATCACCAGATACTGAACCTTACTGGTTTTCGCAAAGCTCTCAAGAAGTATGGGAAAATTACGAAGGTGTCCGCTCAAGCAGCATATATGAAAGAAAGGGCAAGACGTCCCAGATATTCCGCGTACATCTCTCTGAATGAATTTCATTGTGTTTAGGTCGAGCCCTCGGCCTTCGCCTCTGGTGCAATAGTTAACTCAATGCTCAAAGAAATGGAAGAGTTGTTCGCCGTAAGGTTTGGTACGTCTGTTCAAAGCTTTGATGTTTCCATTTTCTAATCTCATTGCAGAACGTGGCGACAAGAAGAAAGCAATCACTCGACTCCGTATTGGTGTGCGCCAAAAGTCACATCATTTTAGCACCTTTCGCACTGGCATGTGGATTGGGTTATCCATACCAGCGATAGTCACCGGTTTAATTATATGTGCGTAGTTCTTTGTTGCCGTTGACCATGAGATATCTCATGTTGCGTGCAGCTATGCATCCTAGTACCCAAGCCTCATTGCATGCATGGGATATCATACTTTACATTTATTCCATTTTGCTTATCCCTACGTTGCTTGCGTTGCTCGTTGGTTTAAATCTCGTAGTATGGGCCAGAGAACGGATCAACTACGTGTTCATATTTGGTATGCCAAGTCCCTTATCTATCTCGCTCGCACTAATCTTCCAAAGAATTCGATGTCCGATCTAGACTTGACCATCGAGAGTACTTTGAGGTTTGATGCTGTCGCATTCGGTGACGTCTATTGACACATTTTCACTTTTAGCTTCCCGCATTCCTATTATGCGCACTAGCATACTGCTTTTTGTTGTCATTCCTTCAACTCGGCTCTCCACTCATCTGGCCACTTGTGTGGCTTGCGCTCGTACTTATCGTCATGTTTAATCCCATTCCGGCAAGTCCATGTTCTCAACGTCTGTGATTCTATCTCACATGTCCTTGAAAAATATCTAGAACTTTTCTTGGTGTCATTCGCGATGGTGGCTTATCAGGCACTCGGCGAAACTAGGCCTAAGTGGGTTTCGCACTGTTGAAGTATGTTCATGCCATCCATGCAGAACATGTAATTGACTCATTTGACAGTTCACGGATTTCTGGCTTGGGTTAGTGTATACAAACTCGCCCTCTTGTATCCTTCTCAGCCTTCACAGTGATCAGTTTTGCAGCCTCGTGTATAGCTTTTCAAACTTCTACTTCATTGGATGTCTGTATTCCGGATACTTTCCTAATGTTTCTTCCTCTACTGCCTCGACGTCGATTCGCCTTTCCCTCGCTTCCCTTGAAGTTTTCCCACGCTCCTTCCTTTCCTCCAGTCTGGTAGGGAGAGACGATGGAGTTCCTATGCCTGCAACTCGCCCCTCTGTATATGATCCTGCAATTCAGGATGCATGGACCACATGCGGGGCGGAGAAAAATTGGGCCCCGTACTTCGCACTTGCCATGTTACCGTATATGATCCGTTTTTTGCAGAGTCTCAGACGTTACTGGGATTCAAGGTTACCAACCCATCTCATTAACGTGAGTCTTAATGTCAAACAGAGATGTTTAAGCGCGGCTTATTGTTGGTGTGCAGGCTGGCAAGTACAGCATGGGTATAGTGCAATACTTCTGTTACTTCCGTTGGCGACGCGAAGGTAGGTTATTGTCCTGCACTGCTACTCTCTTCTGATGGCTCTCCAGGAAATCTAGACTACGGTGGTACGTTCACTCTCTGGTGTCTGTCGGCAATTATTTACGCGCTGTATGGGTGTGCATGGGTGAGTTGATAGATAGTCAAGTGTGGATATAGTTTCAACTTCACTCAGGACTTTTTGATGGACTGGTCTATCTTCAAACCTCATGCTAAGTACCCCCTCCTCAGGCGGGAGTTGTTGTATACATCGCAGATTCCGGTACGCACTATCTTATTTGATTTAATCTTTCACCTTATCGCTCTATGCAGTTATACTATTTTGCTGTGGTGAGCAAAACACATACTTCTGATTGATATCATCCGAGACATTTTCCATAGGCCATGAACGTGGCCATTCGCTTTGCCTGGACTTTCTATATACCCTCTTTGTCAACCAACTTCGCTTTCCGAACGTTCATAACTGGCCTATTGGAGATGTTAAGAAGGGTAGTTTGGAATTTCTGTTGGTATTTTTCAAAGCTTTTTTATGCAATGTCTTCTCAATAGCCGACAGACCGCCTCGAGAACGAGCACCTCGGTAATATGGATCAGTATAGGATCACTCGCGAAGTTCCTTTGCCGTATCCGTACGTCATTTCGCCTTTGAATGGAGACGAGGACGAAGATGAGGAAGAGGGTGATAATGCTGATCCATCTGCCTCCTGAGATAATCTGTCCGTAAGTTGAAGCGGTTAGATGTCAAGGATTTGTACTGACTACAATACGCACATTCTCCAGTAACTATGCACGCCATTTTAGAATACGCCGGATACCATTGCGATATGCATCAATCAAATAGACTATCTTACGAAACTCTTCATATCAAGAAAACCCCTACATTGATAATGTACTGGTATTAGTACAGTATCAGACTGTAGGAGGTTATTGTCGTCGTCATTTTAGTAGTAGTAGTAAACCAGTTATTTTTAAGACAATTGTACTTTGAGAGATTGCTTGGTAAAAGTAGCTTACATAAAAGACCTGAGCTGTACGATCATACTCTTTAGCTAGTCTGCTAGGGTCGTGCTATTAGTACATGGCCCAATGCTGACAATTGCCAGTACCCCAACTTAAAATCGATGGAGCCCGTCGTAAAAGTTACATAGTTCTGAGTCCTGTTGTGTGCTGGGCCCTCAGTACTGATGCCCTGTGCCAGTGAATTAGTATTATAGTATCCAAGTTATATACGGACTCCATTAGTCATTCGGCGGCGGAGGCTGGATCCAACTTGAACTTCTTCGTGCCCGAGGTAGTTCTTCGCGATCAGCTTTACACCTCAGGCTAAAAATTCAAACCAAACCGAAGCTACCCCCAAGGTCACCGTGTTCAGTTTCCCCCAGAGTTTGACTTGATTTCCACTTCCAGGAAGTAGTAGTACGCTGGCGATTGATGTTGCCTTTGCTTACTTACCAGGCATGGGGCCGCCAACATGACAAGTAGGCTCTTATTTTTCAGGTCTTACAAGTGTTAGCAACTGATTTTCCTTCGCAGGCGACATGGTTCATACGGACCATACCCCGGCGGCTGTTTCGTCAAGATAACGTTACTCCGAGCAAGCTGCAAGAGATCACTTTGAACATTAATCACAGAACCACTGTGATAGGCCAGAGATCGCAACCAGTCAACTGACGGTAGGAGTCAATAATGAGCTTAGGTTTGGCATTGACTACAATATCGCGTTCATTAAACATGGTGGCAGATGGCGGCTTCACCGCAAATTGTTCCGTCAATTCTTTGGAAAAGATGTAGCACCCGATTTTAGCCCATGCAAGTGGCCAAAGCTTACAACTTAGTATATTTTGGTGCCTGATGGCTTTTGCGGTTGTACGTGAGCCGTGACTTGACAGTCACAACCTGTGGTCCTAGATCGCTTCTCATCATGTTGTCTGGCATAGGAACTTGCTAGAAGGTGATGAGCGGTTTCGTAACTTTCGCGATATGGTGAAGATTTGGTGATTTCATCATACTAATCTCGCTTGGGATTGTTCGATTTGGTTATAGCATGGTGCCTAGTATCACTTATCGATCGGTTTGTTACTAAGTATTAAGATTCTCTCAACTTCAGCTTCACGTTGACACTAACTCAGGCTGGAGGAGTACAGATACCGTGGTATCATTGTCTACAATATTAATATATTTCATCAAACAGCATCCAGGCTCGTTTCCACTGACAGATGCGATCACCGTCTTCTTTCCGGGCCGCAGTGATTATGGAAATTTCAATTGCTGGCGATAGTTCGCCCACAATATCCAAGCCTAAAATGTAGCTCTTAAAGACACTGGCATGTGCGGGCTTTTGTTTCTCGTGTGCTCCCCCCGGTTCTCTTCGCTACTATCACTTCTTCCTTGCCATATATGTCGGTCCATGCGATCGGTAGTCTTGAAACACTTCTTGTTGCTTTTGCGATCTGCCTTGCATTCAAGTTCTACTTTGCCAAACCGAAGCTGCCTCATGGTGTTAAGTTTCTTCCAGGTCCGACCTCACTTCCACTTCTAGGGAATGCACTGGCGATTAATGTCAATGCCCCCTGGCTTACCTACGTGGCATGGGGGCGCCAATACGGCAAGTGGAATCTCGGCTTACTGGTGTTAGCAGCTGATGTTACTCAGGCGACATGATTCATTCCCGGCTGTTTCGTCAAGATAACATCATCATCAACTCTGAGCAAGCTGCAAGAGATCTTCTCGAACATCGATCACAGAACTACTCTGACCGACCAGATATCCCGACCAATAAGCTGTATGAATGATCAAACGACTCTTGTCACTCTGACTCACCTCATCCCCATAATTATTCCTTAGGTTTGCCGCTGACTACAATACCGCGTTCATGGAATATGGAAACAGATGGCGGCGTCAACGAAAATTATTCCACCAATCCTTTAGACATGATGCAGCACCTAACTTTAGACCCATGCAAATGGTCAAAGCTCACGAACTTTTACTGAACCTGTTAGAAGATCCTGTGAACTTTGTGAAACATCTGGAAATGTGAGTGTATTTATTATATTCGTGCTTTTTGCCATTCACAATACACCAATCTACAGGCTCTCAGGTTCGGTCATCATGTCTGCTGTATACTCATATGAAGCAACACGCCAACATGATATCATGATCGAGCATATAACCACGACACTTGAACTTATAGTCAAAGAGATGAGACCGGAGGTTGCTGCTGTTTTCAGTGCTTTCCCATATCGTGGGTGCCGTCATCCATCACACCCAGCAGTCTCTAACCACCCAATCCACAGTTCTCCGTCTCCCATCCTGGCTGCCTGGCATGCACCTCAAGAGAATTGCACCCCTGGCAAGGAAATTGTCGTTAGAAACCGTGGAAATTCCATTTGCCTACACGGATAGTCGTCTGGTAGGTATCGTATCACTCGAGATGCTTTGTTCACGAACACTTTTCAGGCTGCAGGATCGATTTCTTCTTGCATGGTTGCTGACAGCTTGCTTTGCCTTGATGAAACCGACGGTAACTCAACCCAGCGGAGAAATGACATAAAGGAATCGGCAGCGACCGCTTTCGGGGGTGAGCATGTTTCTTTCATTGTCATTTTGTTCCGCTAATGAGGTCACCTCGCAAACAGCTGGTTCTGAGACGGTAGGCAGGACGCAGTTATTGGTTTGATCCAACGCTGACAAGCACTAGACATCTGGCGTACTGATTAACTTCGTCCTTGCCATGATTCTCCACCAAGACGTGCAAGAGAAAGCGTACGATCTTATCAAGGGAATAGTTGGAACCAATAGACTTCCGACGTTCCAAGACCGTGCATCATTGCCATACATTGATGCCATTTTGCGTGAGTGCTTGCGGTGGCGCCCAGTGTTACCTCTTGGTCCGTCTTTTATCCTGCAGGGCAGAAATAGGTTAGCTGAACAATCACAGCCGTCATGCATGCTGCGGTCGAAAGTGACGTTTACAATGGTTATTACATACCCAAAGGTACGCATTTTCTTCTCCATCCACTTGAGTTTATGTTGATTCGTAACACAGGTGCTATGATCACTCCTAATATCTGGTAAGGACAATGGTTGTTTTCTGTTTTGCGACTTTAAGAGTGTACTCTCTAGGGCAATGTGCCATAATGAAGAGAAATACCCGAACCCATCCAAATTCGATCCAGATCGTTTCCTAAACCCGGACGGTACTCTGACAGACGATACCGTGGCTGCGGTCTGGGGATTCGGACGGCGGATATGCCCTGGTCGCCATCTTGCTGAAGCTTCATTATGGTCTGCAATGGCCTGTCTACTTGCGGTTTTCAGATTTTGCAAGGCGAAAGACGAGACCGGCAGAGAGATTGAGATCCACCCACAGTGGAAGGGAGGGCTCACTATGTAAATTGGTTTAAATTTCGACAGAACGGTGCTGATTTTATTCCTTCAGGCGACTATCACCATTCCCTTGCAGTATCACCGCGCGAAATGTAGATATGGATGCCGTGGCCTTGCAGGATCTGATCAAAGTATCCATTTAGGTGTACTTGAATATTATAGTGGATTCATACATCGCTGTCACTGATATGCTTAAATAAATAAACACGCCGAATTGTTTTTCCTGTCCATGGACAATTGGGGAATCCATTCATTTGCAAGATATACGGATTACGGGGGATGACAATTCCGTGTAACAATATATGGCTGGTAATGTCACGTCAACCATCACTAAATCAATAAGGAGAGGCCGCCGCTTGGCACTAGAAACAGTCAGTGACCGATCTACGACTAATGGAACAAATGCTTACAGCCTTCAACTGCTCGAGGTACCACGAACAGCTCTGCAGGTCTGCCTTGTCCAAGCACTTGGTAAAATCCTTTGCCTGGACTTCACACGAAGCGCTAGTGGTCTGGTATGCTTGTTGTTGTACAGGCGCTGCTGGCTCCGCGGGAGCTGCATGTGAGCTGGAACCGAAGAGCATAGATGAGATACCATGTCCGATGGTAGATCCGACAGCAACTGAGCCAGCTGTTGCAGCCATCTGTGCGAGCATTCCAGGACCGCTAGAAGTCTGAGCAGCGGCGGGTGGCGCAGGAGCATGTGCTGGGTTACTGTGGGCTGCAGCAGGAGGTAGCGCGGCCGTATGGGCACCGCGAGACTGGGCTGGCGCAGGAGCTGCGGGCTTGGCAGCGGGACGAGAGGAGCGGGAAGAACGCTATGACAAGAACCAGCTGAAGTTGGTAACAAAGATGGACGTGAAATTTCTTACAGGCATTGATAAGTTCGAGGTTCAAGCTGATGACAGTTGAGAGCAAAGTTGCGTCGGGTGGAACGGGATGGAATTTTTGTTCGGAGCAAACCCTTTTATATCCCCCGTCGCCGAGCACACGCGGCCTCTCTGCTGGATAAGTCATGTTTATGTACATAATACCCTTTTTAGAAGGTGCTTTATATAAAGTTTCAATCATATTTTGCTTTGAGGTCGCTGTGTTGCGCAACGAGCCCATGATGACGGTGATGGCATGCGGTCCCCTTGGTTCTCATTTTAGGAAGAATTTGCTCTCCCTACACCGTTCACGCTCGTTTTCAGCCCTGAAGTTTGCGTCACAGCGGTCTACAAGAACCGCTCCTTCATCTCCAGAACACCCACCCTCAGCACCTCAGGTATCTACAACCAGTGGGCTAACTCATTCCACCACTACCTCGTCTAATGCATCGAGCAAGCGCGCAAATAAAACCGAGAAGAAAGCTAAAAAGGCTCCCGCTTCAGACACCACTGAAGCGCAGCTTAAACAAATAGAGAGTATGATGAACATGGCAAACACATCGAACCTGTTCCCCACCATGGATATGTGGGGTGCCAAAATATTGACTCTCGGTATGTTTACATATTCAGTCCAAGCACCACTCAGGCTCAACCTATCCAGACGTGGACATACCACGGGAGGCTCCCCTGCGCACACTTTTCTCAGACCCGGTTACGTTTTGGCACGCAATACAGTGCAACTTCTCCAACTGGTTAAAGAACACGTTCAGGTTCGCGTCAAGTAGCATAGTGTCTTGTTTTATATCTCAGACACCCTTTGCTCCTTATGCAGCATGTACACCATTGCCAAAGCTGGAGCATTTACAGGAGTGAATTGGGACAGTGATTTTCGATTTAGGCACCTATTTTCACCGCGTACATGGCGTCAGTTGGGCAACATCAACTCAGCTTCCCCAAGCTCCTGGCTAGCGCCGATGCGGCGTATTGCGATGGATAATTATTTGGCCATAGGCCAAGCTATAGCTGAGTGGGTACGAATATCAAAGACCCCCATCAAACTAAATTATATTTATAGCAAAGACGAAGCCACCCTGAAGGCGCTAACCACAGCCGACCACGCCACTAAAGTGAACAAGATCGTTCGCTCTCGTCAACCTGGCCAAGTGTGGCAGTGGAAAGTTACAAGCGACGTATCAGATAAGGCCCTCTTCCAAGAGAAAAGTTGTGAGTATCTTTTTCTCTGCGCATTCCAGTCATTGATATTCACTCGATAACCTAGTATTCCGTCCACTTGGATTATCTCCGGGAGCTACAGTCGTATCCATCCGTGCCGGCGAGGTATATATTGCGAAAGAACCTCCGAAGCGAGGCAACCGACTGGTGATACATGCACTAGTGAAGTTCGAGACCACGCAAGTAAGTGTCCTTTCAAATGGTGTGCTTCAGGGGACGAGAGTAACGATATTCCAGGAACTCAAAGTGTTCACGAAGCAGGGTCAGGTAGTCGGCTCCGGATTTGCAGAACCGGTCGTGGAATATCTCGTTTTCGAGAAGATTGGTTGGTATGACAATACATGGCAGGTGAGGGATCAAATCTACAAGTGAGTGTGGATGGAGGTATGATGGGAATACGGTTGTTTGTGCTCCCAACTCTACCGGCTACGAGATATCAGTGAAATGCAATGGGCTTAGGAAGTGCGAATTACTTTACGGCAGTCGAAATGGGATCAGCTGCACCGAAGTTATACAAGTCACGCCACTTGCAGTAGCCCACTATAACGCAAGTTCGAACTGCTAGTTGGCTCCTCCTGCTGTGGGTGGCGCCTGTCCACCTCCCTCTGCGTCCCCGAGTCGTCACACATTGTCTTTGTCTGGACTGTACCTTCAACGGGGTTGACGGTAGTAGCTTAATTCATCCCTGTTACTTTGGATAGTAAGTGAGGCGAAAAAAGTAAATTTAATACTTGAATACTAACGTTATAGACCTCAAGCTACTATCACTGGATCCCACAAGATCCGCCCTTTTGAGGAACTTATAAGACAGTGTGAGAGTTTTTAGTACGTAAGTTTTGGCTCTTTACCGACATCTAGAACTTCAAGTTGAGAGGAATCGGGCACGTCCCTCAGGGGGAGCTGTCACCGTGATAAAAGGGTCTAATAAATCAACCTGATTTAAATGATAGTGGGAACTCGGTACCAACAAGTTCTCCATACAGTTTCATCTCCAACTTTTTCCACTCGCCAGTGGTTAGGCGGCCTAAGTTGTGTAGTATTGTCATCTTCTCGAACAACATCCTGCGATCATGTCGTCCCAATTGTTGCTTGAAAGATCCCGCCTCGACGGAATGGTGGTGGGAGGGATATCCTATGGTGCGTTTGTTGTTGAATTAACACGTTGAAAGTAGACTAGTGTGCCGCAATAGGCGTATACTTTCTGCTCACAGTACAGTCCTTGTATGCTCTCACGCGGCGACCTCGATATGGGAAGAAAATTGCAGAGCATCGTCTTGGTCTCGTGTTTTACATCC
>Ga0153978_1000374_pt1 | contig 11661 bp, 11 predicted proteins | sample TSGA062MetaG_FD_104749 | JGI IMG/M metagenome (GOLD analysis project Ga0153978, IMG submission 104749) | Attine ant fungus gardens microbial communities from Georgia, USA - TSGA062 MetaG | ecosystem: Host-associated > Fungi > Mycelium > Unclassified | place: USA: Georgia, Yuchi Wildlife...
CGACGAGGCAGCCTCGAGGGTTCGTGAGAGGGCGTTCACCTTGAGCATCACTTGGCTCCGCCTTGATAGCTTGGTCAGCGATGGGTCTTCAAAAAAAAATAGATACACTTGCTTGTTTTCTGAGTGTAGCAACATAGTCTGAGAGCGCCCCATCCTCCTTTGATGCACCAATAGTCGAATCACTCTCCGCATCCGACTTGATTTCACTAGTTGCTTCAGGCACAACTGAGGGATGAGGAGTCTCTGTGTCGGAAGTGACCGTCGCTGTCTGCTCTGCGACGGTCTCTAATTCAGCCTCTGAAGCCTCTGATGCAGATGAAACAAGGGATTCTCCAGTGACGCGCCTCCGAGACAGTGCTCCCTCCTCCGCCTCCGACACACTGAAAAACGGCAGACTAAGTTCACTAGGACTGGCAAGATCAGGTTTCTTGGGCCACATAGCCCTCACAGACCCAAAGGCAGATACCCTCCGCGAGTTCCTGTCCAGAGTCATAGCGCCTCTTGGTTTCGGGAGTTTGTCAAAGTCCTGCTGCCACGCGACAATCTTGTCCTGTCGGAACGATCGAACTTGATTCAGAACGAGCGTATCAGTCGGGGCCGATTCCTGGTAAATTTTGTTGATCAACTGGGCGATCTCCTCTCTTTCATTCTCGGCGCGTGCAATCAAGATATTGACATCAGCTGTGAGTTTCGCATCCTGCTCTTCATCGCCAGTCGCCGCATCTATACTGATAAGCTTGAGATCATCGATAAGCGCGGTGTACCAGATAGTGTTCCGACGGTGTAGCCGCTCGTAATCCGCATTCTTGAGTTCCAGTTGAGTCTCGGGACAGATGCGAATTCGCATAGCAGGGTATACAATCTCATGGAGGATGACAGGATCTGCCTGGAACCGCACCGTCATTCCCTTCGTGGCAAAGTACCGAATGTGGTGCTGGTAGATATTGTGCTGGCAACCAGCGCCTTGCACAAGCTTTACGTCCGCAGGGTAGAAATGCAGTTCCAAAAACTTGGCAAACGAGTACCGCTGCATCTCTTCGGAGATTGGAATAAATGGCGTTGCAGAGCCACACACCCGACAAGCGCTCCAAGTCGTGATCGTTTCCGGGGACGGATAGAGATGCGGACCCCTAGCCTTGATCTCCCCACCCCACTGCTCAACAGCAACAGCAAGCCTAGTCTCGTTATGCACAAAGATCTTGCAATGCCTTGCGAGTGGTTGGTTGCATCCTTTCCCCGTACAGATCGCCTTTGGGTCAAGGAACTGGACCAACGTCTCGTGAACGTTCTTCTCGATGAAATGACCCAGTGTGCAGTCGTTTTCGCCGTAAAATCTTATGTACTTCAATCCAGGTGCAAAACATGCGCGATGGAGGCCAAATTCTTCGATCGGGATGGTGTATTCCAAAAGGCTGATGCATTGGTACTTGTCAATCACGAAATCATCAGCGTTCTTGCGGAGGTACCATTCCCAGATACGTCGTTGCTCTTCGTGGCGACACTTGACCATACTGAGGTGGCTCTCCAGAGAAATATCGGCAGCTGTCTTGAGGGGAATTCTGGTTTCTGTCTCACCAGGAACGATAACGCGGGGCGACGTGGAGAACGTCGATCCTCCAAGGACATGTAACGAGTTAGGCTGAAGCTCAAAGTATACAGCAGGTTCCTCAGCAGTGTCAGGCAGACCCGGGGTCGGCGTTTTCGGAAGATCAGGAAGCGGCAGTGCCTCTATCTGGGCTTTCACATCATCTACATCTGGTTCTTGGGTAGGCACAGGTGCCATCACCTCGATAGCGAGCGGAGGGACGCTGGAAGGTTGAATATCATTTTTAACAGCTCCTTTCTCCTCTCTCCGTACGATCTCATCCTCCCAAGCGCGTTGGGCATGGGTGAGCTCATCATCCAACTCCTTCATCCTCCTGATAGGCTGTGGAGGGGGGAAGCGCAGCGTGGCAGAGACAGATATGAACGTCTTAGTATACGGCTCCAACGACTGCTGAATACGTTTCGAAAGACGCAGGCGTTCAGCGTCAGCATCCGGAAGATCCTCTTCAGCTTGTTTGATCTCCTCCTCCTCCGCCTTCTGTCGCTTTGTATCCTCTGGAGTTACGAGCTGTACCAGGGATACCGATGCAGGCACAGTACCAGGGTCCGATGCTGCGCCATACACTTCTGTTTGCCGCTTCGGTGCCATATTAGCGGGTACGGCCTCTGTGTTCAAGCTGGGAAGTGTGATGATAGAGTCCTTCCACAGGTGGGTCTCCAGTTTCAAGTTCCTCACAACAAACATTAAGAACCTCGTAACTTTCTTCACCCTCGTGAGCGTATCCACGTCACCTCCTCTCAGAACAATGGTGCATCCTAATTCACGGGTACATCCCTCGAACCGCATATACGTCTTACGTCGCCCTGGAATCAGAGGATGGTCGAAAGTCTGCAGACGGAACCGCGCACAATGACCTAATCGAGGCTCTAGAGCTAGCTTGTCCATAGACGAAAAAACATCTCCCTGAGTCATCCGTGCCACGAACTGGATTGCGGTGGGCTTTACGGCACGCGCAACAGCGATATTATGCTGCGCAAGTGCTTCGAGCGCGATCCTGCTCACAGACTTTTCCACCAAGACCACATGCGGCCTGAGGGCAGCAATCCTGCTCGCCAAGTTTCCGAGGTATTCCTTTTCCTGTCTGAGGATCTGGCCAAAGTGCACATATTGACCCTCGACTCGGTGGAACTCGAGTGGGAAGGTCACGAGCATGACACGGGGATGACGTTGCATACGTGACATTTGCTTGTGGGCGACATTCTTGGTAATGACTGCTCCGTCTACATATTCGGAATTGCTCGGTTTCCCACCGGGGATCTTCTTGATCTTGACATATCGTCGGACATCCATGTCTTCGCCCTGGTGATACGGAAGGGCAGTGAACGTGAGCTCTCGAGCGACGCTAAGGGCAAGTTTAAGCAGGGTCTCTTCCCATTCCTTGATATTGGGAATTTCCTCGGTCGTGAGCATTTGCCGCAACATAACGCGAAGATGGAACATAGAAATCAGATTAAGTTCCTGCGCATATCTAAGCCCACGGCATGAGGTTATATAAGACGACATGTATTGAATTGACTCACGCAGTGGAGTCTCGCCTCGTGCGCCACCCTTCCATGGTTTGGAAGCTATCGAGCCGACTTTGCGCTCGGCTCCTGATGAAGGGCGTAGCCACGTCAAAGTCTCCAAAGCTATTCAATCTGGAGCGCACGGCATTGTAATTCCCAGGACTTTCTGGCCCATGTTGATCCGGAGAGCTCACGGGAAATTGAATTGAGCTCATAGTGCCCTCTACGTTGACTGGGACAGTGACCGGGAAGTCAACTGGGGTCTTGGACCGAGGAGTCGTAGCGGCTGGTGCAGTATTTTCGCTGAAATTAGATATTGGCAATGGATCCTTCTCATCCTCTGAAAGGTTTCGTCGAAAGGGTGCTGTGCTCTCTCGGACAGGCTCCCACTCGGGTGGAGAAACGGATACGGAGTGATTATTGGAAGCTGATACTGGTCTCTTTGTCTCGGCAATGGAGTACATATTGAACGGCTCATCGGTCCTTCCAAACAGCTGCGAGGCTGCGAATGGAGATTGCGGATGATGGCCAAGACTGAGGTTAAACAAGTCACTGCCAAACTGATGGGCAGGGGATGGAGAGGCCGTAGAAGAGACAACCGAACGTCTGTCGTCGTCATCTTCGTCTTCAACCTTTGCGAGTTTCTCAAGACAAAGGTTGCACACTCTGACCATGCCGTCATGACCAAACCTGGAACCCTTGATGATGTTGGACGCACAACGCGAGCAAAATATTTGACCTGTGCTTTGATAAACTAGAGATTGCGATACGAGAGTTATGCTACGCACCGCATATACGACAATGATGTTTGCGCCGCCATGTGGTGAAGACGCTCTTGCAATCATAACACTCCTTTGCGTTGGAGTCATCCATCCAATACTCGCGAGAGAGGCCTAAAGCATGGATTAAAAAGGACGTAAAGGAAGCGGTTGTATTTACCTTCTCCGCGGATGCGCCGTATGACCTTGGATACGGATGCGGACCGATGCAAAGATGCAGTAGTGCGTACACTACGAGCATCATCTTGGATCGGGAAACCAGGGATGGCGGTGCAAAAGACCCCACCGTCCTGAGTCTCATAAACAGGAGTGTATTGGCCACTGCGGGGAGGGGAACGGTCTCGTTCTGGACCAAAGGATGGTGGATCGGACACGACTGGAGTCAAGGAGACTAAGGGGGGTGCAGCCTTGGATGGGACGACGGTTAGGGATGAGGGACGCTCGGATGCAGAGGAACGAGAGGGAAAGGAAGAGCTACTGTTTACAGCGGTGGCGGATGGACGCCTCTGCTCAGCTATGGCGAAACCGGGAGTGGCGGTTGGGGTTGCGGACGATGAAGTCAAAGGGACGGCGAAGCTGTTCTTCATACGGGAGAACAGGGAAGTGACGAGGGCATAAGAAGAGTGATCGTTTTCATCCTCCTCTGAGAACGGATTGAAGGAAGTCAATGAAGTGATGTCGTCACCAAGTTTGGTTGTGGTTGAGGCAAGGCCAGTAGAATGGGTACTCTGGACGGGAGAATAGGTGAGGGGGGACTCCATTTTGAAAGTCGGAACCGCGAACCAGAGCCAGGCTGAGGCTGGTGGGAGCTCGGATGATGCTAGAGCCTGAGCTTGGTTGCCAGTGCCCGATAGCAGGAGCAAACGTTATTAGTAATTGCCAAATTAGTCGTGCTTCCGCTACTTCGTCCGAGTCCCGGACTGCTACAGTGAGACTGCCTGTTAAACTGCAAGGCGTCCCTGGATGCATAGTACTAAAATATGACTATCTACGTCCGCCGCGAGTCAAGGGTCGACGTTGTGACCACCGCGGCTCCTCGTCATGAATGAGGTTTTAGACTTGTCTGACATAATGCAGCTCGATCTTCTTTTCTCCCAATGTCACAGTCCCCCGACGAACAAGATCCGTCAGAGATAGATCCCATCTGGACATCAAGTCGCACAGCCCGCCAGATATACGCCCTGGGTGAAGTCGAGAAAGTGAGCCCATCACCCACACCACCTGCCCCCGTTCACCCCTCCCAGGACATAACCCGCCTCTTATCTCTAGCAGCATCATCGGTCTCTCTCCTCACTCTCCCCCAGACGGATGCCCCCGGCGACAACCTCCCCCAAGGAGAAGAACGCTCCGAGCAATTCGTTTTGGAGGTGAGCGAGTACTTCGAGCGATTAGATGTGAGTCCCGTCCAACTCGTCCACCGCCCTGCTCAAAGCCTCAATTCTACCGCCCCAGGCCATACAAGTTGCCATCCGTTCCTCACTCGCTCACATCCGCCAGTCGCGAATCGCCCCGTCCGCGATCACAGCCCCCCCGCTTGGCTTTGTCCCCCCCTCACTTGGCGTCGGTCTACCACGACCTGGCGCCCCCAGCAGAGGCTTGCAAGAGGAGCGCCTCGATCGAGAGGCATGGGTGGGCATTCTCGACGCCCTAACCCGCCTCAAAACTTCGCAGGAGCGTGACCGACTGCAGACCTCCTCAAACAATACAATGGATACATGAGCCTGAATTACTGATACTCTTAAACTACATGTTCTACGCCGAGGCCTTTGATTCCAAGTGTCTGTAATAATAGCAAAGCGCGCGTCAAGGTCACGATCATACCGTCATAACAAGCGTCGAGAGCCAACCACTTACACGCTCGCCTCCTCCAGCATTCCCTCGGCGTCCAACAGCTCCACATCTTCCGCAAACTCGGGTCTAGCTTTGACACGCAACTTTCGAAAAGACACGCGTCTCAGTCAGGGGGTGACGATAGAGGATGGAAAAAAAGAACGCACGACGAGTTCCCTAAGTTCCTGTACCGCCTTGCCCAGTCGGTTATCAGAATCCTTGATCATCCTGTGCGACTCTTCCAAGATCCTTCTCTGATCGGCGTTCAAAAAGAGTCAATGCTTGAGTTTTCACTGAAGAACCTGTAAGATGAATCAAAGCCCACATACCGCGCTTTTGGTGTCCCACTCGTCAGCGTTATCCGCGATAAGCTTATCGACCCTCCGTTGCTGCTCTTCTGCTTCTTTCGCGTACAGAACATGTTCTTTCAGGAGCCTGAGAACATGGGCGTCAGCCCTTGGACTGTTTTGTGGAGCCGCTATGCTCACCTTTTCGCCGCGCCTGACTTGATGCTCAGCTGGCGGTGAACGGCAGGTTTGTCTGACATGGTAAGGTTGAGGCTGATGTCACGCAAAGTTTGAACTCTTATCGCATCAGTCGTGATAAGGGCATCCGGAGTAACCCATCCACTCTTCCACCGCCGCCTGGCTTCATGAAACCTACCTTTATTTCGACCTGCAAATAGCCAGATCGACTTACAGATCGATCGACTCACCCCAATGCGCTCCCACAAATGACCTCATCTGATAACCTTGCTCATTCAAGCGGGAACATCGATTGATTGATATAGAACAAAGATGTAGTTACAGCCTGCGCTCGCCAGTACAAGACAAGTACAACCAATACCTACAAGGCCTTGACTAAGAATCGACAAAGGTGCGGTGTGTGCGGAAATATGAAACAGGGGGCGAGTAATGCGTCTCTGAGGAGGTAGCAACGTTAAAACATGGTGCATGAACCGGGGCGCGTAAAGATGCCAAAGATGTCAACGAACAATGCAGAATTCCAGTACCCGCAAGCGGGAGTGAACCACAATAACCAACCCAGTATCGCCATGTGCTTCAGGCGCTCAAGCCGTCCCCAGTACACTACAATTGACTAGCAAATGAGGTTCGGGAGATGACGAGCTGCTCAGAAGTGAGGAAATGTGGGAGTAGGATAAGGGGGCGTTGCGCGTGAAACAACCTTCGAACACCAAGGACTTCGCCGTGCGAATCCATGTAGTCGGTAACAACAGACATGCAATGTCGTGGTCGCCGTGCGTATTCCGGGAGCTCGCAAAATAGGGAAGAGAACATGAGCGGTGATCAGTCGCCCATAACATGATAAGTAGGTAGGTGATAATAAACATGTCATGCGGAGATGAATGGTTAACGTAGCAGTCCAGATGGGAACGATCATGAAATGATGATGTGCCTGTGTATCGGCGCGCACGAGGCACGTACCACAATGAAGTGGTCGTTCGTCTCAGTGCGAGAGGGATAAGTGGGAGTGGAAGAGGGAGGACAGAGGACAGTCGTGAGAACAAGAAGTGCGCGCAAGGTCAGCGAAGCATGCATGCCACTAAAGGGCATGACCAGGTGCCTCAAGCCGCCGTACGGTCTTGTGTCGGTGTCGTGTCATCAACCATCAACCATATCCAGTCGGTATCCAATCTTCATCGTCAGGGTTCCAATTTGCCAATGCGTAGCAGTTGGCGAACGAGCGGCGCAAGCGCCACTGGTAGATCGTAAAACCTGTCTGGAATGGGAAGAACGTCACTGACGCTCAGCGCTCCATTCATGCGAAGACATAACAATGCGTAAGAGGTTCATGAGTGCAGAATAAAAAAAAATGCGTGCTAGCTAAGTGTCCATTGTGTATGCGTGAGACCTGCCGTCCAGAGACAGGTAATCCAGTGTCGTGGGTGATCATGATGCGAATAAACAATGCTTGAATGATAATGTAAACCGACGGTGCTTTTGTGCGATCTTCGAGCGGACTCGACGTCAACGCAGCAATCAGAAGCTTGATTGCGATTGCTGGGATACTGCTGCAACGGCGGCAGCGGCAGCGGCGTGACGTTGCTCGGCGGTGCCAAGCATCAATGCCTCGTTGACACTGGACAAATGGTTAACTCGTATCAAGAATTGTACCACGACAACTCACGAGCGAAGTCGCTGTACTTCGGCCTCAGCCTGTTGGAGTCGTGTCTGGAGCTGCTGAGCGGTCATCTCAAGGTACTTGACGTGAGTCGTAGCGCGGTCGAGGAGCGAGACCTTGCTGGACTTCTGGTTGGAGACCGGAAGAGCATCCTTGAGTCTGCGGTAACCATCTCGAAGCTCATCCCGACGCCTCTGCTCTGACTCGATACGCTGACGACGAATCGTCTCGCGGCGCACGTCAGTGCTGGCATTGGCAGGGATGGAGGGCTGGAAGTCATCATCCTCATCATCAGAGTCGTCATTCCTGGACTTTCTCCTTGTAGCCTTGGCAGCCGAACGCGTGGTCGGGGGCGCCGCAATGGGGTTGAAGCGGTGGGACCGAGGCACAGCGGAGTAGTTGACAGGAGGTGAGTGGGTTCCACTTCCACGACTGCGCCTGCCAGAAGCCAGGCCATCAGATGAGAGCTCACCACCACTGATGGAGTACACAGCGGGAGGCGCGATGCCATTGTCGGGGGGAGTGTAGGGACGCCCGGGCGAGGCAGTGGTGTAGGACGCACTGGATGAGTAAGAGTACTCGCCGATGGAGTTGGTGAGGTTCAGCGAGTTGAAGTCCAGACGAGGAGATGATGACGAAGGACCAGGGACTAAGAATAGAACAAGGTAAGTTATTATGTATAAACCGAAATTGCGGCGAATACTAACGAGACATCGTGGAGACACCGTAGGGGGACTGGGGGTACTGCAAGTAAGGCTCGAGGTTGGCAATCGAGTCGTATGCGAAGGGTGTGTCCATGAAGTTGGGGCTCCGGGGGTGCTCGAGGAGAGTGGATTCCATGACAAAGTGAGGCTGAGAAAAAAAAAGCGGTGTCGGTGTACGGAGGGCGGGCGCTTGCACTGCAGCTAGGTGGGGATGATCGTCAAAATAAGATGACACTGAAATACGCTGAGATTCTATAGGTTTGTGGTCAGACAAAAAGACAAGCGACGAGCTGGATGGGAACTTACGTTAAAGCAAGACAATGAGCCGACTGCACAATAGGACAAGGAAGAAGAAAAAGAAAAACGGGCGGGGCGAGGACAAGAAGGTATGCGGATTTGAGGATTGGAAGAAGAAGGGGATGAGGAGGATTGGCTTTGATACCCCTGCTAAATATCCCTTTTGCGCAATCGCTTCTGTGGGACAGATTAGGGAGGTGGAACCCACGGTGCTATACTTGGAAGAAGGCGTATTTGCCGCTCTGCCTCATGTTGTGCCTCTGGCTAAAAGCGACTCGATCGGAAGAATAGTCCCTTCACTTGTTACAAGACCGGTTCCTATCTTTCACAAACGGGGGCTTTCATTGACACGAATCACTTCCCACTCTTGACAAGAATGGTCTACTGAATACGGCAACCTCTGCCTCGTTGTCTGGATCCTTTCCTGACCCAATCCAAACTCAGCCTCCCCCCCACTTCGCCATCAGATCTTCCCAAATCAGTTCAAAACCGAGCTCAGCCTCTCTCCTTCACTTACCCCCAACCCTTCCTCCGAGCTGAACGTCATTTGCCATGATCGTCTAACCCATCCGCGCACACCCTATTCACATCCTTCATGTCGCTTCCTCCATTCTTCGTCTTCATCCGGGTCCCCTGACCCCCTGACCCCCTAGAACTCCAACTCCCGATCATCTCTTCGCAACCCTGACTCATCCCATTTCAGCCCGCCCGTCCCGCGGCTTCCAATACCATTATCTAGATCCGGCTCGCCGAGGGATACCTCCGTTTCGGCCACTCTTATACCCGCTCTCACTATCAGAACCCATCCATTTCTCTTCCTACGTAGTCCCGTCCAATTCTTCGGCTCGTTCTTTTTTCTTTTTTTTCCCTTCTCGACATGAGGATCCTAACTCTGACCTCACAACGTTTCCTTCATCCCCCGCTACTCGCGCTAACTTTATAATTTAGCAATCGTTTACATCCTCCGATCATTCCAGCGACTTTCTCGGTAATATGAATTATTTCGTGTATTTGTTTCCTGTCATAAATGTGCGCCCACTTGTCCGTACTCAGGTTTATTATGTGAGCCTCGGAACGTCACCCCTACACGTAGCCGATGTAAACCCTTTGAGATGAACCCATTATTATTCTTCCAAGGGTTTAAGGCGTTACTAGTCATAAACAATGATGAACGAATGCCGTGATCCCAACCTTACCCTGACACTTATCGACTCAGTAGTAGAGAACACCACAAAACAATTACCTCCTATCATATCCATAATGAACCGCAGTCTTCATTTCAGTTGTGTTACGCCGTCAGCCGATCGGGAACCCTGGATACATTGTCCGCAGCCAATGAGCGAATGCTGTGAGCGATTGACGCAGCAAGTTCGGATAGTCTAAACACCATGCCGTTTCTGTCGACTAGAGAACCCTTGCCGCGATAACTTTACAAAACCTCGTCATCGTATGAGCAAGCCCACCCACAGCTGACACATGTGGGCAGACGGTATTCATAGTGGCTGATCCTTCACATCAAAGTGACGTTATTCAGCGAACGTAATTAGACTTTAAGCAAGACACGCACCAGAGGCGATGCTCACAAGCAATCCAAATGTCTCGCACGGACCTTTGGCACACGAGCACAACTGTCAATCGTGACGGACCATATTTTTGATAGAAGTGTCGTGACCGCGGCATTCATATCCAACTCTGATGTTTGCACCTTATGTTCCGTGCGGAAGAGGCTAGTGGGAAACATTTCTGCATCACAAGACCACAGCCACAAGGTAGGAAGCCGTGGATGGGTGTTGGATATTCCGACTGAGCGAAAGTGATAGCGGAGACGTTCCTCAGGACGCCTAGGAAGCCGTGCAAAGCTGAGGAGGCTCCACCGGGCCATATCTCGAGTTCCTCGGAATCGGAGGAGATTACGAGCGCTTGCTTGGCTCGCCGGGAACATATCGGAAGTACTTCGCCAGTATACTTGGGAGTCCCCGCCGCGTGTGGCGAGCGCAAGAAGCGAAGAGAGAGCCCTGGGCGCCGTAAAGAAGGCGCATCAGCTGCGAGGCCCTGTAAACCTGGTCGATAAGACAGCGGTTAGCCTCGTTGTGAGAACGAAAAGTGTGTATGTAGGATCTATGGTAGAAAAAGTGGATTCTAGTGCACGGCGAAAAAATAAGCGATTAGTTTCACGACTAGAACATCGTGACATGAAAACCACACAAGTTCCATTCTGGAAGCATGCACACAGGATTCACAATAAGTATGAATGTGGTTCCCTAGATCTGTCGCTTCCTGTGTATCGCAGATTAAGCGCAGCTCTCAACTCTCAGTCGAATCACAAGTAAGAGCCACTCCATCAGCTCCTATAAGCGCTCCGGTCACAGTGAGTGGATGGAATGGTGGAAGACGGAGTAACCGTATTCCGTTTGTGTGCCTTAAGTTATGGAGCATGCGACTGAGCAAGAAGGAACTTGAAAAGACAAGCAAGCATGTGACCCCTAGTTGTCACTCTCGTGACAGAGAATCTTGCCTTGCCCCCCGCAATGCCCCCGCGTTTCGCGAAGGTCAACTCGGGGGATCGCCTTTCCGGTTCTGAGAGGGAATGTTTAACACGAGGAGATCTGTACTAATCTCCTTTAGCAAGAAAGGCGATATCCGCCCTACGCACGGGTTCGCGCTTTTTCACATTTGCCATGATGCCCATCTCGTTAAAAGCACTCGGTCGCAGGACGAACGAAACTCTACTTTGTAATGAGCACGCGTGGACCTAGGCTCCAACGTTCGAGGCAAAGAACCCTTTGACGTAGTTTGCA
>Ga0153978_1000375_pt1 | contig 11658 bp, 15 predicted proteins | sample TSGA062MetaG_FD_104749 | JGI IMG/M metagenome (GOLD analysis project Ga0153978, IMG submission 104749) | Attine ant fungus gardens microbial communities from Georgia, USA - TSGA062 MetaG | ecosystem: Host-associated > Fungi > Mycelium > Unclassified | place: USA: Georgia, Yuchi Wildlife...
AGGTTCCCAGCTTGTCCGAATAAAATGTCAGTGTTCAAGCGATCCCCAACCATTATCGTGCGTTTAGGATCAAATTGCACCCTGGCAAAAGCACGGATCAAGAAACATCAAAAGCCACGCGACTAGTGCTTACTTGGCTTGAATACAATCCAACATCGTCTTTGCGGGCTTTCCGATGCTTATCGGGTCTTTATCCAACGCGAAGCGCAAAGGAGCACTGACAGCTCCAGCGCCGGGCAGGAGACCATCTGCACTCGGGAATGTGCTGTCTTCATTTGTGACCAAGAATTGGCAACCAGGGTTTCGTGTGAGGTATTGGAATGCCTTTGATAGCTTGGTATAATTGAACTGGAGGTCCAAGCCGCACAAAACGGCTTGGACATCCGGGTCGAGTGAGAAATTTGCAAGGGTAAATGGTTCGAGGGTACAGTCTTCTGGGTTCTAGCATTTCGTGAATAGTGAGTCGGAGCACTGGATGGGATACCTACTGTCCCACCGATGAAAGAGATGCCTTCTTCGCGCAACTCCTCCTCGATCCCTGACATTCCGATCACGTACACCTTCTTATCCTTTGGAAGCTTCATGACAGAGGAGATATAAACAGCAGAAGCATATGCGGAACCGTATATCTCGTCCTACATAACCAGACAAAGGTGTGAAGGGCTGACTCTAAATAAAATGGAATACTGACGACATGGGCCTCCACGCCGAGCTGATCAAACTTGCCCTTGTAGCTCTTCCGAGACTTGGTCGCATTGTTCGTGACAAAAAGGATGCGCTTTCCTTGATGACTATGAAGATGGTCGTTTCAGTCATTCAATATGTGACCTGCCTCGCTTTCGAAGGATATCCAGGACTTTGTCTGCACCGTCTATGAGTCGGTCGCCGTGCCACAGCACGCCATCGCAGTCGAACATCCAAGTGTCATATTTGTTGACTAGGCTCTCGTACTCGATAGGCGTCGAGATACGGACAGCCATGGCAGCGGAGAGGATCAGAGACGGGCTTCCGCCTATTACGCTTGTCAATGCCAGTGGGAACGCTACGATTGCCTTATTCGGACGGACCACTCCCCATGATTGTTTTGCTAATGTCTTCAGTGTTTACTTGCGAGTCCAAAGTCATGGCCAGTGGGTGCGAACACCTCGAGGCAAGTGGATGGGAACGGGCCTGGCAGCAATTCGAAGAGAGGGACTGTACTGGCTGGTTGCTTTACCGGAAGTCTCGCTATAGGTTCGATATCTACTCCTCCTCGTACCTTGTCTTTATCTTGACGATGTCATACGACGCTTTTTATAGTGTGACGATGTGAACAGCTTGGCGCATTCTAACAACTACATATTGTTGAATCGTCTAGCCTTATCTTCGAATTCATCTCAGAGTCTTCTCTTCTCTGCAACGATGGATGCGCACAGTGACGACACAGAAAAGAAGATCGACGCGTCCGTCCATACCAAAGATGACGTCTACTTTGACCCGGTGCTGGTGGACCCGAATGAGGAGCTGTCCTTGCATCGAGGTCTGAAAGCAAGGCAGGTCTCCATGATAACGGTGCAGCCAACCTTTCGGCGCGTGTTCTGATCGTGCTGAAGCTGATTCTCTTCCTTTCTTCCTCAGCTAGGAGGTTCATTAGGTACAGGTCTCATTATCGGTTCTGGCACTGCTCTGGTTAGGGGAGGTCCATTGGGCCTGTTCTTTGGATACTCCTTTATGGGGATGGTTTGCTACTTCGTGATGATCTCGCTGGGAGAAATGGGTGCATACTTGCCTCATAAGAAGGGCTTTGCTGGCTATGCGACTCGTTACGTGGATCCTGCTTTCGGCTTTGCTCTTGGTTGGAATTATGTGTTCAAGTACTTCGTCCAAACAACGAACAACGTCAATGCCGCGGGTGCAGTGGTGCAGTATTGGACCTTGAGCGTACCAATAGAAGCATGGATGGGTGCGTAGATCCAATCACGATTTCCTTAGCTAACCTGGGCGGCGTTTAGTTATCTACATTGCGTTGAGTGAGGTATATCTCATGCAGGGTAATAGCCCAGCTAACATGCTTCACAGTCTTCTTCATCAATCTTCTGGGCATTCGCGTCTTCGGTGAATTCGAATTCTGGTTTTGCAGCATCAAAGTCGTGTCGTTAGTTGGCTTGATTTTAATGGGACTTATCATCGACCTCGGTGGTAATCCCGAACATGATCGCATCGGCTTCAGGTACTGGAGACCACCCTACGGACCCCTCGGTAACTATCTTCTTACTCAAGTGCACGACACTCGGCTTTCTCATTTTCTTGGATTCTGGAGCACTCTCACGACGGCCTTGTTTTCGTACATCGGCACGGAACTGATTGGAGTGACCGTCGGCGAAACTGAAAATCCGAGGAAAAATGTACCAAAGGCTATTCGCAGGATGTTCTTCCGCATTTTGGTGTTCTATGTGGGGGGCACTTTTGTCATTAGTCTAACGGTCCCGAGCACTAGCAACGTATGTCTCACTGTGCCGTAAAGAGCTATTCGTGACTTTGCTACAGGCACTTTTTGTAGCCAGTAAATCTTCCGCTGGGGCTGCTGCATCGCCATTCGTCGTAGGTGCGTACGTCATCCCCCAGATACTGGCCGTTATGTAACTCGTTGATCAGCGACAACCATCGTTGGCATCAAAGTCTTGAACCATGTTATCAACGCTGTGGTGTTGATCTTTGTGCTTAGTGCTTCAAACTCGGACCTTTATATAGGTTCCAGGACGCTTTACGGCCTCGCTGTGGAACGCAAAGCACCTCGTATATTTGCCAAAGTCAACCGTAACGGAGTTCCCTGGCCGTCGCTTACTCTGTGCACTCTGGTCTGTTTCTTGACATTCCTTAATGCAACCTCGTCGAGCTCCGTTGGTACTGAACGTTGCCTATTTATCGGTTTTAAACATTGATCCATAATTTGATAGCGTTCGGCTGGTTCGCCAACCTTATCGCGAGTTTCGGCGCTATAACATGGATGTGCATATCCTATACGCACATGTACGTTACTCATCCTCGACGCTTTCGCATTACGTTGATGTCAACTATTTTAGTGCTTTCATGCGCGCAATGAAGGCTCAAGGGATAGATCGAAACACTCTCCCGTATAAGGCGCCTTTCCAGCCATACGCATCATGGTTTGCCTTGATTTTCACGGGGATTGTGCTCTTCTTCAACGGTAATCCCTCCTTGTGCATACTGAGAAGGTGCTAAATACAGCGCACAGGCTTCAGTGCATTCATGCCTTTCGTATCGTCTTCCTTCATCACGTCAGTAGCCGTCCCGTCGACCTTGAAGTTAAGCACTCACTATCATGCAGGTCTTACATTGCCATCCCAATTTTTGTGGTGCTATGGGTTGGGTACAAATTATACTACCGTACGACGACGATTCCAGCCAGCGAGGCCGATCTTTTTACTGGGAAACGCGAAATTGATGAAGAAGAAGAGCGTTTCTTGGAACGGGAAAGGCTCAGAGGCCCGCGATCTAGAATACAACGAATCTGGGACGCTCTCTGACCACTGCACTGAAATAGGCAAGGTCGCATATCTCTCGAAATGGCATCCATTTAACAAGGTTTCCGCTGCTAGTTAGTTCCGATTTAATGCATGTCCAGCGTTACCTTCAGCCACGTCGTATCATGAATTGGTTCGAAGTGAATTGTGCGATAAGATAACTCCCCTTTTTGAAGTTAAGGTTTGCATATGGACGTTTCAGGTTGATCAGGGACTCATTATAGCGAATGAATCCATGTCGCGAAGGGCGGTTCGCGCGCGGGAAAACTTCAAGGACGGGGTCATACCCGGCGAAGCTTCTGCGTGCGTTTCCGGACTCCCGCAACTTTTCCCAAACACAAGTGGAGGCAGATAATCCCCGTTCTTGATGCGATTATATGGCTTTATATGGGTCCAATCAACGGGCTCTGCTTTTTTTTTTCTGTCCAATCACGCGTCGTGAGGGTCTTCTCCATCAATATTTATAATCGGGTATTTTGACGCCCGGCTGCCAGTGGATTTCTTGGTCGGGCTTAGGTTGGGTGGCGCCGGACGCCACTGACCCATGCGAATGATCTTTTCTGATTTCCCTAGATATGCCTTCCTTGGCCTCGTAGCATCAAAAGAAAACAATACACGCATACAGACATATAGGAGGGGAAGGACAGGTACAATTGATCATCAGCCCCCAAACAATTGGTACAGCATATTGAGCCCATTAGACAAGCATTCTGCGTCGTGCGCTGATCTCCACTATGTGGGTTCTTCAGAGGGCTTCTCATCATGAGTCTGTGATCGTTTACGTGAACGCTTTGTCGACGACCGGCGGCGCATTCTGCGCAGATGCTCGTCTCCGGTGGGGTATAAATTGAAAGATTCCAGATCGATGCGGTGCCTGACTTCTCTTCGGACGATTTCCTCGATCCGCTCCATGAGAGCCTGGTCTTGCCCCAGGCGGATACAGACCACGGACGACATTAAGCTGCGGTCTTCGGCGGTGAATGCCGTCGCCAGCGAGCCCTCCTTGCGGCTCAGGAAACGAGATGGGTAGTCGGCGTCGCAAGCGCGTCGGTATGCAGGGGAACACTCGTCGTCCGGCGGGAGCCAGGTGACCAGTCGGTGCTGCGGGATCTGATGGAGCTGATCCTGATCGAGCGCGGCGGCATCAAGCCCATTCAATTGCTTTAATTCGTTCCACTGCAGGGGAGAGAGATAGAAGTCAGTCATATATCCACAAACGCGGGGGCGAATTATGCCAACATTCCGGATGTCAACCGCTAGCAACGAGGTGTTCAATGCGTGTTGGCGGATGTAATCGATGCATGATTGGATGGTTTCGATGCCAGGGTGGCCGGGGGTAATAGGGTGGTTGACTTCGCCTCCGTGTTTCTTCTCGAACCATGTCATGATCTGACGGAAGAATGGTGAAATGACGGTGTGAGCATTGGATACCCGAGACACTTACAGGGCCAACGGTCATGCTCAGCATCGTTGCGCCTGCTTCGATGCAAGCGCACGCATGCGCGAGGCATGTCACTATCGAAAGATGTACACGAATCAAGTATGTGTGAGTGAGCTCGTGCGCAGCACGTATGCCAGCCTCTGTCGCCGGCAGCTACCGGAAAAGAACCGTCAAGGGAGGGTACACGAGCGACTGCGAGGGACATTACGGTGATTAAAACTCTCCCGCGTCGAACATTCGCTTCGTCAAAAAGAGCGACAAGGGTGCGGGCTTCTGATACCATGGCAGTCGTATCTTCGCAGAGCCGCGGATCGATGAATGTCGCCAGTGGACCGGGGAATGCATCCAACAGAGTAAGACCGAGACTGACGAGCTTATCGGGATGCCACCGTGATCAGAGATCGCTTTGTGCATGGCAGAATGGGACTTACGAAACGCCGCAGAGCAAATGTGACGTAGATCGATTCTTCTCCAGGGGCGAATTCTCTATGGATGTTATCGTGAGGACGGGGTCGCACTGCAGAAATAGATGACGGACGGATACTGTTCTGCCACTTGCAGAGCGGCGACCCAGGCATGATAACGAATGGAGTCCGTCTCCACCTTCTTGCTGACGTTCTCTGGGGTCAGGAGGCATCCCCAGACGTCATGTATATTCAAAGCTGATCATGACATCAGCATATCGTATCTGGCAACACAGCCTCTGGTGAAACGCACTCGGAAGGTCAGTGGTGTTGCCAAAAGTCTCCACAGCCTTGTAAGGAAACGAGGGGATGGCCCCCATCTCCTGTGCCTCGTTGGAGGAGGGCTCAGGCAGGGATTCGATGTGACTGGTGAACCAAAGGTCGAATTTGACTTTGTCCTTCTTCGTGATGGGGTATGTTCCCATGTAGGAACTTCGTTGAGGCTTTTGCGCGCAGTGAATACGATCATGGGCAACGGGCGTCATGCAAAACAGGCAACGTTCCCTGCATGGCCGGCGCGCTATTTAAAGTGGCGAGCAACGAGACGTCCACAACGTTGACAATGGGCGATTGTGTGTGTAGGGTCCTGTGCATTGACTATCATATCAGTGGCAGATGCCACCTAGATTGTGGCACGATGGCATACTTTGTCGCTGCAAAGATAGACATAGGAGGAAGGCAACGTTCTGGTTCTTGAGTGGGGCGCAACCCAAAAACTGACGCTGAGCACGTTCAAGATAGTCGATCGGGCTTCTCGGATCATCATACTCAGTATCAGGGAGCAGCCAATGCGCAGCACGATCCCATCAAGAGGCCATGGCCAGGCATGACCGAGGCATGGGATATCGCTGATTCATTTGATAGACATGTGGTGTAGGCACGGCAGAACTGCCGCATTGATGCATGATCCGTCGACCAGGCAGTCGTCAAGATGACGATCAGCGCACGGAGCCCATGTGCCTACTCACAGATTCCATTCTCAAGTCGAATGAAAATGCACTGCGAACCCGCGAATGGCGCCGCACACCAAAGGGCCGGAGAAAAAAAAATTATCGCTCTAACCGGGAGGGGAGTGTGAACCCTCGAATGAGCGTTCGTCCCTTCCGAACGGGAACCTTGGACCCTCTTCTTTCCTTCATGAATGAATAAAATAATCGATCGATCCAGGGAATCAGATCCGCACGCCAATACATAGAAGCCCCGGTGAAGCTGGTCTCGAACGGTGTTCGCGCTGTCATCCCAAGATGAAGTGGGCGGTGATTTTTTTTGAGGCAAATAGGGTATTTGAACTATTGGCAGCGGGCCCTTTTGTTCTGTCTGTGCACTTCCATCAGAAAGTTCATTGCCGTGATAGTTCTAGTGGCAGCTTGGCGCTTGAAAAAATCAGACTACTTAAATTATTCAATTCAATGGCTGTGTGGCGACGGCGATGTAGCGGATAAGTCAAAATTTGCAAGTTGCTTCAAGCTGTCAGTGTCTTTGTCGCTGAGCAGGACAATACGTAACGGTCATCGAGGGATCTCGCAGATCTTCAATTGATGGAGTTACTAAAACCGCATCAGTGATCGAAGTGCGTCAATTTCAAAGCAAAACAAGTACTCGTAACACACCTATTTACATTAACAAACTATCGGGGTATTATACATTCATGCACATAATAATATCCACTAGACTCCGTGATCACTTTGTACAGTGGTGAAGTTAAAGTATTAAAAGCCGAGGGGGGCCGTGGTATAGACTCTATGATGGCAGGGGAAATAGCGATGCGGCGAAGACAGCTAATCGAAATGCAGCGAGAGACAATGATAGCAATAGAACGGGAAGGGTATCGTCTACATCAATCAACCAAGAAAAGAAGACAGGGTTCGATGTAATCTCGGCTCTACCGATGCACCTGTGCACGTTCGGCCGAGTAGGCATGCCAGTTATCCACATCAGCATCGGGTACAGTTTGGGCAAATGGAGGGAGAGTGGTGTGATAATGGCCAGACGGTCCATTATGATTATGATGGTTTGATGACTAGAAGGAAGTAATGAACGACGGGACGCGAAATAGATTGCACGGGCTCTTACGCTGTAATGATCGTCTTCGACCTTTACGGATCCGTAGTGATTGGAATGGTAATTACTTGAAAGCGAATGATGTGATAATGAACTTGGACGGGTGGTCACCGGGGAATGCGATGTGTGTTGCATTTGGGCAGGCTGCTGGTGGGGTGAAACATAAAACAAATGGTCACTAGGATCCAAAAAGTTCTCGTAGAGTTTCGAGGACTGTTACGTCGCTCGGAAGGAAAAAACACTCGCCGAAAATGGAGGACTTGAGGTAGAACTTGACCCCGAGGGGGTGTGAGGGATGTGATGGAAAGCAGGAGCATGCAAGTTGAAGAGAGATGAGGAGTTGCTGGAGACGCCGGTAGGACCAGATGTGCCGTTGTGAGAAGGAATGTTGCCGTACTGGTGATGAGAGAGCGGCTGCGGAATGGTAAGTGGGGGTGGGCGATCACCATGCGGGGCGTCTTGTGGCTATGAAGGAGTTGCTGTAAGGCTGTCAAAGGGGAGGTGGGGGAATAGTATGCACCATATAGAGATCATCCATTTTGCGCTTCTTGAAGTCACGGTCACAGTTGCGGTTGTCGTGGAAGTTGGACAAGGAGTGTCGACGGTAGTCAGAAGGGAGATGACTTCCGCGGTGGTCAGCCTCCAACACGCGTCTCAACTCTTCGTTCTCCTTCTGGAGACGGGCATTTTCTTGCTCGAGCTCGCGAATTTTGACCAAGGGAGGGGGGAGGGCTGCGACCTGGTCTGGGGTAAAGCCCAATGCTGTCTGGAGCTTTGTGACGGTCTGTTCGAGCTGGAAAAAAGAGGGAGTGAGAAAACGCGTTGCAGTCGCGTGAGGGGACTGTCGGACCTGCTCGATGTAGGCTTTTCGTTTTGCACGATGGCGAGCTTGAGCTTTAGCATTACGGCTGCGCTCTGGACGATCGGGTTGTGACGAGACAGATTCAGCAGCGGAGTGGGCCATCGAGGACATGTAACGTTATAACGTAAGTTTAAGAGAGGAAGGATGGTCGGGGTGTAAAAAAAGTAGGACGGTTATTATAGTTGGCATTGCGTACTCCACTTTGACGCCCAACGGTCGCAAACTATTCCAAAAAGAAACTCGAGTGCCTCGGATTCCGAATTATTCGCTTTGAAAAGTCAGCCGACGTGTCTTCAATGCGACCCTGGTGGCAAGCTTGATTCCTTGCAATCTTGAATCAAATCTCAACGAACCTTGTCCTAGTCGCAATAATCCCTATCCTACATTGTCCTCATGTTTGCTGTGATCCCCACATGGAAACCACTCCTTGATAGCCAACCTGCCTTGTTGTGGCTCTTTGAGAACGCACTCGTTTTTGCAGAGACAGCCTCGGCAGTTTGCGCTGGTTCCAAATCAGGCTAATGCCGCCGTACCTTGCGTTGATCCCCGATCACACAAATATTATTTAATCTACTTCCGCGTACAAAGTTTAAACCCAGAACTCCGCGATCCTCCGCCCAATTCTATTATTTCGCCCACTTCGCTGAGATAGCAGCTCTCTCTGAATAAATTGGCGTCACAGGATTAGCCTAAGAACGACGTGCAAACTTCTTGCTGCTCAATCTGAGAGTCTTTGTTCCAGCCCGCCACTCGTGCCAGCCCTCGGATATCCTCGGTCAACTCCAGATCCCATATCAAGACGTCTTCGCTGACCTGTCACCTTGAACTATATCTCCCCGACATTCGACATTCAGGGACAAAATCGCAATCCCCCTTTCCAGATAACGTCAAACACACTCGCTCACTATTGTCGTTGAGCGGTCTACCCTTCAAGCGCTGACATTTAAATTCCACCACCATCGACCACCTACTAGTAGCAATGTCACAAAACCAACCCCGTCTTCGATGGGAATCTTACCTGGAAGAAGGCCCCCCTCGGCTATAGCATCGGTCGCCAATTAATCGAAATTCTTGTATCTACTAAAACATCATGGGTGCCTTTCGGTGAGATCCGGTCCCGGCCAAGTTCCCTATCCCTGAGTTTCGTTCAAGGTAATTCCCTCTCCGTTCAAAAACTGACACGCGACGTGGTGTCTGAAATGAGCTCCGTGACCGGCGGGCCCACTTAGTCTCTTCCAGTCCTAACCAGGTTCGTACGGAACGTTGAGAGCGAACCCCACCCACCACCAATTCAATCGGCAAATCCCGTCCTGCTGTCTTCCCACGCGGGGGCTGTGCGGGTTCATCCTTTCGATCCCTCGCTGATCTTCATCCGGCTCGCCAACCTTGGTATCATTTTAATGTTCTGACTTTGTACGTCACAACTCCTCCCGTTCGACGCCTTTCAGCGGCATTCGAGGGTCCCTCTCATAGCCAGCGGCAGGGCAACTCAGGTTCGACCTAATTATAATCGCCGCAGGAAGCCCCAACAATTGTATACACCTATCCGTTTTAGTCCCCACCAAGCAGAGTCTTTTTGCCATCAGCCCTGCGGCTCGGAACCTCTACTATAGGCATGTGAGACCCGAACCGGCGAGGCCAGCTCGCCTACATAAATCCAACTTCGATCATATGATGGGCGCAAGGCGTGGAACATTCTGCCATTGGAGATGGGGTCGCGGCTCGGGGGCTTCTAACCGACCTTGTCTATTTATTTTATGCTGCCAGTTCCAGTCAAGCTCTTGCGCGATTCAGAGCCACCCACACCGCCCCGTAAAACAAAGAATGAGGAAAAAGGAAAATTCTCGCCATAAAACCGAGCGTGTGTAGATTGATTGGAGGAACTCGGACTCGCGATCAGCGGCAATTAAGCTATCTCTGGATTTTCCTCCGGCCTCATGGAAAGCTCAAGGCGTATATATCTAAGCGAGATAATGGCCGTTTAAGATTTGCATGGGAATAGGCAATGCCATCAGGCTGAACCTAGTCAGGACAAAGCAAGGTTCAATTATCTTGGCTTCGGGGCAATTATTTCTCCTGCATAAGGCTGTCGAAACCCGAAGACAACCCTGAGATAAATGGCCTTGCGTGCGTAGCATTTCTTTTGCCTCCGGATCAGGTACATCGTATCGCAGGACAGTGCTTGCTTGCATCCTTTCACGGCGAGCAAGGTTTTTGTATGTCAACATTAGTAATGCGCCCAAGGGTCCGGGTCGGCGAGGCAAAGTAGTACTAGTAGTAGTAGGTGGCTGCGCGTCGTCGCCTGCCTTTTTTACTAAAGCGGAATTGCGCGCCAGTAATAGCCTGAAACGCCTTGGCAATCCACTTTGTGTGCTAGGCAACCGTCTCTGGGACCGTCCCCTTAACGCACTGGGATAGGCCACAGATAACCACAACAAACCCGATCAAATCACAATCGCATGTGGACTAATAAGACACGATGCGCACGAGTGGCAGGGTGGGTAGGCAAGGTGGCACCCCCATGGTGGACGGTGCGGTAGAAAGGTTGACACGTTGGCTGCGATTTGATCGCGGCGCCTATCATTCACACGTTGGGCTTGCAAATCGTCCTTGGTGGCCGGGGCGGTAACGCGGGTCCGAATTCTAGATAGGCCATTGTGAACCCTACTACGGAAGCCAGCGAACGCTTCCAATTGGATTCTGTCAATTTGTTGGCCGCGTACGCCTGATAGCCATGCTTGGTTCGCGGGGTAATTACGTTTTCCAAGTTGCCTCCTGCTCAGGGAGTGTGAAGTACGATTTGGAAGCTCAGCAGCTCAGTATTCACATTACTACCATGGGTGTAGTGACCCGCGGAGCCCCGTAGAGCTTGTCCAAGATTTAGCTTCAATAAATAAAAGAGAAAAAAAAACTGAATAAATTATGGGGCATCGTTGCAAAAACATGCATAGAGATCAGCAATATATCAGCGGAATGACGATAGATGCGGTGACACCGGACGCGGACAGACGGTCATACTACTAATCATCATCTTCTGAAAGGATAAGTCTCCCCTTCCCAGCACGCCGAACTGGTAACGTGTCAGCCCCTGCATCATCTTCGTCCACGGTATCCGCAGACGTCTCGCGTCTCGCAACGCGTTTGGGAACAGGCCGCGGTCTTGGCCGTGCCTTGGGTTGAGACTGAAGTTCTCGGGCAGGACTTGGCGAATGACTTTTCCGCATGGCTCCGAGGATGTCCTCGTCACTGTCCGAGCTATTATCGCCGGCGCTGGATTCTCCTCCCGGTCGGCTATTGTCCACTCTG
>Ga0153978_1000376_pt1 | contig 11656 bp, 14 predicted proteins | sample TSGA062MetaG_FD_104749 | JGI IMG/M metagenome (GOLD analysis project Ga0153978, IMG submission 104749) | Attine ant fungus gardens microbial communities from Georgia, USA - TSGA062 MetaG | ecosystem: Host-associated > Fungi > Mycelium > Unclassified | place: USA: Georgia, Yuchi Wildlife...
AAGGAGCAGGTCATTCAGCTGATCTCGTCACGCTTGCTAAGCACTGGTCTCATGAACGTGTTCTGACGCATTTCTGACGAGTTCTTAGATCTTAGCGATAAGTGAATTGCAGGAATAGCATTGCTTCGCACGATGATGGGAACCTTTTTCGTTTTTGGGAAGAGAGCTACGGTGACAAATGGAGAGAGACCTATGAACATTGTACTTTCAGAGAGATACAATGACAGGAGCAACATACGCACTCAGACCAGGATTCTAACTATACACAGAGGTACCATTGTCATCATCGTGGTGGTTAAGAGTGAAATGAAGCGATCCAACACTTCCCCGTCATCATGATGATTCTGCGGGAGGCGTAGCAATCTTCTGCTGTCTCAACTTTTCAGCATCCATGCCCACTGTGTTACCTCGGAACCGCGTCCTCATATCCAGCTTTTGCATATTAGAGCAAGTTCGTGTATGCGTAACAGTCACTTACCATATTGCGTTTGCACTCGAAAGTGGACATCCTGAGTAGCTGACATTGTTCCGGTAGTTCATTACTGTGCTGTTTGATACACTCTGAAGGAAGAAGTCCTTGTTTTTGGACACAGTCGGAATTGAGAACGCATTCCTTGAGTGCTCTGAGGAGAGCGTCACACGATGAAGACATGACCAATGCAGTGTACTATGCGCCCCGAGGTCGATGAGGTGGCGGTTGAGTGATGACTTAGAGAGGTCGAGTGCAAGAGTTTAAACTTCTTATGCTCTGACTTCAAAATGCCTATACCACCCTCACTCCGTGCGCTTCTAAGAACAACCCCAACATTGGCGCCTGTGCCCAATCGCGCGGTGCTTTCTGTTTCCGGTTCACAAGCAACCGAATTCCTCAATGGTTTGATAGCAATTAGTGTGCAGGGGAAACAGGCCTACGGGACGTTCTTACACGCTCAGGTGCGACTCCGCTTCTGCGTTCTGCCTACCTTCTAGTATAACCATGTGGTAGGGACGCGTCTTGTACGATGTCTTTTTATACAACTCCCCAACGTCATCACTTTCATCCCCTGGGCCGACATATCTCATAGAATATGATCCTACTGCATCTGAAGCGCCAACCCTCATGAACTTGCTCAAGCGCTACGTCCTTCGCTCGAAAGTACCCATACGAGACGTGTCCAATGAATGGGACATTTGGGCTGCATGGGGATCCGAGAGTGCAAGAGAAACCAGAGAATGGAACTGGGCACGAAGCGGTGCTGTCGAGCCAGTATGGAGGACCGGCGAATGGCCGTGGGGAACGCAGAATGGTATAATACTCGACAGACGTGCTCCGGGGATGGGGAAGCGGATGATCGTTTGCAAGGGCGAAATTCGTGAGCTTCTTTTTAGACTTTCCCTTGCTTTGAGCCAGAGTTGACATCGAGTAGCTGCTGACGCCTCTACACACGACTTGGCTGGTCAGGATGCGTATCTACTACATCGTATCATGCATGGTGTACCCGAGGGTAGTGTGGACATCCAGCCCACGCATGCATTCCCCATTGAATCCAACTTGGACGTGATGGGTGGACGTATGTGCCCAAATCTTCATTTCATTCGATATATACTGACACCAGCGATTTGTACAAGTGGACTTCCGGAAGGGATGCTATGTTGGTCAAGAGTTGACAGTACGCACCTATCACACGGGTGCAGTTCGGAAACGCATACTGCCAGTTCATGTTTCCTCTCCCACATCGCTACCATCATACATGTCGATTAAACCGTCGATTCCATCAGCATTAACTACAGAAAGTACCGCAGCAAGAACACCTCGCCCACGCGGTACATCCACACTCCTTTCCACAGTAGCTGCCCCGAGTATAGGATCAACTGTCGGGTTGGCATTGGTGCGACTGGAACACTTGCGTCAAGGTGTAACACTAGTTGCAGAGACCAGTAAAGAACAGTCATGGAAGGTGGAGCCCTGGTGGCCCGATTGGTGGCCTGAGCAGCCTTGTGCCGATGAAGTAGATGATTAAAATGACCTATGGTAATGAGGGGATGAATGTATCATAATCAAACTACACACACCACTCCTGAAATTGAATGAGGAGACGCGAAATCATATCGACTCTGCGATCACCTGTGCGAAGATATAGTCTCCGTCATGACTCACTGAAACGTGAAATTTATCTGCTGGTGTAACAGCGTCGCATACAGGACGATAAAGCAATGTTGGTTTTATGCGAGTGGCAGAATTGAACGGTGAGTATGTGAGTTCCTTCCAGGTAGGGCGGATGGGATATAATGCCTTGTATGCAGCTTCTTTCACCGCCCACCTAGAAGCACGTTGCATGATGTCAATGGTCTGGCAATAGAATATAAGATGAAGATACACACCGCACCCCTAGAAACCGTGCTATCCTTGTGGTGTCGTCCTCTCCATACTGTTCTCTAAGCAATTGAAATGATCGTAGTTCCTGAGTGCTCAAAATTCTCGTAGCAAAAGCATCAGATCCCTTTCGATTCAACAAGTTGATGAGGCGTGGAAGGTGCAGAATATCGACACCAATACCAAGGATGGACATGCAATGAACTGGTTTTTAGAGACAGAAAGCGGAACGAGTGCTTGCGCTTCCGAGGCTGGTATAGTCTAAAACGTGTTTGAGTCAGCTTGATCGAAATTTCTGACTGGTCTTGTCAAACAGATAACATATGCAGCTTATAATCAGTTGCAGCGATTTATAATGTCCAAACCGTCTCTCAGCGCGAGCACCGCATATATCTCCACATCTACTAATCGCTTCAATCATGCAGCAGATGTTTCCACCTCATTGATCGCTTGTGGATCAGGCAAATTAATCGCGTTGTGGAACACCCAAGTGAGTGTTTTTGCGTGACTTCCATGGTCATCTAACGATCTCATCAAGGACACAGATGACAGAGGCATTTTCCAGACACTGCCTGGTCACGAAAGCCCAGTAACCTGCGTCCATTTTCTAGCCCCCGACTCATTTGTTAGTGCAGATGACAAGGGGATAGTCCGCTACTGGAGATTGTTCGAGACACAAGTACGTGTCGTGTCAATATGTCCCCCGTATAAACAATACTCACAATGTCTACAGTGGAGGACTACTGCGATCGTGAAAGCGCACGGGCAAGCCGTCTCTGTGCTTCGCGCATTTGACAGATTCTTGCTTTCCGGGAGTTCAGATTCTTCCGTCAAGATCTGGAAGGTACAACGCGGTGATGTAAATGGTATAGCCCTCTCTCTTTTTTCTACAGTGATTCCGGCTAATCATAGCAGATGAGTTGAACGAGTTTCAGACCATCCCATTTCAGGGATATTATCCTTTGTCCATTGCACTCGCATCTCTACCATCTTCTGAAGGTGAGAGACTAGGTATCTTTATGATAAGGTGCTTACTTTGGCGAAGCGATAATACTCGCGATTGGCGGAACCGATCGTAATGTGCACATTTGGACACGTTCTGACGGACCAGTACGTCCTTATGTTTCATTGAATTTTACGAGGCTTATTCATTTCTTGCAGTTTATTCATTCAGCCACTTTGTCAGGGCATGAAGACTGGATACGTGCTCTGGCATTCCGAGCCCCATCTCCACCAAGTGATCCTCTTATCCTCGCTTCCGGCTCTCAGGATGGAACCATCCGACTTTGGAATGTGGAATCCTTCATTAAAATGCAGGTTCAACCACAAAATCATACAGGAGGATTGGGAGACGAACTAAGCGACGATCTCCTGGATGCATTTGAGGCTTCATTAGGAGACTTAAGTGCAGATGCGGAGGAAGGCGGGAGGCAGATTTCGCTCAAACGGCATGTCCTTACCGTCAAATCAAGCGTGGGGTGCGTATGTTTTCGGTGAAGATGATTGAATTGTGTCGTTGACTGGATATACAACGGCATAGGACGCAGCAATACTCCATCACATTCGATGCCCTCCTTATCGGCCATGAGGCGGGAGTTACATCGCTTTCTTGGTCTCCTTCGAATATGACATTGCTCTCTACGTCAACAGACTCCTCTCTCATCTTATGGGCTCCCAGCCCGATCGTCTCTAGCGCATATTCTTCATCAACGTCATCTATTTGGATTAACATGCAACGCTTTGGCGATGTTGGAGGCCAACGCCTTGGCGGTTTTGTTGGAGGCCTTTGGGGAAGTAATGGCACCGAAGTCATGGCATGGGGTTGGAGTGGAGGCTGGCGACGGTGGCGTCGTGTCACAAGCAATAGCCACGAAGCGCTTACCAGTGAGGAATGGGAGGAGGTCGGTGCGATCAGCGGACACGGTGGTCCAGTCAAAAGCATTGACTGGAGTCCGAGGGGAGAGTATCTTGTGTCTGTGGGGTAAATGTTAGTTCCCATGTTAGTGAGTTGTTTTAACTGTATGTGCTTAGGCTGGACCAGACTACTCGAGTTCATGGCGCTATTCCATCTTCCGCCTCCCAACGGAGCGTTTGGCACGAACTGTCACGTCCTCAGATTCATGGTTACGATCTATTGGGTGTTGCATGGCTCGGTCCTTGGACTTTTGCAAGTGTTGCTGATGAAAAAGTCGCCCGAGTATTTGAAGCTCCACGAAATTTCGTCGAGGAGGTTCGGGTGTTAGGAGTAAGAGATCTAGCGCAGAGCGAGGTAAATACTTCTACCTGTCGCATCCAGTGGGTTCTAAGAGAAACAAAGGGCGATAGACCAGCAACGGCTAGTGTGCCACCTCTCGGACTATCGAATAAGGCTGTCAGTGATGGTGTGTCATGATATGCGTAGCATTTATCTGTTTGACGGACCATCTCCCATTTGAAGCCCCTCCAGAAACGGACAGTGGCAGACCTCGCAGACGCCCTTTTGAGGGAGAGCTAGCTTCCATCACCCTTTGGCCCGAGATCGAGAAAGTATTTGGACATGGGTATGAGGTCAGCCATTCCGTGCTTCCTGCATAAGTGAGATTGAAGTAATGTTATCTACTTAGTCGATCGCCATTTCTGCTTCCAACTCGCTGGGACTCCTTGCAACTGCTTGCCGTGCAACCTCCCCTCAGCATGCCGTCGTCCGCGTTTACACGACAGCTAGCTACCAGCCTTTCGGTAGCCCTCTTGAAGGGCACAGCCTGACAGTTACCCGTATAGCATTCAGTCCGCCAGATGATAAGTACGTCCTCACCGTAAGTCGGGATCGAACATGGAGACTGTTCCAGAAGGAAGAGAATGGTATGACATCAGATCTTTGTGGACCGAAGTGATGACGAACATCCCGGTGGGTACCAGGCTATGTGCCCATCGCTGCAGATAAATCGCACGGGAGAATTATTTGGGATTGCGCATGGAGTTGCGAAGGTGACATTTTTGCCACCGCATCTCGGGACAAGTCTGTGAGTACCTCTATCAGATTCTCGAATAATGTGTTTGAACGACCCTGGCCGTCTATCAGGTAAAAATCTGGAAGCACAACTCGGACTCCGATCAGTGGGGTGCCATCACAACCATGAAATTCGAAGAAGCAGCGACCGCTGTTGCATTTTGCTCTTCTGATGCTGATGCACAGGAGTGAGTAGGATCCGTCTTGTATCATTTGCTGCTGACGTCTGCTTCCTTAAGACGCTGGCTAGCGGTCGGGTTGGAGACAGGAGAGATCAAGATTTATTCAAATCTTGTGTCCACACCAGGGCTGTGGACACTCTTGTTGACCATTGACTCGGGGTAAGTTGTGACCGTGACTTCCTGAGAAGGATTTGCTCACGACTCGCCTCTGAAAGCTTGGCACATGTTGATCACATCAATCGTTTGGCATGGAGAGCGACGGAGAATCCGTCGACTAAGCAACTAGCGTCCTGCAGCGAAGATGGTACACTGAAAGTACTGATTGTCCATGTTGACGTAGATTAAAGACGTGTGTAGACACGCTAGGCTCCACGTGTAGAAGATGAACAAAAGAAAACCATAAAACACAGTAAGCGGATTCGCAAGAGAAACACATTGAAGACAGGAAGGAAAGACTGCTATACAGTGGAGAAAGTGGATACCAAACGTGATGGAAACAGTGGCAATACGGAAACATCTGAGTTGATATCGATAAGGAGGTGCCAAATGTACGGGTATAGAACAGAACTATGCCATGGCAGGGCACCTGCCTGGGTAAGATATGTTAGCAGGTATAAGAACACATCCAAAAGTGACTGAAGCAGGGGCCCGTGCAAATAGAGATACATGAACGCCAAGTGTATTTAGATGATGTCCCGCAGGCTCATAGGGACTTCAGGCTGGTGGAAGCAAATTAGATTCTAGATCCAGATGTCAGCAGGAACACATACACATTTAATTCTGGTTCGAGAAGAAAGAAAAAGTTAACTTGTCAATAATGGAATTAGGCAGAAAGTCGAAGACGCGTACTTGTAAAAACATTCAATAGAGCGAAGCATTTCAACATCACCCCCAGTCGCGGTAACAAAGTTCACTACAACGCCGGCACGTGCGTAATTGGAAGCGATGGCCGGAGAAACACTGTGATAGTAGTGAGTGCTTAAGTTGACGAAGAAAACTTAATAGCTTACCGCTGCGCGTACTCCTCTACAGCTTTAGGAAGGTCTGATATGACGTTGTAGAACCAATTCAACTATAGGAAGCACGTCACTTACCGTAGTTGATAATTAGAGGGATATGTGATACTTCCGGGGTCTTCACCTGTACATCATTCACGACCAAGACTTTCGTCGCGGGCTCTCTCATAATGACTGAAGCAGAACTCTTGAACTTGTTCAGGGCCGCCAACTTCGTACCTGCATTCATGTCGCCATGCTACAAAATACTCATGTAAGTACCGGAGGAGAAAGTATGTATCTGGTACGAACCAGAGGCACGGCTTCGAGCCCACGGGTTGAAAGTTTGTGGACAACCGAATCTAAAGCAGTCATACCGCCGACATAGACGATCGCTTGGCTGACCTCTACATCATCAAAAATATCTGCCAAGGCGTCAAGCTTCCACTCGCGAGCCTGAGCGCTTTCAGCACTGGATGCCCCGCGGCCTGAACCAATAATGCCATGCCCACCACCTGGTGTAGCGGGATTGGTAGAATCAGATCGACCACCAGCAGTGAATGCGAGATACAAGTAGAATTGCCTAAGACCGCGAGATCCTTGAGCAGACTCTGTGCTGGTTACATTTCCATCACGACGGACTAGCACGCGTACAGGCTCCTTAAGCTGTATAGCAGTGGCTAGATTAAGGACATCCTGTGGTACTGTGTTGGAAAACAGCGCAGTCTGTCGTTCAATAGTATTTGGCAAGCCGGTAGTAAGGTCATTCGGAGGTGACGGGGGGATAGCGGAAAACCGCAAACCGGAGTTGTTGTTTGTATCGAAGGAATTGAAAGATGCTTGAGGTGGGGCCCCAGAAGTACTGTTTGGGGCAACGTTTCCGACAGGAAGAGATTTCGGCGGAGGGAGAAGCTTCACTATGTTAAAGACGAACTCGTGCAAGTTGCGAGCAATGAGCTGATCAACCTCGTCGAGAACAAGGAAGCGGACTTCAGATCCACTGAGGCCTCCAGATGCAGTAAATAGGGCATGTAGCTTCTGTGGAGTACCACAAATGATGTGAGGCATGTTCTGCTGCAGAAGGCGTAGCTCCTGACTGAGGTCACCGGGTGAAGTGGATGCCCCCACACCTAGCGCAGATCTGATACCAATCGGACCACCCAGGTCACGGATCATACGTTGAGCCTGTGTAGCCTGATCCACGGTGGTAGATATCATGATTACCAGGGGTCCCCTAGTAGGAAGGCGTCCAACAGTGTTCACCACAGCAACTTGAATAGCGGGTATGACATATGCTGCAATCCGCTCTTGTGTGGGTGGTGCTTGCGCAATGATGTCTGCACCCCGCAGAAGAAATGGGAGCGCGCGTTGCTGAATCTTATTCGGAGGACCAACACTGGCAACATGAAGTTTAACAGAGGAAATGGGGCCAATAGACTACTACTAACCCAAATTTGCTGAGAGAACGAAGTAAATCTGGAGCAAGATTCAACTGCTCCCACTTGGAAACCATGGGACCATTGTCACGACCTAGGCTACTGGACCCTTCACTGCCTTGTGCATCAATCATCTAGCAATCGGGTTAGTGGACTCGGTTCCCTGAGGAGTAAAATAACGCACCCCCAGCGATTCACGTCGCATCATACTCCCAGCGACGGAGCGACGTTTTTCGCGGACAGGTTCGAGGCGTCCTAGAGGGCTGAGATTCTCTGTCCGCATGGAAAGATCAAGTGTTCCAGCCGACCAAGTGCGCAACGGGGGATTTGGAGCACGTGGTGATGGTCGCAGATCTTGTCTGGTGGGTAAACCATGACCAAGAACAGCAGGGTTGGAACCCGCGCTGGGAGAGAAACCTTGGTTTGGAGACATGTCCTGCATCTGTGAAGATCGTCCTAACTGAGCAGGGAGAAGGTTGGTGGTAGCATTTTGGATATGCTGCTGTGTTTGGAGCGCCAAAAGTTGTCCGACGGATGTGGTGAGTGTGTTCAGACGTTGAGATATCTGTGTGATATCGTCCGTGGGAGGAGATTGGTTTGGAGCAATATTGGTACTAAATGAGCCCCGGGGGATATTGATCGCCGGTGTCGACATGTTGCCAGTAGAAGCAGGCGCAAAAGGGTCCTTGAATTCCGGCTGGATGCTGTTGAAAGAGGGGACATTACTCAGGGTCCTCTCGATGAGGATGTTGACTTTGCGATGCATGTCACTGAGGTCGCGCTGTATTTCGCGAGTGCCATACTCGCAACGGTGGAGCCGGTCTATGATATCACGAATGAACGGAGAAGCTTTGAGCTGCGCCTCTAAATTATTCTGGTCGGCACTGGAAGCAAGCTGACTACCAGAGTCCAGGGACGAGACCGGGGATGATGAGGGGAATGGTCCGCCCAAGTTGAATGATGAAGAACGCATTGTGGTGCTCAAAGCATTAACCGGAGGGGTTGTGTTGCGATTCCGAGATTGCTGGACGAGAGCCGAGGCAAATGGAGATGAATCACCCGGCATTTGGATGCCTTCATCATGAGTGATTGGATATGGGGTATCGTCCGCTTCCGGGAGGGACTCTAAGCTGTTGACCTTGCTCATCTCTCGCGAACGAAAAAGATGGTGTCTTTCGGGCTCAACCTGATGGAGGAATGAGGCCCTATCGCCATATGAAGGCGAAAGTTGGAAGCGAGAGTCAGGGAGAAGTGAGGGCGTCCCAGTGGACTCCTGCGATCGGGGCGGACTTGGAGAAGACTTGAGAGACCTGTGATCGACGGAAGAGGTTGAGAGAGAGGATACGGATACTCCATCTTGCTCTCGAACGGTGGGAACGCCAAATCCGAAACCACTTTCTTCAGTAATTCGGATATTACCAGGGAAGAAGGGCATCGAAGTCGGATTCAGAGTTGCACCTCTCGCCATGGCTGTGAGTAGCTCCAAGGAGCAGCGAACAAGCGGAGGGCAGCACTACTAAGTATTTAACGGACGATCGAGGTTTTCAACATGGCACTAGAAGCGTGGGGTGATCTCACCTCAGGATCTGAAGACAATCAATTCGCTTCCATACAGGCCAGCAATGCTGACGAAGAAAAAGAGAAGAAAAAGTGGACTGGAGGATAGACGGAGAGGCAAGTCGGAGTCGGAGACACGCCAGACCAGCAAGAGAAAACTAATCTGGTGGTAAATTGGTTCACTACCCTATCAACATACTAACATAAATTCGGCAAAGTTGAGACAATGTGTCACACGGTTTGAGTTACATACATACATGGTTCTGATTGGCATAGGCGGTAGTAGCATGGCATAAATACATCACGAACTCTAGAACAAGGGCATTGCGAACGATATACCAAACAGGTTCATCTTTTTGCGTGGGTCCTTGTCCCGGCAGGTATCGACTATGATGGTCGGTTCGAATTTAAGAGCCCTGCGGTCGAAGCGTCGTTAGCTGTCATTAGATCATTTATGCTTTCGACCGTACCTCATCACGCTCTTGCGAGCACGCTTTGGATCAGGAAACGTCTGGCGAGCTCGGTATTCTTCAAGGCGCTGCTGCACCTTATTAATGACCTCTGGAAGATCTGCTGGGGTGCGCGAGACCTGCGCTACGGTTATAAACCATTCCTCGAATCTACTTCCACATCACATACCACAAGTTCCGACGATCGGTCGCCCACTACAAGGCAAGATCCATTGAGCTCCAAAGCTTTCCTTGCAGCGGACTCATCGATCAACAAGACTATCGCATATTGGCTGACAGGATAATTCGCGATATAAGCTGGGTCTTGGCGACCAGTCGTCATCGCGAGACCCCCGCTGCAGCGAATCTCGACAGATAGAACCTGGCCACATTGACTAAAGTGCTTTTGAATATTGTCTTCGTCAATTGTTCTGTCAAGCTAGTATCCGCGTCAGGTTCAGTAATACAGTTTAAACGTGCTGCTCCGAGGTTTACTTACATTCCCAACAAACACGTGAACAGGCTCATATCGTTTTTGTTTGCGATGCTTCTTGATGGCATCGGCGGCACGTTGTTTCTTTTTCTTGGTTTGTGTTTGGTTGTGTGCTGGTTTGGTGTCATTTTTGCGTGAATTGACAACTTTTCTGGACTAATCATGGCAAAAGCTTTCAGCGCGGGAAAGGTTAGAAAATCACCGCACTAACCTTTGGCATAGATTTGGCCTTTGAACGAAGCACAGGAGACTCGTCGGAGCTCGTGCTGGGGCATTTGAGACGCATGACTTATGTAATCTTGAGAGGTTTGTTGCGAGGAATGTTGGTGAGTCTGGTTGCAGGAGCGCAACCAGCCTTTTGAACGATACAGAAGTGGCCCGAGGTGGCCCAAGCAAAAATCAAGTGTCCACAGTGCCACGGTGCTTTGGCGACTTGTGCGACATTGCTAAAGCACTGTGGTGACTGGTCAATGGAAACAATGATACTAATCCGTGGACACTGGCATGTATCTTTGATGGTTTGTGTGGTTGTCCAAAAAAGGTAAATAGCTTCGCGCTTTTCGATTTCTTCTTGGACGCTTAGACCAGCAGACTATCAACTTGAACCCTTGCTTGAACCCAATGGTCGCACCTCATGCACATGTTTATCGAAAAGTACTCCGAGAGGTAGCCAAAGCGGTACATTTTCACTCTTCTCCTCTCTTCTGCCTGTGACTTTTCATGTCAGAGCATTAAACCTCGGTCAGCACGGAACAAAGATGTTGCTTTGAACTTTCGAAGCTTTTTCGCGGATAGTGAACGCTTTGGCGATGCATCATCGTTTGAACATGATATGCAGAATGTCTTGACTTTTATGCGATCACAGCGGGAATATAAGGTGAACGTCTTGCACAATGCCTCGCAATATATTACCGTATTAACCGATCTGTTTAAGGCTCTATTAGAGAGATACAACCCTTTAATCGACCTGACAGGGGAGGAACGGATAGAAGCAACCGCTCGACGAGTTGGACTGAATATGCCCAAGACACCCGACTCTTAGAACCAACTTTCAGGCAGAATTCTGGTGTTGAAGGGTTGGTATTGTTCACCAAGGGTGTTCCAGTCTGGATTCGAGGGGAAGGTTATACTTAGTATATTACCATACCACATTTTCGACGATTCAGAACTTGGATTTGAGTGCGGACTCACTAGTACTGTCG
>Ga0153978_1000378_pt1 | contig 11641 bp, 13 predicted proteins | sample TSGA062MetaG_FD_104749 | JGI IMG/M metagenome (GOLD analysis project Ga0153978, IMG submission 104749) | Attine ant fungus gardens microbial communities from Georgia, USA - TSGA062 MetaG | ecosystem: Host-associated > Fungi > Mycelium > Unclassified | place: USA: Georgia, Yuchi Wildlife...
ACCAGTCCACGAAAGGACTACCTCTATGAGGGGTGCTGATTGTCGTCAGCGATAATGGAATATAGTCACTTGGTTGCAGGTGTGTAATGAGGTGGCGACAGTCGAGGCCTCCCATGGAATGAGCCATAAAGTTAATGCCCCGACCTCTGGCCTTCTCCTGACTTCTCGATGCCATTAGCTGGAGGTAAGTCGTAAATGTTCTTTCCTCAGATGTCGTGCAGGAGCGGCTCCTTCCCCTCCCACCTATGTGATAGCATGACATATTGGACACCGTGTCTTTAATACGTTCTGACTGTGGGTTTGCATCCTTGGTTATGAGTGACAATAGTAGCTTGCTGTACTGAGTGCTCGCTCTGAAAGCGATTTTTTGTGAGTCGCGATCGCATAGGTGCGGAAGAACACCATCCGCAACACCAAGTGCACGCTCTGAAACATTCTTAGACCAATATACTGCGGGGACTGCATCCCAGTGTCCAGTTTGAAGGTGCTTCATTGACCCCAAAGTGCACCAGCATGGTCCCCTTGCGCTGTAAAAGGCTTCCACACCAGGTTCCGCTTCTGGCCTACAGAGTCGTTTACACAGTTTGGAAAAGGATATGAATTCAATGAGGAACCTCTCTGTGGGAGGACCATGCGTTGAGGACCGGATGGTATCGAATGTACGTCTAGCGTATGATGATAGTGCTGTTGGCAGATGATCCAGGACCCTGATGGAGCGAAGTTGGTAGCGCTTAGCCAGGTGGCGTTCATACCAATTCGAGGGTCTTGTGGTGCGATTACTTGTCACCCCGAACTTAGATCCGAAATGGAATCAACTATACGAGCTCCTCGGTTCCAACGAGATTCTACTTACGCCTGGTGAATTTGCAAGTTCTACTAGTAGTACTACTAGTAGAACTTGCAAATTCACCAGGCGTAAGTAGAATCTCGTTGGAACCAAGGAGCTCGTATAGTTGATTCCATTTCGGATCTAAGTTCGGGGTGACAAGTGCAGGTGTGGACGTGGGTGGAGGTGCGGGCGCGGGTGGAGGTGCGGGTGGAGGTAAGTCACTTAGGGATGACAGGCTTGACAGGGTCGAAGCAGGTGCGGTCTGACGAGCGGCCTGAGCTGCCAGCCGGGCAAAGCGGCGGCGTGGTTGGCCAGAATTTGCCGACATAACTCAGATCTAAGACATAGTGAGTTCGGATAAGCGCTGCCAGTTCAAACAATACGCACCGTCGTGGCTTGCTGAAATTGGGTTTTCCAGAACAGCTGTGATGCAGGGTGATTCACGAACAAGTGTGCAGACGGGAAGTGAGATCTATCATAATGTAAGCTACTCCTTACTACACCGTGACATACGACATGACAAATGACACGGGACCAAGAGTTCAAGTCTGTAATGAGACTAGACCGGCATTTATAAAGCACATAATATGAGGGCCTATAGGCTCTTCCAATTAGCATGAAGCGTACATCCCTTGAATACAACATCTTCAATCGTCGTCAACATCAAGATCGCCTTCAACCCCTACACCTTCCCCTGCGTCATCAAACTCCATTTGATTTGCATCATACTCCCAAGTCTCTTGTTCTGCCTCTTCATAGACTACTGCTATTTCACTACGCGTGCCGTTCTGCTCAGGAACAGCTATAGTCGCATGCGAAGGTTGAGGGGCTTTATCATGCAAGGAGTTGGTCACCACGGAAAGAATGTCTTCCATTTGATTGCCTAACCGATCTTCAAGTTCCTCGACGATCTGAACAGCGGTGTAAGCTCATCGCGACATGATGATATACAGATTCGCACGCACCACATATAGCTCGACAGGCTCCGTCGGGGCCAGATTGGTAATCTGAATCTTTTCCGATTTCGACAATCCGAACGGCTGGAGACCACGGACCAACTGCGTGATGCTCGCGTCGGATTGCTGAAGAGTCGGCTGGTAGTCGGCAGATAGATACTGCATGGCTTCCAGCTCGATGGTCCGAAGATTCTCGCTTATCTCTTCGGTGTGAGTTTCGTGCGGGTTCTTCCCTGCAGCCCCTTCTTCTTTTTTTACTCGGACGGCAGTCTTTGTGCGGGCAATGTGGTCGGCATCGAGCTCGCGAAGGAGTTTCAAAACCTCAAAGTTTGACAGCAGTGCCGACCGAGCATTTACAACCTTGTTGGGCCACGATAATCGTATGATAGCACGAAAAGTACAGAATGACACTCACGTACCTCCATACCACCACAGTTCGGGTAGAAGCCAGAACCTGAGATTCTGGTTTAGAGCGGAAAAATCCGGCGTAAGGTTAGGGTTTACCTCGTACTAAGTACTCTCTTAGCCATGAATCGATTATCCGTGCTTGTGGTCTTAGATAACTGCCTCAGCACTTCTCCCACCAGTGCAAACAGTCTCGTGCGGCTGCATTACACATCCCCGGTAATTATTCTTATGAGCGTGTTGGAACCCGCCACGCCAAGGCACTCATTCTCCGAATCCAACACGCATCATGATTTTCCAAATTCGCTGTCACAGGCCGTCCCAGCTTTCAGTCAAGCTTTAAGCTTCGAAGCCTCACGCGTCGTGCTTTCATCAAGTGCAAACTTGAATTTGAAGCAGCACACAAAGTCTGCGAATGCTGACGAAAGTTGCCGTTACCCTGCGAGTTCTCGCATGCATTGATAGATAGGCGCCAGGGTGTACCTGCGTCCCTCAGCTATGTATACTTATAGCCCATTCCAGACGTAAGTTACCATTATGGTCAGTAACCGCGAAGGACAACGTGCTTCGCAGCGAGTATTTAATTTCGCTCGTTCTGCAGTAAAATTTGCCTCCTTCCCTTGAACAACATGTTCTCCGCCACTCCCTTCATAGCGGCGGCGCTGGCTTGCGTAGCTTTCTCAGTCGCGCCAGTAACGGCCACATCGTACTCCATGGTCAAAGAGTACTACGGGTCCACCTTTTTTGACGAGTGGACCTTTTTCGATCATTGTGTGTGTTCATTCATCCTTTGCCAAGTTTCGAGTTCACAAGTACCTTTCAGACGATAACCTCACCGGAGGAAATGTGACGTGAGTGGTAATAATCACTATCGCTTTCGGGTCCAACATCCCCTGGCAGCTATGTTTCGGCTCAGCAAGCTTCTGAATATCGGCTGGCGTATGTAGACCCTTCAACGGGCCACGCGATCATGAAAGTAGACAACACTTCTACTGTGAGTTCTTCTGTAAAATATCACAATTTTGCTGATAATGTTGTTAGGTCGTTTCGGGCAATAATCGTAGCTCCGTCAGGATTACGACCGATGATAGTTTCTCAACCGGAAGTTTGTGGATAGCTGATATGTACCATGTACCTTATGGCGTGCGTGTGCCAACTCGCCCCAAGTTTGTCGTTGTGCTAATTTCTAGTTCCGATGCAGTGTTCCGTGTGGCCAGCGTGGTGGAGGTGAGACTATCTTGAGGCATACCAGACGCGTTCTCCAAAAACCGACAAATCAACAGCGTAGGGTCTCTATGGCCAGAGGGTGGTGAGATCGATACGTTTGAGGGCATCAATATCAATACCCAAAACCAAATGTCTTTGCACACTGAACCTGTTCGTGGACTCGCGTCGTTCTGAATTGTCTATCTCACAGTGCAGACTTTGCGTTTATACAGGGATGTACTGCAGTTTCCCAGAATCAGACTTCAACCCTTGTTACCAGCACGGACTGCTCGTATGCGTTGAATGGAGATGAGGGGTGCATTGTTACAGATCCGTCAATTGCATCTTACGGTGCCGGTTTTGGGAGTGCCGGTGGAGGAGCATTTATCACTGAAATGGCTTCCACGGGCATAAGGTATGATTCCCATTTGGTCTCTATTCGACATGATCAATTAATCTGTTGTGTCAATCAGCGTTTGGTTCTTTCCAGTTAGTTTATTTATGCAAACGATTGAATCCCACCATCAAGTAACTGAACTATCTTTTTAGCGATCACAAATACCCACCTCACTGTCTAGCAACGCAAGCACGATTGACACTTCAACCTTAGGCCTTCCTGTTGCCAACTGGCCATCTACAGGTTGCAACATCGAACAGTACTTCCAACCCCAGAGCTTGATTTTCGATATCACTCTTTGCGGAGGTGCGTTAGTCCTATTGCGATCAATAATCGAGCTGACATTGGACTCTTCATTTTTTTCAATGAATAGGATGGGGTAAGCTTTTTCGAACGACCAGTATTGCATGCTACTAACGTGGTTCACAGCCGCTGGTGCTAGTTGGGGCGGCACGTGTTCAGGGCTTTGCTACGACGACTGGGTCGTCGGCAATGGGTCCGTCTATAATACTGCCTACTTCGAAGTCGGCTATGTGAGGGTCTTCAGCTCGTCAGGCACTAATACAGTCGTGTCTGCCACCACCGCTTCCTCTGGCTCTGGCTCATCCGCAACGGTTTCGTCAACAAATTCGCCCATCTCGTCAACTTTGAGTAAGTCGGACGCGGGCCTCCCGCATGGTAATGCTTGGACATTTGCAACAGTGGGGCTTGTCGTTGGACTTATCAGCAGCGCTCTTTTCTAACTTATAAATGACTGGCGGTGGTTTTTCTGGGACTTTTTACACAGATTGGTTATGACACTGTCTATGACATAATATAGCATGTACATACCATATATCCCGTTTGTTGTATGCATGCATGTACATACCTAGGATGCGGCGACTTCTATTGGACTGACTCTTCCGGATCCCGAGGGACATCTACAACCATGCGTTCGTGGTGCTGGTTGCTTCTGGCTTCTCGTAAAGTATGTATATCAGGTACTTACAACTTGAGAACATGCTTACTAGTAACGAGTCACATAGGTTATCATTTTCATGCTCGTTGGGTTGTTGAACGAATCATGCACTGTGACATACTCGGAAATTTCGGCCAATAGTGGTCAGTTATAACCGCGGTGGTCATGCCAGCGCAAGCTTTGAGAAGCGGTCTCAAAGATCCCCGCAGAGCCATTTTGTTGACGCGCAAGATTGTATTCATGCTCCTCAGCATCTCACGATTCTCACCCATCAGTTGATTTCTCCAACCTCTGTGCCTCAAATCGTCTATAACCTGCACATGCTACCTTCCTCTGAATATCACTGTCGTCGTACCATCGCGCCATCTTCAGGATCACATGCACGTCCGCTCCTTGGTCGCATTTCAGAACGCTTTCGTGGTTCTCGACCCAACACCAACGAATCCACGGCCCTGCACAACCTGTCATCACTCATCATGAACCTCCTGTTGTTGAAGATTTTGAAGGGCGAGACAACCAGGTGCGTCTCCCTTCAGTTTTCTTGACCAATGACTTGTGCAGCCAGTGTATGTCGCCCCGCTGCCGCCTGAAGCTACTGACTAGTGAATCCGCCAGCCTTGCGTTCTAGAGGGAAGGGCGTCGTTGCCGTTCCTTGCTGTCTACTGTGTCTCTGCCGTTGTGGGTTCGGGGAATCCCGATGCGGATGCCTGGCACCCCATACTATTGTCCATCTCTGGTGCCTAATGCCCCGCTACACCAGAAGAAGCGCCTCAAGTACGATACATAGCGAGTAGCATATAGATAACCAGAAATCGTAGGAAGGTAATCTTACCGATACGTTACACATCTGACCGAGCTTGGATATGCGATGATAATCAGCGAGTTGGAATGATCCTCCCCCTGGCTGATAATGCTCAACAAAAATCAGCATATGTTGCTCAGGTTGCCGTCATAGATACTCGACAAGGCTCAATGAGTGCATTAATCTTTTCCACATCAAGGGCTCTCCGAAGTTTCGACCCAAGGAATCAGAGAGTGCGAGACGGAGGTCTGCCTCTTCTGGCCCACGGAGCTGTGCGAAGGGGAAGGATTGACCGCTCGGGAAAGCGTTAAGTTATAGGAGGACGGACAATGGATTCAAGGAACGTTCTATAGCATGATAGTGGATGCGTTGCATTGTATAACGAAAGTGAGATGCGAGCTCTGATTATTGCTGTCGAAATAAGAACTGTACATACGATCAGAATTGCACAAGTCAATTAGAAGAATTGGCTTGACTATGAAGACCAGAGAAAGTCCCACGGCTTCGAAGTCGGACAGCTGACTAAGCTTGAGATAAGACTCTATGGTCACGCGAGGAGCCCGATCATTTTTTCACATGAGCGATAGTGCACCATGAATCTAACCTCCTTTGTCGATATTCCCACATGTGACCCACGCCACTGTACTTTTCACTATGGATTCGGTATAGATGCGGAATCCGACATGATTTGCCAGATTCGGGTGGGGACTTCATCATGCTTGTGGATGACCGAGGCGTTAATTATTCCATCAGCTTGACTGACACAATCTGATATATGCTTATATGTTCTCCTTTACCACACCGCGGCGACAGAACAGCCTTTTGTGCAGTTTGCCGCATCAGTAACGCCAGCGTTCCTTCCATTCGCTTCCGTCTACAATTCACAGCCGAACTTCGTCGCATGCGTAAAGTAAGTTCAAATTGGGATTAATCAATCAACACTATAACTATCAGCTTTGTGCGCCTGCCACATCCCCTCCCAGATATCTCCATGACCAGCACAGGCGCTTCTATTCATACAAATCCTTCCGCCTTGTTTGGTGTTGAGGGTCAGGTTGTTGTCGTCACAGGGGGTGGCACCGGTATGGCTCTTCTACTACATGCTACATCCCGCTTATATCGCTAGGTATTGGACTCATGATGGCCACTGCATTAGAGAATAATGGTGCCATCGTCTACATTATTGGCCGGAGGCTTGAAGTCATAGAAAAAGCTGCCAAGGAGAATAATGTATGGAATCTTGTCCTCTTGGTGGTGGTTCCTGACGTCCCCGCAGAGATTTGGGAACCTCATCCCGCTGCAGGGCGATATCACATCTCGTGATTCACTCACAAAGCTTGTCGAAACCGTCAAGGCTCGCCATGGCTACATTGATCTCCTCGTGAATAACGCCGGAATTGCCCGCAATCTTCTGCCCCCGCAGTTACCGTCCCCTTTGGACGGCCCTCCACACGCTCCTCCTTCCATCAAGGCGTTCCAGGATGTCCTTTGGGACACTGGATCGCCTGCAGGCTTTGCCGAGACATTCGAAACCAATGTTACTGCCGTCTACTTCACTACTGTTGCTTTCCTTGAATTGCTTCACCTTGGCAATTTGAGAAAGGGAAATCTGCCACCTGTCATGTCGTTGCGTCCACCGGTTCACGCAAAAGAGCAATGTGAGAGTGATGTCGCCAAAAACCAAGAATCCGTCACTTCTACTCTTTCCATGCCTCTTACCCCTCCTTCACCTCTCATGTCCCTTCCCACTCCATCGTCCCCTGCCAACCCTAACTTTGCTCCTGTCGCCTCAGCCATGTGTCTCCCACAGCCGACATCTCAAGTTATTACCATCTCTTCATCAGGGGCCTTCCGTATTGACGCGCGAGTCTTATCCATCTCTTACACAATGGCAAAGACTACTACCACACACCTCGGACGGCTTCTTGCCAACCTGTTGGCTGATTGGGGAATTCGCTCTAATGTACTATGTCCCGGTGTCTTCCCGAGCGGTAAGCATTTCCTATTCTGGGTTGTGTTGGCATGCCGATTGTGTACTCCTGAAACAGAAATGACATCAACTCAACACCTCACACCTGCACTTTTGGCTCAAGCCGTCCCTCTTGGGCGTGCAGGTGGCCTGTCTGATATCTCCGGTCCCATTCTTTTCCTGGCTGGTCCTGCGGGAGCCTATGTGAATGGCGCAGTATGGCTGGTTGATGGAGGAAGAGTCGGCTCTGTCGCCAGTTCTTACTCATGATCTTTCACCCCCACCGCAAAAAAGGTGGGCGTATTGGCTTATGTGTTTGTTTGTCCTCGGGGTTTTTCTAGCACCATCATCGTTATCCCCTATCAGAAACACATCCGCGGCTTTAACGAATCCTCGAATTCTCAAAGTGTATTATTATCTCACTGTCAATCCTGTACTAATTTGATTCAACATCAAGGCTTCGGATCCTCACACTGGCTCGCAGTCACATTCACCAGCTCATTCCGTTGGCGATATACCTTTCAGTTATTGAATCCCCAGTTCGTCTTTCGCACAGCCATAACGGTCGGCCAACACTCGATACTTGTGTGAGTGGGATCGAGTCACGGACGAGGACTCGTTCATGACCCGATCCTACATGAGCTTTTCGCCGGAAAACTATTACTGGGTTCAGTTCCTCAAGTCTTACTTCGGCCGTCTGGTGTGTATTTTTCTGACCTGATGGGGTAACATTCTGTTTACTCGATATATTCTCATCGAATGATGATCTACGATGAGAACGATACAACTGATGATGCCGCCCATGTAAATTTAATCCGGACACCACTTCTCTTTATCGGCCACATAGGATACTTTTTCTACAGGAACTCGGTAAAACTCTGTTGGTTTGATTGATCAATTGTATTGCCTACGGCGGGGAATATCGATCATCCGAGTCACATCTTCAACCATCCGTGATGGTGTGGGCGAGTGCAGGAGCGTTGATTACGGGAGGCTCCGAGATCACAGCGTTGCCAACAAATGTCTGCGGAGCCATTTGACGGCGCGGCTTCGCACGCCAGTGTCTTGCTCTATAGTAATACTAGGTACTTAATAATTTGTGCTCGCCCCTCCGAACGCTTCGCGACCTTCTTCAAGTTGCTCTTGGCCATCAAGGGTCGCCATTTCTCCACACATCTCCGACTTCGGACATATGTAATTATGCTAGGGGCCAAGTTGACGATCAGTACATTTTAGGTGTACGACAAATCATTGAACGGTGAGGGATGCACTGGCAGCGCAAAAAGGAATTTGTGCGAAGAACGGAATGATGATGATCATTAGATGCCCCTCACGCCAACTTGGTCTGATGGAATCCGAATGGAGGATTGCCGCATCTGTTGCGTGTCCTGACGGGATCAATGGTTCTAACCTGAAATGGGACGCACCCGTCATCAGCCCATCGTAAAACCGCATCGTAAAACTGCTTGGGGACTGCTTTATCGACCGAACGTGCTTGCAATATTAATGCCACACACGTTCGTTTTGAGCGACGTCGGCTATTCTTGAGTTATACATGTATGCGCAAAACTTTCCGGGGTGATTAAAACTTGTCATCGAACCTCCGAATTGCCTCGCACTTCCGCTTCGATTGCAACATGTGTTTTGGAGAACCCGAACAGAAGCACAACGCAGTGTTGTGACAGCATCTTTACGGTCAAGGCTTGGCCAGCCACTCGATTCCTTCAAGTTTCAACTGAGGTGCCAACTCTGGTTCTCGTGATGGGATTGAAAGATGTATTACAAGTCCACTCATAGAATAGCCAATAAACAACTGGGACACGCAACAAGGGCTGAAACCCTTGAGAAATATTTCCTATCTATGTGTACAACTTCAAACTTGGCGCGTAATTGCAAGTCACCATGAAAGATCTTCGCGAAGATGAAAAAAAGACCTCTCCGTTTCGAACGCAAGAAACCGACGCATGATCTTCATTTTACCCTTCTGGTGGTGCCACCATTGCACTCCGGACAACCCGATCGAGGACTTGATTGCATGTTGGTAAAGGACCAGTCCAGTGTTTGAACCCACTATTACACAAGGTTGAGAAACACCAGCATCGCTGTGGTATGATTATTTGCGCAAGTTTTGGGAACATGGGGAGCGGGTAAAGCTTCTTGCTCATTCCGTCTAATGACTGGCTGGACGAAACCTATGGAATCGTGCGATCCGTGCGGCGTGCACAGGACACTACCTTCATACGTGTGACGACGTGACTTGGCTTCCGCAGACTGATCGAAGTGTTGGAGACAATCATTCGGATCAGTTGACAGACTCATCGAAAACTGCCTGCAAGGCTGGTGAAGTGAAACGCTCGATCACGTTTGGAACAATGAGGCAATGATTTTGAATCTCCGCTGGGATGTGATTGGACCAAAGTCACCGATGAAGTTCCCTTGCAAAGGAACACGCTTGGTCAACGCCCTCGTTCGTTTCCCGCCCAGGTATCTCGAATTCCCCATCGCAATTGCCTAGCAGGCAGGCTTTTGACTTTTTGCTAGACCGGCAGGCTCCGCTGGTCTCGTCTAGACCCAAAGCAGCGCAACGCAATCAATAGTGCCTCGCACTACCATCATCTCTGCTCAGCAGACTTTGCAATCGTGCTTTTGATTCTAGCATATAGTCCCGAGACTCGACGTCAGGACACCTTCCCAAGAGCATCAAAGAACCATCTCCAACTCATATCTACTCGTTATTCCCAAATATCATTTCTCAGGAACATCATCCCTACCCCCCTTATATCTCCAAAAATTGTGTCTAGCGACATAATTCTCCTTCAACTTCACCGCTAGCGGATCTTTACGAGCTTTTCTCTCCAAAATTTTCATTCTCTAGTTTTAAGTCACTTCTCATCGTGCCTTCCTGCGATCATGGCTACCCTTCGTCCTCCTTCTAGTCCTTCACCATCCTCTCACAACGCAGACAACAGTCGTACTTCTTCTGGAGCTCGTGCCTCGATGGGCTCTCGTCAGACCCTAGGGCAACCTTCCCCTCGTCCTGGTGGAGGAAGTGGTGCTCGTCCTACAAGCGAGTTACTTGGTAGTGCGAACATGTTTCAAACCCCAGAGTCAGAGGCGATCGACCAGTGGTTTGAGAACCTCCAAAACTACGAAGAGACTCTCGAGGAGATGGCTGCCGCATCTCTGGACGTCAATTTCAAGGAAGAGCTAAGCGCCATCGAGCAATGTAAGCACCTTTGCCCCATCACAGTTGATGCTTACTAACGTGTACGTGTTCTGAAGGGTTCAAAGTCCTTTCTGAAGCAGAGCGCACTGCCGCTCTGTACAGTCTTCTTCAGCAATCTACGCAAGTTCAAATTAGGTTTTTCATTACAGTTTTGCAGCAGATGGCAAGATCAGATCCGATGACGGCACTCTTGAGTCCTGCTGTTGGTGGTGAGCCTTCTCTCTTCAAGCCTATTACCTCATGCGCTTAACTATGGGATGCAGGTTCGATGCAGAGTCAGATGGAAGCCAAGTTGGCCCAGATGACGCTAAAGAGCCCCGCACTCAAGTCGCCCATGCCCGCTTCTCCCCGTGTATTCAGCGGCAGTCAGAATAGGCAGTCTCTTGCGCTCGATACCACTTCCTCTGGATTTTTATCTCCAGACTCAGCTGCAATGGGATCCAACAATGACGCGGCCGCAACGCTTGCGCACCAACGCGCCAAGCTAAAGGCAAGCAATGCGGCACACAGAATTTCCGCGCCCATTCTTGCGTCTGGTGGTGGTGATGGACGTAGTACATGGGGATCCGCGCTCAGCCAAGTCGCAGAACAGAACCCAAACTCCCCTGCGCAGGAAATCCTTGTCCCTGTCGGTAGTGCCTCAAGGCCCAAGAGCACTGAGTTTAGCGGCTCTCTGGGTACACCTCGCACCGGAATCGACGCGTTGTCTCCCATGGTGGGCGACAGCTGGGCCAGCAACGTCAACACGCCCTTGATGCCTATGTTTGCGAAAGACACACATTCCCAGAATCTTGACGCTGCAGCTGCCAAGCTCAGTGATTGGAATTCTGGTCCGCGTGTTCCTCTTATGGCCGATCCGAAGTCCTTCCGCAGGCCAACAAGGGGGACTGCCA
>Ga0153978_1000380_pt1 | contig 11580 bp, 13 predicted proteins | sample TSGA062MetaG_FD_104749 | JGI IMG/M metagenome (GOLD analysis project Ga0153978, IMG submission 104749) | Attine ant fungus gardens microbial communities from Georgia, USA - TSGA062 MetaG | ecosystem: Host-associated > Fungi > Mycelium > Unclassified | place: USA: Georgia, Yuchi Wildlife...
ATCTTCTTCTTTCTATAAACTCTGTGCTACACTCCATTGTGAGCAGTACATGTAGGAGATTAGCAGTTATTCTTTAGGAAGCTGTTTAGCTTAGGGGTCCTCTTCTTAGAGGCAATCGTATACCAAATTCGATTAGGGCAGTAGTTAGTAGGGCAGTAGGAGTCCAGACAGATGAAGACAGTACGCTCTGTTGGACATAGACCTTAATTAGTAGCCTTGGAGTAGAAGTTGTCCGAATACAAATTGTCAGCCCCACCCTCACCCTCACCATCACCACCACCACCACCATATAACATGTTCCACCCACAACAAGAAACCCCCTCAACATCTGCCCCCTGCCAAACCAGAGAGGAGCAACTCCTCACCATGATTACAACCCTGCAGCAACAGGTTAACACCATGCTCCTTTAGCAGCAAGAAAGCAGAGTGGAGGTCGCAAGACCTCAAATCTTTAGTAAAAGAATGGAGGAGGTGAGTGTGTTTGTAAACACAGCTCGGTTGTATATCAGAATGAAAATGACGGAGGATGTAGCAGCAACCTAGGTGGCCTGGGTATTATTGTATGTACAAGGAGGGATAACAGAAGCATGGAAGGATAACCTGTTGAATGAATTGGCAAAAGGAGAATTGGAAGTAGAGTCAGCGGAACAGTTGTTTGCAAAAATAAGGAACAACTTTGGAGAGACGTCAGAGGAGGAAAGAAAAATAGAGCAGTTGAAGACAATTGAACAAGGGGGGAGGACCTGCAACAAATACATACAAGAATTCAAAAAAGTCACCAGGGGGAGCAGCTATGAGGGAAAATCCCTCATTGAAGAATTTAAACGAGGACTGAATGGGGCTATCAGAAGGAAGTTGGCTGAAGCAAAGGAGCCACTGACCACCATTGGAGAGTAGCAAGAAAGAGTGGTGAGGCTAGATAGAAATTAGAGGCAGAGCAGAGTGGAGAAAAGGGTACTAGGGAGAAATGCGGCGCGCCCAGGGGGAAATACGCAGCCAAAAGGAGGAGGGTCATATGGGGGAAGGAGAGGACAGATAACATAGAGAACAGGAGGGGGATACAGAGGAGGAGGAGGAGGAAATACAACTAATAGAGGAGAAGCTCAAACAGATCCAAGAAGAGCCCTAAATGCAATGGATGTAGACAGAGGAAGGGAAGGAGATAGGACATGCTACATATGTGGAAAGTGGGGCCATATGGCCAAAAACTACTGGGAAAGACACAAGAGAAGAGTAGTAGAAACACCATAGGAGTCGGCAAAAGAAAATGGAGGACAGTGAGCTCTCGGCTGGCCTCTAATAATATATACAGTGTATTGCACCTGGAAAAACTGGGCAATAAATTGATTCCCACCAATACAACTGAAAGAGTAAGAGATATATAGTACATACTATGGCCGTTGAGGGAAGTCTGGCTGAAAATAGAGTTAGAGAAGTTGGAGAGTCATGAAGGAATAGCAATAAAGGCATTGTTGGATAACAGTATGACAGGTCTGTTTATAGACATAACCTTTGCAAAAGAAAAGGGGTTTAAGATGGAAAAGCTAAAAAAAACCCCTCTTAGTTAGGAATGTGGATGGAACAACGAATGTGGGGGGAGCTATAATGCACTAGGTTGAGTACAATATATTCTTCAAGAAACATGTGAAAAGAGCAAGAATAGACATGTGTAACTTGGGAAAGACAGAGTTGATACTGGAAATGCCATGGCTAGCAGCCCACAATCCAGAAATAGATTGGGAAAAGGGAGAGGTGAAGATGACATGTTGCCCACCTATATGTGGAAAAAGAAAGCAAAAAGGGAAGAAGAAGAAAGTAAAGAAGATAGGAAAGAATAGGGACAAGGAAGTATTAAGAAAACTGGTACCTAGGAGATTCTGGAAGTGGAGGAAAGTATTTGGAAAAAGGGAGTCGGAGAGGATGCCAGTGTGAAAGACCTGGGACCATGCCATAGAGCTAAAAGAGGGGTTTATGTCAAAAAAGGGGAAGGTATACTCACTATCAAAAGAGGAAAGAGAGGAAGTACAAATATTTGTGGAAGACCAACTGAGGAAAGGATATATCTGACCCTCCAAGTCATCCCAAACATCGCCGGTACACTTTGTGGCAAAAAAGGATGGCATATAAAGGATGGTACAGGATTATTAACACTTAAACCAGTAGATGGTAAAGAATGGGTACTCTTTACCCCTCATTGCAGATATATTGGATAGAGTAGAGAAGAGGAAGGTATTTATGAAATTGGACTTGAGATGAGGATACAATAATGTCAGAATCAAGGAAGGAGATAAATGGAAGACAGCGTTCACAACACATATCAGAGCATATAAACCCATAGTTATGTATTTCGGGTTGACAAACTCTCCAGCTACCTTCCAAGCAATAATAAATGACCTATTCAGAGACCTCATAAACCAAGGGGACACAACAACCTTCATTGATAACATTTTAGTAGCCACAGATATGGAAGAAGGACATAATGAGTTGGTGGAGAAAGTACTAAGGAGATTAGAAGAAAATGATCTATTTGTGAAGCTGGAGAAATGCAAATGGAAAGTAAGAGAAGTAGAATTCCTAGGAGTAGTGATCAGTCCAAAGGAAGTAGAAATGCAGAAGGAAAAGGTGGAGGGAGTCCTGAACTGGCTGGTACCTAGGAATGTCAAGGAAGTACAAAAGTTCCTAGGTCTCGCTAATTACTACAGGAGGTTCATAAAGAACTTTGCTAGGATAGCAGCACCACTACATGTGCTAGTCAGGAAGGAGCAAAAGTGGAAGTGGGAAAAGGAACAGAAGGAAGCATTTGAGGAACTTAAAGCGGTGTTCACTACAGAACCTATTCTGGCTATCCCAGACATTGATAGGGAGATAAGAGTAGAAGCAGATGCCTCAGATTATGTGACAGGGGGAGTGTTGTTGATGAAATGCAAAGATAGCAAATAAAGGCCAGTGGTCTTCATCTCTAAATTGCTAAATGCTACTGAGCGAAATTATAAAATTCACAATAAAGAGATGTTGGCAGTAATAAGATGCCTAGAGGCATGGAGGCATTATTTGGAGAGAGCAAAACTTGAATTTGAAATCTGGACAGACCACAAAAACCTCTAGTATTTTATGACAAGTCAAAAATTAAACCACAGACAAGCAAGATAGGCCCTATACCTATCACAGTTTAGTTTTACATTGAAACACATTCCAGAAAAGAGCATGGGGAAGGTGGATAGGTTAAGCAGAAGGCTGGACTGGCAGGAAGGAGTGGAAAGAGATAACGAGAATTAGAAGCTGGTGAAGCCGGAATGGATTAGGAAAGCTAAAACAATAATAGAGGAGAAAAACCTAAAAGAAAGAATCAGGAAAGCACAGGAAGGGGATGAGAAAGTTGTAAAAGCAGTAAAAGAGTTGAAAAAGACAGGAATCAAGGCACTGAGAGATGAAGAATGGGAAGTAGAGGACGGAATAGTAATAAAGGAAGGAAGGATATATATGCCAGAAAGAGACCTCAGAAGGAAAATAATACAATTACACCACGACACCCCAGTAGGAGGGCATGGAGAGAGATGGAAAACAGCAGAGTTGATTGGCAGAAATTACTGGTGGCCGGGAGTAACAAAAGAAGTGGAAAGATATGTAGATGGATGCAATGCTTGTCAAAGATACAAGAATCAAAGTGAGACACCAGTGGGAAAACTAATGCCCAATACAATCCTGGAAAAACTATGGAGCCATATATTAGCAGATTTTATCACCAAACTGCCCTTGGCCCAGAAATACAATGCAATCTTGGTAGTATGCGACTGTTTTAGTAAAATAGCACATTTTATAGCAACAATAGAGAAAACATCAGCAGAGGGACTTGCAAAGCTGTTTCAAGACCATGTATGGAAGTTGCATGGGCTTCCAGAAAGCATCATATTAGACAGAGGAGTGTAGTTTGTGGCAGGAATGATAAAGGAGCTGAATAACCTGCTGGGTATCCAAACAAAGCTCTTGACGGCCTATCACCCTCAAATGGATGAGCAGACAGAGAGGATAAACCAGGAGTTAGAATAATATCTAAGGGTCTTCATTGACCATAGACAAGAGCAGTGGCTAGATTGGTTAGGGATAGTGGAATTTGCATATAATAACAAAATCCACGTGGCCACCAAAACATCACTATTCAAAGCAAACTATGGCCAAGACCCAAGGATGGGATTTGAGAGGAGAAGGAAGAGAAGGTACAAGGCGGCAGGAAAATTTGTGGAAAGAATGAAGAAAATTCAGGAGGAAGCAAAAGCAGCACTAGAGAAAGCACAGGGGGAAATGAAGAAATACGCAAACAGAAGACAAAGAGAGGAAGAGGAATATAGAATAGAAGACTTAGTACTACTAAGCACAAAGGATTTGAATTGGCAAATGAAAGGAAGGAGATTGGAGAAACTGACCAAATGCTTTATAGGTCCCTACAAAGTAAAAGGAATTGTCTCAAGTAATGCAATAGAGTTAGAATTACCTAAATCTATTAAAATACACCCTGTAGTTAATGTAAGTAGAGTATAACTCTATAAACTACAGGTGGAGGGACAGAAGAAGATACCACCAAAACTGGTTATTATCAAGGGAGAAGAGGAGTTCAAAGTAGAGAAAATTCTAAACAAAAGGACAATTAGAGGGAAGGAAAAGTTCCTAGTGAGATGGAAAGGCTACACAACAGAAGAAGACACCTGGGAAAATAGAAAGAACTTGGAAAATGCAAAGAAATTAGTAGAAGAGTTTGAGAGGGAGTACAGGGAAGAAGTCAAAGAACTAAGGTGACAGGAGCAAGAGGAAGAAGAAAAGGAGTTCAGTCATGAATTACCTAGGGAATTCACAGCAAAACTACTGTACAGTTGGAGAAGAAAAAGATATAAAAGGGAAAGGGAGAGAAGATGGGACAAAAACTGGAATCAATGGAAAAATTCCTCAGGACAAGGAAACTTAAAAGGGGGGCCATGTTATGAGAGCCCCAAACAGGAAAAGATTTCCCATGCATTTGAGCATTTAGTCCAAAACCTCAAGGCATACAACAGGGTCAAGATATAAATAGCACAAGGATGTGTAAAGGAAGGTCACATGACAAGATCACATGACCATAGAAGGTTCTGGAAGATCATGTAACCATAGAAGGTTCTGGAAGATCATATGACCATAGAAGGTTCTAGAGGAACATGTGATTGTGGACTAGTAGTAGTACAGCCACTATAAGAGTAGTATAAGTAGTAGTTGAAATCCAATGAAGAACTCCATTGAGTTCTTCTTGAATATCCACCTAGGGTGATCACTAAGGGCACTCACTGTCTCTCGATAACAATACTCAGTGGTTGTTGGAAATTGGTACTGGATCAACTATGGATAATAATGAGATGATACAAGTTCCTCAGTTTATGGTTTGCACTAATCTTAATACTCTCATCAACAGGATCTATCCAGGAATTGGCAACCCAAGAGTTCAAGATGACCAATACTTCTTGGAGTGCATTATTTTCTGTCCTAGAAATGATAAGGTGCATAATATTAATAAAGCTATTCTCCAACAGTTCAACCTAGTACCAAATGCAGAGGTCTATATGCTGAGAAGTGTGGACTCTGTGTCTGAGGAAAATGGGATGTACCATGCCTATCCTGCAGAGTTTCTTCAACAACTCAATAGTAGTGGATTGCCTCCTGCTTTACTTTGTCTCAAGGTTGGCTGTCTAGTTATCTTACTAAAAAACTTGGATCCAGAAGAAGGACTTTGCAATGGGACAAGAATGGTGGTGTTGTATCACAAATGGCCACTTACTAATTTGTGATTGGTTGATTTGATAATCAAAGTGCTCAAAAAAGTAAAGTCAGACGAGTAGCAAAAAATATTATTAAGTCTGAGGTTTATTCTCAGACATAGAGTTCTTAAATACATGATTGTAGTGGTCTGTGTACAAGGACAGCCTACCACATGACATCTTAGGGCAGTCTTTTGTTCTATTCAAGGACAAATGATAATCTATGGGTAAAGATCAGTGTTATGTGCAAATATTGAGGACCTTGTATCTCCATGGGATCTTATTGCCTTGGGGTCTATTTATAGCCAAAAGAAGTGCATTGAAGAGAGCTTTATAATGGTCATTGAAGCAAACAATTATGTTAAACAGTTCCTGAGATATCAGTGATTTAGTGTGTGGTAACTTGGTGATTGCTGACTGATCTGCTGATAACTCAGTGAATACTGATTGCTTTGAGACATTTTTGGTACTGTTTGAAAGGTCTCCTTAAGAGCTTTTGGTGGTCATTTAGATCATCAAAAACAGCCAGGTATTTCCAGAGTTATGGTCCAAATGAAGTTTGTGACATATTGAATGTGAGGAGAAAGATGCTCCAGTACAGGATTATCAGCAAGGATAGGAGGTTTAGAGGAAAGGTTGTATTAATTCCAAGAATCAGATTATCATCTAATACAGATACATTATCTATGCCACTCAAGAGACTTCAATTTCCAGTCAGGCTAGCCTTTGCTATGACTATTAACAAGTCTCAAGGACAATCAGTAGAGCATGTAGGGATTAATCTGTAGACATTAGTGTTCTCACATAGACAACTTTATGTGGTATTTTCAAGATGTACTTCAGTATTGAACATTTCAGTACTTCTTCCAGAACAGAGCCAGGAGAGCAGAAAAACACTTAATATAGCATATAAAGAGGTATTCAATAGTATTAGATTATAGATTGTATATGTATAGACAATGAACTTGAGATTGATTTCTACTATAATATTAGAAATAAGTAAGTAAAGTCAGTCAGAATAGTTAAGTCAGTAAGTGATTGAAAAAATATTACAGAGTACACAGAAAGTTGAAGAAGAGAGCGTAGTAGACTGATTTCAACATATACTCAACTATTTAGAGTTGGAGGAAGAGAGCACAGTGATTTGATAGGCAACACTATCCACTGTTGCATAGACTGTTGTAGGAAGGGAGCATAGTGAGCTGACAGATAACACTACTTGCTGTTGCATGGACCATTGTAGAAAGAAAGTGCAGCAAGCTGACAGACAACACTACATGCTATTACATGGACCGTTGTAGGAAGAGAGTATAGTGACCTGACAGATAATACTGTACACTGTTATACAGACTGTTGGAGGAATGGAGCATAGCAACCTGCTAGACAACACAATGTCAACTGTACTTAGAATTAGTAGAGGGTTCAAGTTGGGCCAGAGGCCCAGATAAAAACCTTATATCAATTATTGCATATATAATATTTCCATTGTTAAACATTACTAGAAAATTATTTGCAAGAATTCTGATTCAATAATTATTACACCTATAATATCAGTATAGCTGTATTACTTGAATGAAGACAAGTAGATCACTGTTTCTTTCCAACATCTTTGACTTCAAATTTATTAGTAGAAGCAAATTCAAAAGACTTATAAATAACTGGCGGCCCGTCGGGTGATATCAAATCTCACCTGACTTGCCCTCCCACTATCCTAGGCACCACTTAGAACCCTTGGTCACGATGTTCACAGAACAAAGGTTTGGACTACTGGAATTTCAGGTTGGCTGGAGAAACCTCGGAGGACAAGTGACGAACTCGGCTAAGTATTTCTCCCGTAGATCAGCTGGTCCCCTTTGGAATTAAGCAGTATACTGCTATCCCCAAATTGATCGAGATCCTCATTCATTCGCCCTCAATGATATAAAGCGAGCATGCAACCGGAATGAACCTGACGCATTCGCTTATGGCGGGGCTCAGAAGTTTTTTGTTTCTGTATACCTTCTTGTCATGCTCCTCCTTCTCTGTTGCCCATGTCCCTTTTGGGGTTCGAGATAACCTACACTTCAGTGTTGAGGCTCGCCAGTTCAATAAAGACGGTTCAATCCCTACATACAAGAATCCCAAGGCTTCGATAGAAGCTCGTATCAACGACCTTCTTCCCCGCATGACCTTGGCGGAGAAGGTTTCTCAGCTGTGGGTCATCCAGATATGTGCTATGGTTATAACCCAAGTTGTTGATGGACACTCAGGATACAAGGCGACATCAATGGTTGGATGAACATAACAGACCCTCTGGACAACACCCTCATCTACAATGAAACAGGACTAGTATGTGCTGTTTCTAGCAAGTTGCACGCCTTGACTTGTTCATTTGCCCCGGCTTGTTAGGTGAACATCATGAACACACGAGCAGGCAGTATTTGGGTAGGCTATCAAATGCCATGGGAGAAACTTGTCTATGCCATCACCGTCGGCCAAAAGTATCTAATGGAAAATACAACACTGGGGATCCCTGCGCTCATTCAGTCGGAAGGTTGACGTCTTTCGATGTGCTATTCTTGTGATCTGACGTATTATCGCATTGACAGGGCTTCATGGATTCACTGACAACGGTACAATCTTTCCTTCTCCTGTTGGACTTGCAGCATCCTTTGATACTCAGCTACTTCGCGATATTGCGAACGTGGTCGCAACTGAAGCTGAAGGCCTTGGAGTTAACCATGTATTTGCCCCTGTCCTCGACCTTGGACGGGAGCTCAGATGGGGCAGAGTTGAAGAGGGTTTTGGCGAGTCTCCATATCTAACCGGAGAGCTTGGTTATGCATATGTACATGGCCTTCAGAATGGCCAACGCCGCAATACGAGTTCGACAGCAATCGCACGTGTTGCGGCAACCTGCAAGCATTTTGCAGCGTTTGGATCACCTCAAGGCGGACTGTGAGCCTTCTGCTCTCTGGATGCTGTGATTCATACTGAATCCGGACAAAGAAATCTTGCTCAGGTCACAGGAGGTGAAAGAGAGCTTAGAACCACGTATTTACGACCTTTCAATAGGGCGTGTGTAGATTCCCTTTCTATCATGACCGCTTATGCCAGCTATGATGGTGTCCCTGCTGTCGCAAACTCTCGTAAGTGGCATCGTCGTAATATCATAAATTCACTAACCCAATGTTTTCTACAGATTTTCTGAAAGACATTGTATGTCCTCACCTTCGCGTCCAATATCCTTGTACCATCAAAGACTGATCATACTCTATAGCTCCGGAATGAATGGGGGTATAAATACTGGGTCACTTGCGACTCTGGTTCCATAGACCTTCAAATCACTATGCATGCCACGTGTGACACTCGGGAGTGTGCAGCAAAGACAGCTTTAGAAAATGGGCTCAGTGGTGAAATGGGTGGTGGTAGGTGGATTTACTTGAGCTGAGATTGTACTTATGTTCTCATAATGTATCAGGCACATATACCTACGAAACTCTAGCCCAACAAGTAGAAGCAGGGCAGATAAATGTCAAGTATATCGACGATACAGTACGGTTCCTCCTTCGGACGAAATTTTCACTTGGCCTTTTTGAAAGTACGCGTTTCTGGTCTCATTCATTGTTTTCTTGCTGACAATTTTACAGATCCATATCCTTACATCGACTATTCAACTTTGCTTCGTACCTCAGCCTCTCAAGCTGTCCTCCAGCGTGCTGACCGTGAAACTATAATTCTCCTCGAAAATAAGAATAGTGTCCTACCTCTCAGTAAAACTATTGGCTCTATAGCTCTGATTGGCCCTCAAGTCAATCGTGTTTCAGTGAGTTACAGAAGATTCTAAAATCAGAGCCACTCAAATCAATTTTGATAGTTCGGCGATTATGTCTTCTTTAATGCTACAAATAACGGTATATGCCCTCTTGAGGGTTTCCGTCAGTATCTTTTAAGTATCTCAAGCTCGACGAAGATCAATTATGCCCAGGGCGCGCAGCTCTGGTCCAACGACCAGTCGGGTTTCCCTGAAGCTATCCAGACAGCGCAAATGTCAGATGTCACAATTGTCATGGTTCGTTCTGATGATGCAAGTAGAGCTTTATTTTCTCAATAGATCCAAAATCCAGGTTGGAACGTGGTCCCTTGATCAAACCCTACTTTGGACGCCAAACACGAATGCCACAACGGGAGAGATGCGCGATCAGTCTGATCTTGGGCTTACTGGTGCTCAACTTGAACTTATCAAGGCTGTTCAATCCACTGGAAAACCGGTTATTGTTGTATACATCACTGGAAAGCCTATTGCAGAACCGTGGGTTAAGGATCGTGAGTTTCAAGTCTGTCGAACCTGAGAATGCTGACCACATAGTAATAGATGTGGATGGCATTATTCATCAGTTTTATCCTGGCGAATTTGGAGGTACGAGCGTCTTATGATCTTCTTTTTCCGGTACTCACCGACTTTGAAGGTCGAGCTATTGCAGAGGTGATCTTTGGAGACGTAAATCCATCTGGAAAGCTCTCCCTTTCTGTCCCTCGGGACGTTGGGACTACCCCTGTTTTCCACAATTATCTCAAAGGCGGAAGACCAGCTTCCAATCCAGGTCTTATCCTTGACGACGGTACCTTTCGTTTCGGCAATCAAGTAAGCTCAGTAATTTTGGCTTTCCCCCTTGTTTCTGATGTATGTTCAGTATGTGCTCAACAGCCCGGAACCCCTTTGGAGCTTCGGACATGGCCTAAGCTATACCACTTTTCAATAGTATGTTCTTTCATCAGCTCTCTATGCCTATGCGTTGAACATCAATATTTAGTTCAAATTTGAGACTTTCCCCGTCTTCCGTAAACCGGGCTATGCAAAATGTCAAAATTTCGGTAACAGTTGCTAACACCGGTTCTCGGGCCGGAAAAGAAGTTATCCAAGTGTACGCTACCGATGACCGTAGCTCAGTCGTCACCCCGAATCAAGAACTTATCGCCTTCACCAAGGTTGAGATTGCGTGAGTCTTATTATATTCTTCCTTGCTGCACCCCATTCATATCTTGTTAAAGACCTGGTGCATCTACGATTGTGACGCTTGATTTGGAAGTGAAGAATCTTGGTTTATGGTCTAGGGACAACCGTTGGATTGTCGAGCCTGGAACCTTCACAATCAAAGTTGGCACCAGCGACCAGACATTCCAGAATGCTACATTGACTGTAACGTGATCTAAGCTGATCTAACTTGATCGTTTCTCTCCCTCCCTCTCAGACTCAAACAGTCTATTCTATACCTGCAGATAGTTTGTAAATGTGAAAAATGGTTGCTATCGACAGTGAATCTCACCTTTGTCCACATTTCCCTGCGTCCCAACGCTTGGTGCAATAACAAACCACTAATGGATTCGTGGGAAAGTGATTTATTATTCTAGGGCTATGTCAACTGGGGGGTCAGTGTCGTGTTTCTTAAGTTTTCCCATGCCAAAAACTTGCAGGAGTGCTCTGAAGTTTGAAATATCAATGTGGAATGAAGGATTAAAAAACTGGTGGATGCCCTGGCATGTCCACAATGTTTTGTGAGGCCTTCATTCTACACTGACCTTTCAAACTTCAACGTGCAACTGTATCAGATAAATTAGCCATATGAGCATGTACGTAGCCCAAGATAACAATGACAAACAGCCGGGATCGCCAAGTGCGCCGTCCTTTCAGCTTGACAGACAAGACACTCGCCGAGATGCCCGTAAGGTGTGCTCATTTATGTCAACTGCAGGCCTGTGGGCTGCTAACGCTGGTTACCGTTTCAGGACCCGTAGTGCTACAGAAAGCAAATACTCCGACTCA
>Ga0153978_1000382_pt1 | contig 11567 bp, 17 predicted proteins | sample TSGA062MetaG_FD_104749 | JGI IMG/M metagenome (GOLD analysis project Ga0153978, IMG submission 104749) | Attine ant fungus gardens microbial communities from Georgia, USA - TSGA062 MetaG | ecosystem: Host-associated > Fungi > Mycelium > Unclassified | place: USA: Georgia, Yuchi Wildlife...
ACGAGCTAGTGGTGATGCAAAACATCTTTTGAGTAGCAGCACAGTACAGTGGAGAGGTTGTGGAATAGTGCGTCTAATCTTCATCAGCTAAACCTTACCATCACTTTCGGCGCTTTGATTCGGTGTCCTCGTCAATGCTCTCATATACCTGTGTTTGAGGTCATCGATCTAGATGACCATGTCCGCATGTGGCGGAATGAGGAGATAAAAGGCCTCCATGATACGGTCATCTCGGAGACATTGGAGATTATCATTCTAGGTAGTATCAGGGGGCCAACAAATCAAGGAGTGGAGTACATTGCGTTCCACCCCTCCCTTGAAATAACAAACGATTATGACTCGGAGGACACCTGACTCTGCCTGTGACCTTTCCTCGTCACAACCCCGAAGTCAAACATAAAAGTGACATTCTTCCAAAAGACACAGATTCAGGAAAGATCCCTTGTCGAAACCATTAGGAATTCGAATTGCTGGTTCTCTGTCAGGTATCGGTATGTTCGAGGGGCATACGGTTGTCCGCCCATGCGAGAACGAGTTGGTAGTGATGCAAAACATCTTTTGAATAGAATAATAGTCGGAACGGCGTACAGTGGAGAGGTCGTAGAAGAGTATAAGATGTATAATACTGCATGAGGGAATCATGACCGTCAATCTTGCAACTCGACGCTACAAAAACTAGATAGATACAGACGAAGAAACAGTAGCCCAAAAACACAACCTGGATTGCGGTAGGTAAAATGAAAGAGGGTGGATTATTAGGAACATCCCAAAGAATACAGCCATGCCTTTATTGGTCTGTCCGTAGTCCATCGACGGTCTAGTGGGACTTTACACCGTCTTCTCCTGGCGGAGGCGACTTGAATTGTTGAACGGGGGTGACGTCCCCGTTCATTCTAGAATTTGGTGGACTGGGCGATGGAGTGGGCGATTTTGGGATGTCGTCGTTGACTTGGTTGAATGGGCTGGTCACTTCTTCGCTTTGGATCTCTACAGTGCGAGACGTTGCTACATTGTCTTCATCGTCAAATTCATCATCGTCAACCTCAAATGCGGCAAGACGATCTCGCAAGCTGGGACCAGCATTTGACGGTTGTGCATGGCCGAACGAGTCACTGAAGAATGAGCGTCCTCCAAAGCCGGTCGCCTCTATGTCATCACCGCTATCGTCGTCGTCGTCGTCGTCATTATCGGCGAACATGAGGCGACTGCTGTCGCTTAGAATCCCAGAACCTGGGTGAAAAGAAATGCCACCGGTGCTTCCTAGGACGCGAGCAAACCCTGAGAAGGCACTGTTTCCGCCAAATAAACTGCCCGAGGTATTCTCCTCCCCCCGCTCCTTCCTCAGCCTTTCTCTCTCCTGCTGGGCCTCCTTCCGCACTCTGTAAGATGACAGTCGGTCCTGTGAATAAATTTGTGGGATAACGTCAGGTGTTGGATAGCCGTAGCCATTCTTCACCCGATCTTTAATCCAATCGTACCATTCTTCCTTCGTCCTTCCGTGAAGGAGGGCAACGATGAGGACAGTCATATTATCGCACCCGATTCCTGTTCCAGACAATGTGTCGGGAGCAAGACAATGCTCGCACATCGACTCTCCGATCTCCTTGAGTTCCATACCCTCTGAGATTTTCAGCCGTACAAAGTCAATTACTTGTTGCGAACTTAGACAATCCCAGATGCCTGAAGAAAGAAATGAGCTCCACATCACTTATAATTTGCTGGCATACCATCACAGGCTAGGACCAATAGCTCGTCTTCTTCTGAAATATCGTGGACGGTAACATCAGGGTCAGCTGTAATAATTTGCTTTTGAGGACCAAGAGCATAATTCTTCTTGAATTCGAAATCCCCCAAAGCCCGGGACAGTGCAAGATTTCCTATAAAGTTCAGTGAGCACAGCCTCGGGGGGAAGATCGGACAAACTACCATTGACACGCCCATATTCAACAAACCCTCCAGCTTCCGTGATGCGTGCACGTTCAGCTGAAAACATCCGTCAACACCAGAGACTGGGCTTAGGGTATGAATAGTTGACGTACTTTCGCATACAGGTTTGTGGTCGAAACTCAAAGGCTTAGCTTCTCCTTTGACGCTAAGAACAGATCGGGAATCGCCAGCGTTGGCCTGTCAAGAAACCATTGGGAAAGGGTTGAAGAAGAAATTGTAAATATAGGCGAACCACATAAATCTTGTTTTCGTGAGTTAATAAAGCCGCCACGGCAGTACAGCCTGATGGGTCACGGGTATGCGACGGATCTAGAGTTCACCGTTGTAATTATTAGAACATATAGGCACAGCATGACAATATTGACACACCAGCGAGAAGGTCTTCATCTGTGCCCAGAAATGCTTTCTTGAGGGCTTCACCATATTGCTTTTTATGATACATCTCTTCTGAAATTAACCGCCTGTGAACGTGTTCACCTGCAAACCTTGCCACGGAACTTCCTGAGAAAAATTAAGACTTGAGGAGACAATGCACAAAAAAAGGAGACAATTTACCACCGTGTCCGTCATAAACCGCAAAGAAAGTGTTTTTATCTACGGCATTCTCTTCAAGATTTAGGATGGTCACATGCGCATCCTCCATAGCTACATTAAGATGCGTAGGAACATCAGACATGAGAACGACAGCGGAGAAATGGGTCACGCACTAACTCTCCACCCTTGCATCTCGGAAACTGCAAATAGGTATCGATCATCTTCTCCTGATTCTGACTTCTTGGTGGTAGCTGTAGAAAGCCGAGATGAGTCCCGGGTGCATTTCCTGTGTCATGAGCCAAAAGGCTTGAGAAGGACTGCTTACCAGGTGATGAGAGTGTTTGACCCTAGCGGATGGAAGGGGAAGTAAGACTGGTCGTATGACGATGAGATGAGTCAGGCTCACCATGATATTGATGGAGAAAGACGTAAAAGTACTCGCTCAGCCGATAAACCGAATCAGAATTATGTATGGGTCAAGTTGGTGCAGGCCAGCGACAGGAAAGGATGGAAATGAACAGAGGGTAAATTTTCAAGAGGACGTAGATATGGGTCTATGCTGGGTGGATTGACATCGCACAGCACACAGGCATTCCTGTTTTGTCTTGTTTGTCTTTAGCACCTCCATTGAGGATAAGGCAAAGGGTGAACTTCGTCGATGTACAGCATGATGCTGCACTTGGGTAGTAGGGCATCGCCTAATAGCTCCATGTACCCTTCTCTGTGCCCTGCCATTGGCGGGTCACTGAAAACGTGTCAGCGAGTTTGGGGCCCCACCGAAGGGCGAACAACTTGAATTATCAGCAACTGCCGTGCTTGTGACATCTAGCATGCCATCGTCACTGAGCTACTTCGTATCTTCTGAGCTCAGTCATAATGCCATCACTAACGCATGGCCACCGGTAACGCCTTGCTAGTACAGTTGCTGTGACTGCGGTAGGGAGTCCCCCGGATGTCGTCCAGCAAACTCTAATCATGGCAATGCCGGGTACTAGTATGGTTTGCCAGCCACATGTATAATGAAATCCGACACGTCCTCCAGGGCTGCATCTTGGTGACGTGGCAGTCGCTCGTGTGCCATCAGTGGAATGGCCTAGGCTACGCAGGTCGCAAAGCAGTGCCACGTCCTTGAAATCATTGTGAGCGTTGACGCTCTATGCCCAATTGCCATTTCACCCAATATTCGTAGTTCACCCGGTGAAATGCTCTGGAGTTTCCTGTGATTTGCGTGCAAAAAGCGACGGTAAAGGTACCCGACATCGGAATACAGTTGGTAGCCGGCTAATAAAGTATTCAGGTGACGTTTACCGTAAGTACTACTACTAGTACATAGCACTTCAAGTTCTTCTCATCAGTGATCTTGCCAGAGGGTCGAACACATCCTCCTCCTCGGTGTTATCCCAAACGAACAGATCGTGGATTATTTCTTTGTAAAAATATCATTAGTCAGCTAGATTTTCGCTATCGCAATGTCTTGCGATAAGCAATCTGGACACGTTCACTTCGCAAGACACGAAGTGTAAAGTGAGTACCGTACCCAAGCTGTCATCCGAAGCGTCGCCATTAGCCGGTTGTCGCGTCAAATTTGGCAAGTTGACGTCGTTTCAACGCAAAAGCACGTGGCCTTGTTGCTGAACTTCACCATATACATAGTTCTAGGTCTTGCCTTGCGTTCACTCTGTCGCAAATCGCCGGACGGTCCCAATACTCAGAATGCATTAACGTGCGCCCGAAGTATGTGGTTGATATCTGCTTCTCCCCATGCAGGAATCGCTTTTCCTCAGACTCAAAAACAAACAATTTAAAGTCACTAGGCATGTGACCGACTAGTGTGTTTGCGAAGGACCTGGCCTGGACAAACGGCTCTTCTTCGGGATCCCTTTTCCATGCCGTAAGGTCGACGCAAAGTTCTTTAGCCACACAGTTCCCGCTATAAAACAAATCATGCCAGCGGGCGCACGATCACTCTTTACTCAGCTGTCTTCATTCCACCGCAAAGCGCTCTGTGCAGATCCTGGCGAGCACATCGTTTCCGTGCTTTTGAAATTGTACATTACAAATACTTCGACATTTTCCACCTCATCTCCTCCATTCGCTGATAACCGGAGACTCCGTATTTACGACTCTCAAAAGTGTGCACGGAAGTTTCAACCCTGCACTCACATCTCACGATGAACTCTGAGGTATGTCCCTAAATTCCATCCTGTCCGCGTCCCTTATATTTTGACTTTCTAGGAGCTTCAAAAACACTCTGTGACTTATACTCATAGGCGCGCGCGGACATGGAGTACTTCGCGTTCTTCCGTGACCTCTCAGTCGTCTACTGTATCATGGTTACCCCAAAAGCTTTACGAAGCATCCCCTGCCGAGGTCGCCCAGGGCGATTTCCAGGCTTATGGTTCATTTACCACCACTGTACCAGCAGTATTGTGGCTGCGCTCGCGTCTCAGCATTTCTGTCCCTTCCAAGTTACTTGGGAAGCAACGGGACATTGAGGTTGTTGACGAGTATAATTATGAACATCTCGGATCACCTCGGTCATCGTCTCATGTACCACATTGTCCATCCATAAGCCGTTCATCCACTATGAGCTCAACCATGAGTGAGCGCCTTACCGGTCCTCCACCCTCACATGACTCCCCGCCTGCGTCACCTCTTGGATATAATGCTACTACTACGCTCCATCCCATTCTTGAAGCCGTCGAGGGTGCCTCCAAGTTGTCATACCGTACAGTCTGTGTCACGTGCTTGAAACCGGGCAAGGACTTCCCTCGATGCCCGCGATGCGGTGATATGTGGTGCTCCAGAGAATGTAGGATGCAGGGAGGGAAAAGACACCTCTGTAGAAGATGAATCACTTATCTCTACGTACGTCATGCGCGGTAACCAACCACCTTCAAGTTGCCATTCTAATCTTCATAGGAATTACCCCGATATCTTTTACTGGTCGTGTGACAGATTTCCGTCATCGTTTACTGCACTACGATTTGAAAAAATGATCAAATGAATTTGTCGATGGGTATTAATCATGATAAGCTATATGGTGTGAAACAGGGTGGATTCTTGATTTTAGTATGTAATGTCGCCTTTTGGACTAATCGAAGACAATTCTTGTGCCCTGTGCCGGCACGATAGCAACATTTTGTAGTCTCTTCTTTGCCTCCCAAGATGGATGAAGAGGTTTATCTTCCTTACGGACACCCGACGTGCGGGAAACAGAGAAGTCATCCCTGCTCCGATTTGGTATTCGGGCTTTGCGACCCGCTACCGGTGCGCCATCCGAGTTGCTTCTACCGCCTCTGAACTGATCTTTGCGAATGGGAGTGCCACCGGAAGAAAGGTGAGCACGGTTAGAAGCTTTGCTGGTATCTCTCTGTTTCACCACATGATTTGCATGGCTTCCGAACTTCTTCTCCCATATTCTGAAGAAGGGGTGAGTTTTGGGCACTTCGTTTTGAAAGAGGTTAAACTTACGCCCTACGAGCCCTCTGACCTCGCCTGTTTTTCTTGACTCCATCAGCTGCTTTCGCCTCGCAGTCACTAAAATCTGTGTCCGAATCTCCGCGGACAAAACCAACTGAAAGGGAGGGTAGAAAGGCGGATCGTACTGTAGTTGCCTTCGCCTTCGACTTAACATCAGGACCCGGTCGTCCATAAGAGACGCTTTGATGAATATATTTACTCTCGTGTGCGGCGTTCTCTTCATCGTCATCAGATCCTTCATTACTCGTTGAAACCAGCCTCAAGTCCTCCTGGACAGAATGACCCTCATCACTGACTGTACCTGATTCCCAGCCATCATCTTCAATATCTTCATCCGCTTCACAATCAGCAGGGACATCCACCGAAGGGACCTTGTGTAAACCCTCTTTCTCACATGTCTTCGGCTTCTTCTTTGGAGGTTGTGATACGTCAGGAGACTCAGGGCCTTCTTCTTCTGCGTCGCAGGCCCGCTCTTCAGGGTGGAGTAACCGTCGAAGACCCTTGATGATACGGGCAACATCCGCAGCAAGAACCTTGGAGCTAAGTAGCCTGCTTTGGACCGTGCCTTCTGCGGAATTCGGCGCGGTAGGTGCGATCACGCTTGCAGACAGGGATTTCGACATCACGGATCGCAAATTAGAATCTTGCCAGAGGAACTTGTCTTTCTTGATTTTTGTGGAAAGCGCCGAATCGGCAATGAGGTCAGAGTCGAGGCCCTAATGATCCCTCGATAAGGACGGACAGAAGATGAAGTGTGTAGGTGATTCACCTTGAGAGCCATATGCTGCGCTTCAATAGTTTTGACTGTATCATCGTCGCCTTTCTGCCTGGTGAACTCATTATGAAGAACACGCTGACTACGATAACAGACTGGCTACACACCTAGCGTCTTTCATTTTCTTCAAAATCTTCTGCGTCTCAAAAGTCTTAGCCTTCTTTGCTGCCTTTCTGACTTCTTTTCTGTCATGATGCTTAATGAATGATAGGATTAGGGTCGTCTGTGATAATAAATATTGCAATGTGACGTGCCAGTTTCTTCTCCAACATAGTTTCAATGTGCTAGAATTGTACTCATGAAAACTCTTGGTATGAAAACCGGTTGTGACGCGCACCTCATTAGCTTGAGGTGCCCTCTTTCTCTTCATTCTCACCAGTTGCACCAGCGGGCGGCCAGGTCGATCTTGTCACCGACCTCCTAGTTCCTCGTAGAGGTTGCTTGATGAAATCATGAGACAAAGGGATAGTAACAGAAATATACGCTGACGTAAACCATTTACTATCAACAGCCCTCGGAGACTCAAGTGCATATTACTATTAAATTCAAGTACCCGTTCTACTGTTCATTTTGTAGCTGACACGGTGGTAATGGATGAAGATACGCATGACACGAGACTATTCGCAGCTTTCGAGCGCCACGATGAGTTTGTGGCCGCTCAAAATACTCTGCTAGCTGTCGATTTATTCGTAGAGCCCGCTCGCGAGGAACAGGATGAAGAAATCGAGTGCAGTAGAAAATTAATGATGATTGTAAGTCGTTTATCGTCCCCGTTACTGGCGAACCTTAATCGCATCAAGTTTGGGGAATATCAAGAACAGTCGTATCTGTTGGACCCGTATCTTGAAAGCCTCGTGTCTCCAGTCGCCGAGTGTCTTCGAAAATACGCAATGGTTTGCGTTAACACACCAGGCGCCCGGTCTTCTCGTAACCGTGTTGAACGCCTCGCAGATTTACTTCATAACTATATCAAGTTCCGCGGATATAAGACAATCAGTCAGTGACACCGTATCATATAACCCCTTCTATTCATTTGGAGCAGCTAGATTCTTCCCTCATGAGGTTGCCGATCTCTCCATTGCATTAGATTTCATTCGGTTGCCGTCAGGGCCAGTAAGCGAACTCAGGCAATGGGAACTGCGATATGCTGTACTACTCTGGCTATCACTCATTTGCCGGATACCTTTCGACCTACAGAAATTCGATGACGCCACCCGACCTGAGGAAACGGCACATGCAATTGAGGTTGTTGGAAAAGATCGTCTGAATATGGCCGGATTGGAACGCGATGGAGCGGCCACGCTTTTGTCGCACTTCTATGCACGGTGAGCTCCATGCATGCGGTGGCCTCCATTCCCTGAGCTTCTTCAAGCAAGGATACCATGAAGCGATTCGCCTCTTTTGTAGAGTGGTCGACAACGATCTTCGGCTCTTCGGACATCCTCCTTGTAAGAGAGGACCAGCCTCTTCCAGAAATGCAGCTGATTTGAATTAGTCTGTTGGAGCCTTGCAGGTTCTTTGTGAAGTGGTCAAATCTGGTTCCTCTGAACAGCTGCAGGCTTTTACGCAGCAGTTCTCGGAAATCACTGATGTCTTGGAACAAAATACTGCTTTGGTCAGTAACACGCTGGTTCGCAAATATCGCACAAAATTGCTTTCGCGCGTTGCGATGCGTCTGATGCCTGCGAAAGTAACTAGGTCCAGATTAACATGTGTGTCTGTTCGCAAAGTACGCATAATTACCTCAGCTGATCATTTAATCCACCCTTTCAAGTCCGTAACTTGAAAGGTGAGGGTAGCGATGAGACTGTGCAAGAGGATGCGGACGAGGACAGCGACGTCCCTGAAGTAATAGAAACGATGATGGAATATCTATTCAAGGCACTCCAAGACAGGGTAAAAAGTTATTCGCATGTCACACGTGTAGTTGATTAAACATGACATAGGACACGGTGGTACGATGGTCGGCAGCGAAAGGCATTGCTCGCCTTTCCGAACGACTTCCATCGGATTTCTCCTCGCAGGTATTAGAGACTATTCTTGGTCTTTTCTCGATCCACTCTGTAGCAGGAGCAAGTGTTTACGACACACCTGCCATTGCCGAAGCGACCTGGCATGGTGCTTGTCTTGCCTTAGCAGAGATGGCACGCAGAGGTCTGGTCCAGCCTGCTTTGCTGGAAAGTCTCTTGGGCTGGCTCTCGAAAGTGAGTAAAGCCGGGTTGGATCGAATCTTTCATACGCTGACAAAACCAGGCTCTCTACTTCGATATACGTAAAGGAGCCCATTCCATTGGATCAAACGTACGGGACGCTGCTGCCTATGTAATCTGGGCTTTAGCGAGAGCTCAAGATCCGAAATCCTTCTCTCCCTATTCCCGTGAGCTTGCGCAATGGCTCGTTTGTGTAGCATTGTTCGACCGGGAGATTCACATTCGAAGAGCGGCTAGTGCCGCCTTCCAAGAACATGTTGGCAGAATGGTATACCTTGCTTGTTCTGACATTTGAATTTCGGTGTTTATGCAACGTGCTTTAGGGATTGTTCCCACATGGTATTAATGTCCTTAGAAAAACAGACTTCTATGCAGTCAGCGTGCGAAGGAATGCATTCACTGTTGCTGCTCCACAGGTCGCTGAGTAAGTCCATCACGAAGGGCTCTTGATTTAAATAAATGAATTTGCTAGGCACCTGGAGTATAGATCTTCTCTGATCGACCACCTCATTTCGATCACTGTGCGTCACTGGGATGTCGCGATGAGGGAGTTAGGTGCTCAGGCTTTGCGCCGGATATGCGAGCTTGATTTGAAGGTGCTTGGACTGGAGTGCGCCTCGAAGTTGGTGAGGATCCTCAGTCGATCACGTAGGAACGTCTCTCATCAACTTCAGGCCAGACTTTTAGAGTCCGTCGATGTAGTTGATGTGCACGGTGCACTCGCAGGATTGACAAGCATTTCAGAGGCGTTCCGAGTTCAGGGGAGTAAGGATAGCGCAATCAATCGTCAAAAGGTGTGAATTACGTTCTTAATGTATCACTGTTGCTGATCATTCATCAGATATTCACCTTCATTGCGGTTGTGCCACACGGTGTCATTTTGGCGCCACGTAATGGACTTGTATTCGCAGCGACTTGTGATCTCATTGCCAGCAGCTTGACACGAGAAGAGATCGAGGTTTCATCTGTTCCCGGCTGGAGAAATATCGTAGATCAGGCACTACGACATAGAAGCTCTTCTGTTCAAGAAGCTGCTGCCGCTGCCATGGCCACGATAAGTTCCTTGACAGATTGCTCGTCAGAGGTGCACAGATAAGTCCATTCGTCCCCCACATCTTCTCCATGCATTGCCTGACACATCATCCTCAACACAATAATAAACGAGTTTAGTCGTGGTCCTCAGTCCCTTCAACAGAGTCTGGGGTATACTCTAGGGGTTCTTGACTACAGCGCGCATCCAAATGCTTTCTCTGATGTATTCAAGTGTTTATTGGACAGCGTCAACCCAAAAGTAAGGTTTTTCTGTGATCACAGTTTCATGGGAAATGAAACGGTGATGACAGTCCTCCACTAGAATGCCGAGTATTGAGGCGCGCCGAAACTGCTTCCAGGCGTTGGCAAAAATCATTGCGAATGTACTGCCTCGCCTCACCGAGTGTTCGTGTTTCTATTTTTTGTTTGGGGAATTTGCCGGTAAATGAAACGCATCTGCTCAGATCTTGGCGCAGAACATATGTGTGAAGTTATTGACATCCTTGATGACGGATTGGATGATTACACGATGGACGAGCGTGGCGACGTTGGGTCGTGGGCACGCATTGCGTGCATTCAAGGTCTGACGTCGATCTTCGAAGCTCTGTTTCGTGTTTCGGGGAACGTAACCGAATTTGCGAGTTATTTGCCTGCCCGGAAATATCACCATGTGGTAGCCAGAATTCTCCGCCAGGGTGCCGAAAGATTGGACAATGTGCGCCAAATTGCGGGAGAATGTTTATTGCGGCTGCTTCGCTTACCGCTCCCGAGCATCCCTCACCAAGAAGAATGGCGTGTTAAGGGTGCAGACCTCATGACAAGGCTATTTCTAAGGTAGGGCATTAAGTAGTTGCGTTGCTTACGCGTCTCATTGTGATTAGTGACCCTTCAGATGCTGTGACTTGCTGGAGTGTTGGGGAGTGGTTGTTCCCAAAAGCCGTAGAGTTGCTCCGTGTAAGGGAATACAGGAAACCCCTGCTGATCGGTCTCATCCTTAGTGTAGGGACTAGGACTGGAAGCACGGTATGTCTCCCTTGCACTTTCATTTCATATCCCTGATCATGTCACAAGCATCGACCAGCATCCTCGAGTCTAGTGTCCTTTGCGCAGGGTCTTCCGATGTCTCCGGGTGATTCTGATTATAGTTTGGTCGAGCTTTGTGACGACCTCATTGAGTGTGCACAAGGCAGAGCAGCATCAAACACGGTGGTGGTCCCAGTTCTGCAGACATTCAATATGTTTTTGGAAGTAGATGTGTTGTCTCGTCTATCTGAGGTAGACCAGGGCTCGTCAAGGTCAGCTAGTTTCGTATTCCACCCATACAATCTGACCACACCTTATAGACTGGAGAAATTATTGAGCATTGCGACGAGAAACGTCTCGCGATTGAAAAATGTGCAGCGAATCAACGAGTCCATGAAAATGTGGGTCCCTTACGTGCGCGATAGCATTTTAACTGAGAAACGATGTAGCGCTGTCAATCTATTGGCCGTCCCCGCGGTTTCGACATCATCCTCGGAGCGAATCATCGACTTCCTTTCTCATCCTTATCCAAAGGTTATATTTTTATCTCGCCATAGGCCGTA
>Ga0153978_1000384_pt1 | contig 11561 bp, 11 predicted proteins | sample TSGA062MetaG_FD_104749 | JGI IMG/M metagenome (GOLD analysis project Ga0153978, IMG submission 104749) | Attine ant fungus gardens microbial communities from Georgia, USA - TSGA062 MetaG | ecosystem: Host-associated > Fungi > Mycelium > Unclassified | place: USA: Georgia, Yuchi Wildlife...
CCAGGTGGCCTGGGTATTATTGTATGTGCAGGGGGGAATAGCAGAGGCATGGAAGGATAATTTATTGGATGAATTGGCAAAAGGAGAATCAGAGGTAGAGTCAGCAGAGCAGTTGTTTGCAAAAATAAAGAATGACTTTGGAGAGACATTAGAGGAAGAAAGGAAGATAGAACAGCTGAGGACAATCAAACAAGGGGAGAGGACCTGTGACAAATATGTACAGGAATTCAAAAAGGTCGCCAGGGGGAGTGGCTATGAGGGAAGACCCCTCATCAAAGAATTTAAACAAGGATTGAACGGGGCCATCAGAAGGAAGTTGGCTGAAGCAGAAGAACCACCAACCACCATTGGAGAGTGGCAGGAAAGAGCAGTGAAACTAGACAGAAACCAAAGGCAGAGCAGGGCAGAAGAGAGAGTATTGGGGAGAAATATAGCGTGCCCAGGGGGAAATGCACAGCCAAGAGAAGGAAGATCATATGGGGGAAGAGGGGGACAAATAATGTGGAGAACAGGAGAAGGGTACAGAGGAGGAAGAGGAGGAAATATATCTAATAGAGGAGGAGCTCAAATGGGTCCAAGGAGAGACCCCAATGCAATGGATGTGGACAGAGGAAGGGGAGGAGACATAATGTGCTATATGTATGGAAAGTGGGGCCATATGGCCAAAAACTGCTGGGAAAGACATAGGGGAAGAGTAGTAGAAACACCACAGGAGTCAGCAAAAGAAAATGGAGGACAGTAAGCTCTTGGCTGGCCTCCAATAATATATACAGTATATTGTGCCCAGAAAAACTGGGCAATAAATTGAACTCCATCAATACAACTGAGAGAGTAAGAGACATACAATGCACACTACAACTATTAAGGGAAGTCTGGTTGAAAGTAGGGTTAGAGAAGTTGGAAAGTCATGAAGGAATAGCAGTGAAGGCGTTGTTGGATAGCAGGGTGATAGGTCTGTTCATGGACATAACCTTTGCAAAGGAAAAGGGGTTTAAAATGGAAAAGTTGAAAAAACCCCTCTTAGTTAGGAATGTGGATGGAACAGCAAATACAGGGGAGGTTATAATGTACCAGGTCGAGTACAATATATTCTTTAAGGAACATATAGAAAGAGCCAGAATAGATGTGTGCAACTTAGGGAAGACAGAGTTAATACTAGGAATGCCGTGGCTAGCAGCCCACAATCCAGAAATAGATTGGGAGAAAGGAGAAGTGAAGATGACGTGTTGCCTACCTATATGTAGAAGAAGAAAGCAAGAAGTGAAGGAGAAGAAAGTAAGAAAGATGGAAAAGGATAAGGACGAGGAAGTGTTAAAAAAGCTAGTACCCAGGAGATTTTGGAAGTGGAAAAAAGTATTTGGAAAAAAGGAGTCAAAAAGGATGCTAGTATGAAAGATCTATGACCATACCATAGAATTAAAAGAGGGATTTACGCCAAGAAAGGGGAAAGTATACTCACTATCAAGAGAGGAAAGAGAGGAAGTACAGACATTTGTGGAAGACCAGTTGAGGAAAGGATATATCCAACCCTCCAAGTCACCCCAGACATCGCCAGTACACTTTGTGGCAAAAAAGGATGGCACACAAAGAATGGTACAAGACTATCGACACATAAACCAGTGGACAATAAAAAATGGATACCCTTTACCCCTCATTGCAGATATATTGGATGGAGTAGGAAAGAGAAAGGTGTTTACGAAGTTGGATTTGAGATGGGGTCACAATAATGTTAGAATCAAGGAAGGAGACAAATGGAAGGTAGCATTCATGACACACATTGGAGCATATGAACCTACAGTTATGTATTTTGGGTTGACAAACTCCTCCACCACCTTCCAAGCAATGATGAACAACCTGTTCAGGGACCTCATAAACCAAGGGGACATAGCGACCTTGATTGACAACATTTTAGTAGCCACAGATACGGAAGAGGGACATAATGAGTTGGTGGAGGAAGTACTAAGGAGATTAGAAGAGAACGACCTGTTTGTGAAACCAGAGAAATACAAATGGAAAGTAAGAGAAGTAGAGTTCCTGGGAGTAGTAATTGGTCCAAAAGGAGTGGAGATGCAAAAGGAGAAGGTAAAAGGAGTCCTGAACTGGCCAGCACCTAGGAATGTCAAAGAAGTACAAAAATTCCTAGGCCTCGCCAATTACTACAGGAGGTTTATAAAGGACTTTGCTAGGATAGCGGCACCACTACACATGCTAGTCAGAAAGGAGCAAAAGTGGAAGTGGGAGAAGGAATAGGAGGAAGCGTTTGAAAAACTTAAGGTAGGGTTTACCACAGAGCCTGTTCTGGCCATCCCGGACATCAATAGGGAAATAAGAGTGGAAGCAGATGCCTCAGACTATACGACAGGAGGAGTGTTGTCGACAAAGTGTGAAGATAGGAAGTGGAGGCTAGTGGCCTTCATCTCTAAATTACTGAATACTACAGAGTGAAATTATGAAATTTACGATAAAGAGATGCTGGCAGTTATAAGGTGCCTAGAAGCATGGAGGCACTACTTAGAGGGAGTGAAACTTGAATTTGAAATCTGGACAGACCATAAGAACCTCTAGTATTTTATGATGAGTCAAAAATTAAACCGTAGACAAACAAGATGGGCCCTATATCTATCACGATTTAATTTCATGTTAAAACACATTCCAGGGAAGAGCATGGGGAAGGCAGATGGATTAAGCAGAATACCAGACTGGCAGGAGGGGGTGGAAAGAGATAACAAAGACCAGAAGCTGATAAAACCAGAGTGGATTAGGGGGATAGAAACGTTGATAGAGGAAGAAAACCTAAGAAAAAGAATCAAAAAGGCACAGGAAGGGGATAAGAAGATAGTAAAAGCAGTAGAGGAGTTAAAAAGGGCAGGAATAAAAATGCTGAAAGATGAAGAGTGGAAAATCGAGGATGGGATAGTATTAAAGGAAGGAAGAATATACGTGCTGGAAGGAGACCTCAGAAGAGAAATAATACAACTACACCATGACACTCCAGTAGAAGGGCATAGGGGGAGGTGGAAGACGGCAGAGTTGATTGTCAGGAATTACTGGTGGCCAGGAATAACAAAGGAGGTGGGAAGATATGTGGATAGATGTGATGTGTGTCAAAGATACAAGAATCAAAGCGAAGCGCCAGCAGGAAAACTAATGCCCAATGCAATCCCAGAAAAGCCATGGAGCCACATATCGGCAGACTTTATCACCAAACTGCCACTAGCCCAGGGATATGATGCAATCTTAGTAGTATGCAACTGTTTTAGCAAAATGGCACATTTTATAGCAACAACGGAGAAGACGTCAGTGGAAGGACTTGCAAAGCTGTTTCGGGACCACATATGGAAATTGCATGGACTTCCAGAGAGCATTATATTAGACAGGGGAGTGCAGTTTGTGGCGAGAATGATGAAGGAGCTGAATAACTTGCTGGAAATCTAGACAAAGCTCTCAACAGCCTATCACCCTCAAACAGATAGGCAAACAGAGAGGATAAACCAGAAGTTAGAGCAATATCTAAGGGTCTTCATTGATCATAGACAAGAGCAGTGGCCGGATTGGTTAGGAACAGCGGAGTTCACGTATAACAACAAAATCCATGTGGCTACAAAAACATTGCCATTCAAAGCAAACTACAGTCAAGACCTGAGGATGGGATTTGAGGGAAGAAGAAAGGGGAAGTATAAAGCAGTGGGAAAATTCATAGAAAAAATGAAGAAAATTCAGGAGGAAGCCAAAGTAGCATTAGGAAAAGCGCAGGAGGAAATGAAAAGGTTTGGAGACAGGAGACAAGGAAAGGGAGAAGAGTACAAAGTGGGGGACTTAGTGCTGCTAAGTACGAAGGACCTAAAATGGCAGATGAAAGGAAAAAGGTCGGAAAAGCTGACCGAATGCTTTGTGGGCCCCTACAAAGTAAAGGGAATTGTCTCAAGTAATGCAATAGAATTAGAACTGCCTAATTCTATCAAAATACATCCTGTAGTTAACGTAAGTAGAGTATGACTCTATAAATCACAGGTAAAGGAACAGAAGAAGATACTACCAAAACTAGTCATTATCAAAGGAGAAGAGGAATTCAAGGTGGAGAAAATCTTAAACAAAAGGACAGTTAGAGGGAAGGAAAAGTTCCTGGTGAGGTGGAAAGGCTACACAGCAGGAGAGGATACCTGGGAAAATAGGGAAAACTTGGAAAATACAAAGGAACTGGTAGAAGAGTTCGAGAGAGAGCACAGGGAAGAGGTCAAAGAACTAAGGCAACAGGAGCAAGAAGAAGAAGAAAAGGAGTTCAGTTGGGAATTACCTACGGAATTCACAGCAAAACTACTATATGGTTGGGGGAGAAAAAGATACGAAAGAGAAAGGGAAAAGAGATAGGACGAAAATTGGTATCAATGGAAAAATTCCTCAGGATGAGGAAACTTGAAGGGGGGACCATATTATGAGAGCCCCAAACAGGAAAAGGTTTTCCACGCATTTAAACACTTAATCCAAAATCTCAAAGCATACAATGGAGTAAGAATATAAATAGGGTGGGGACTCAGTAAGTCAAATTACGTGACAAGGTCAGGTGATCATAGAACATTCTGGAAAGAACATGTGATTGCAGGACTCTAGGGTACAGCCACTGTAGTAGTAGTATAAGTAGAGCTGCAATCCAACGAAGAACTCTATCAAGTTCTTCTTGAACATCTACCTAGGGTGATTGCTAAGGATATTCACTGTCCATTGATAACACTACTCCTTCTTACACATAGGATAGCACCCAAGCTATCCTTGTCATTTCTGGCTCCCCCATCATTTTTATGCTCAGATATAGGCAAACCACATTGATAAATGTACTCACTTCCTCCATCCTTCCATTGAATAAAGGAGGCTTAGCCACCTCTACTCTGGCTCCTCTGTTTTGTTGTAGTAAAGTAGCTATCTGCTACTACAGGCTGGCAATAAGGGTAAGGAGTTGCTTTTCCCTAGTGGATGGAGCCTGTAATGCAGGGATGGTGAATTGCTCTGTGGGTTGCTGTTGTTGCTGTTGATGAGATATGTACAGCAGTGGTAATAATGATAATGGTAATGGTGATGATTTCTCGTAGAAGAATGAGTGGTCTTCTTCATCTGAACTTATAGCTATCTACCAACTAAGAAGGGTAAAACAATATTATCCCTAAGAAAGAAATCCCTAAGCTAAACAGGCCTTTAGGAGGTTACTGTCATTCCCTTGCATAGACTGATTACAATAGACCAGTAGCATGAAGCTGATAGTGAAAGACTAAGTATAAGCCTACTCAATATAGAGATTAGGTCTCAGATCGGGATACGAGTTTTGTTCAGGCCATTTATCCACTGTCCTTAACTAACAGTGAAGTCCTCTTTATAGCTAGGGCCTGTTTTCCAAGAGGCTTTTGAGCACTGTACTCATTAGCGAGAATAAGAAGAGAGTAAGTAGGAATAGAGGTGTCAAGGCTGTGAGGTACAGGGTTGACAATGGGGTATTGAGTTCTTATATTAGCATAGAGTCATGAAGACTCAAAGCTTTAACTGAGGTGGTTGGTCAAGAAGAACTCAATAGAGTCCTTTACTAGATTCTCCTACTACTTATACAAATGCTTGTTGGTTTGTGTGCCTATCTCCCATGATCACATGACCCTGACTAATAACTGTACATATCTTACATAAGTATTCCCATGCTATTTATATCCCTCTTGCATTGTAATTCCAGATATTATCTACTAAGTTAAGGAATGCATGGATGATAGTTTTCTTTCTAGACACTGTCTTATAACAAGAAGTAGGAAGATACATAGAGGGATGTGATGCTTGCCAACAGTACAAAAACAGAAGTGAAGTACCAGTAGGAAAACTGATGTCTAATGCAATTCCAGAAAAGCTATAGAGTTATATTTTGGCAGACTTTATTACTAAGCTACCTTTGGTACAAGACTATGATGCAATTTTAGTAGTTTGTGATCAGTTTAGTAAAATGGCCCATTTTATAGCAACTACAGAAAAAACATCAGCAGAAGGACTTGCTAGACTTGTAGCAACTTAGTCTAAGATAACTTAATTACACTCCAAGTCCAAGTTGACAAGAAAAACTCAATAGAGTTCCTATTGGATTCTGTATACTACTTATACAACTACTACATAGTCTGTGCACTACTCTCCCACACTCATCATATGATGTAACACTATAACATTCTGACATGTGACTGTGATGTATGATATTTGTCATATAACTCTTTTCCTATACTCCTTCCTTGTGTAGTAAGTTCAAATAAGAAAAAAAGAAAAGAAATATAAATAATGACTTAGCAATTTTGCCAAGTCATAACACCACCTCCTTCTTAAGGTTTCTTGTCCCAAGAATTTTTTCATAGTTCCTCATATAGGTCTTGTATATTGCCCATTTCATTGTCTTCTTTATCCCACTCTTTAAGCCCAGATTCTTCTTGGCCAATTTCTTCTTTTTCTTCCTTGATCATTTCTATCATTCTTTGTCCTCTAATTGGTCCTCCCTTTCAGCATCTCCAATTTCTTTCTAACCTTGCCCAGTACTCCTCATCATACCTTTTATCTATCTATCTATATAACTTTCTTGCTGTAAATCTTTCTAGCAATTCTTCTCTTCTAAATGTTCCTTCTTCTCTTTCTTGTCTCCTAACATCTTCTATATCTCTTCTGTATTCCTTTTCAAACTCCTTTATTGCCTCCTTTGCATTTCCCAGGTTTTTCTTTTTTTCCCAAGTATCTGACTCTACTGTAAATCCTTTCCATCATACCAGATATTTATCTTCTCCTCTAATCTGTCACTTATTCAATATCCTTTCTACCTTCCATTCTTCTTTTCCTTTGATTATAACTGGGGCAGGCTACTCTTTTCTCTGTCCCTCTACTTGCTCTATATATTTTCATATCCTACTAATGTTGACTACTGGATGTATCTTAATAATAGCTGGCAGTTTCAATTCTACTACATTCATTAATACAATCTTCTTGATCTTGTAAGGTCCTACAAGTCTCTCTGTTAACTTCTCTGTTCTCCTTTCAATCATCTGATATTTTAGATTCTTAGTGCTTAGTATCACTAGGTCTTCTACTTTATACTCATCAACTTCTGCCCTCTTCCTATTTACATACTTTTTCATCTCCTCTTGTGCTTTTTCTAGTACTACTTTTGCTTTGTCCTGAATCTCCTTTATTTTTGTCACAAATTTCTCTGCTCCTTCATACTTTCCCTTCTTCCTTCAAACCCCATCCTAGGATCTTGTCTATAGTTTGCTTTGAAAAGTAACATCTTTGTACTTGAGTGTACTTTATTGTTGTATGTAAATTCTACTGTTCCTAACCAGTCCAGCCACTGCTCCTACCTATAGTCAATAAATATCCTTAAGTACTGTTCCAACTTCTGATTAACCCTCTCTGTTTGTTCATCTGTGTTATGACATGGCCAAAATGGCTAAGTTATTATTTATATTTCTTTTCTTTTCTTTTTCATTTAATTAAATAATCAGTAGACATATAAGAGAATATGACTCAAAAAAGATGTGTGGGACTTTATAAATAGAAGTAAATACAGAATGTGTATAAGTAGTATACAGCAATCAAATAGGAACTCTATTGAGTTTTCCTTGTCAACTTAGACTAGAAGTAATTCTAAGACATCTCAGTCTAAGTTTTTACAATCTGTCTGAGGGTGGAACACCATTGACATCTTGCTTTTGATTCCCAAAATTCTATTTAACTCCCTTATCAATCCTACCACAAACTGGAGTCCCCTATCTAAGATAATACTTTCAGGTAATCCATACAACTTCTACATGTTATCTCTAAACAACCTAGCTAGTCCTTCTGCCAATGTTCTCTCTATAGTAGAGATAAAATGGACCATTTTTGTTAATCTATCCATCACCACTAAGATCAAGTCATATTCCTATGCTAATGGCAGTTTAGTAATGAAATCTGCTAATATATATGTCTAAGGTTTCTCAGGTATTAAATTGGCCATTAATCTACCTGTTGGCTATTCTGTATGGCTTTTGTTTCTTTAACAAGAATAACATCCCTCTACATATCATTTCACCTCTTTAGTTACTCCTGGCCACCAGAAGTTTTGAGTAACTAACTCTACTGTCTTCTACTGTCCTCCATGTCCTCCCACTGGTATATTATGATGTAGCCTAATTATTTCTGCTCTTAATATATAGTCTTTAGGCACATACACTTTTCCTTCCTTATATATTATGCTATCTACTTTTCTCCACTCCTCATCTCTTAGCATCTTTACCCCTGCTCATTTTATTTCTTCCATTGCCTTAACTACCTTATTGTCTTTTACTTTTGACTTCCTTACTTTCTCCAATAGATCTACCCCTTCTATGATTACTTCTACCCTTTCTGTTTTCCTGACTTCTAACCACTCAGACTTTACCAACATCTCATTCTTATTGTTCCTTTCTACTTCTACTTCCTAGTCTAGCCTTCTACTCAAGCTATCCACCTTTCCTATTTTACTCCCCAGAACATACTTTAGCATAAATCAAATCTTGATAGGTACAATGCCCATCTCACTTGCCTCCTATTTAATTTCTGCACCTTCATGAAGTATTCAAGATTCTTATGATCTGTTCAAATCTCAAACTTAGTTGTTGTTCCTTCTAGAAAGTGTCTTCATGCCTCCAAGCATCTAACTATTGCCAACATTTCTTTGTTATATATCTCATAATTCCTTTCTATGTTACTTAGAGATTTTGAGATAAAAGCGACTGGTCTCCATAATCTGTCTGAGCACCTCATTGATAGTACTCCCCCAGTAGCATAATTCAATATATCTGCTTCTACCCTAAATTCTTTACTGAGGTCAGGTACCACTAATACTGGTCTAGTTATAAAGACTTTCTTGAGCTTGTCAAATGCTTGTTATTGTTCCTCTCCCCACCACCATTTTATATCCTTCCTTGTTAATATATTCATTGGCCTGACTACTTGAACAAAATCCTTAATAAACCTCTAATAATAGTTTGTAAGACCCAGGAATTTCCTAATATCTTTAACGTTCTTTGGCTCTAGCCAACTCAACACTCTATCTACCTTTTCTCTCTCTATCTCTATACCATTGAACTCTATTACCACTCCTAGAAACCCTATCTTTCTTACTTTCCATGCATATTTTTCTGGCTTTATATATAAGTCATTCTCCTCCAGTCTCTTTAATACCTCCTCCACAATCTTATTGTGTCCTTCTTCTATTTCTGTCCCAACCAAGACATTATCCACAAATGCAGTTACTTTCCCTTTGTTGATCATATCTCTTAGGATTTCATTCATCATTGCCTGAAATATAGCTGGCATGTTTGTCATCCCAAAGAATATAACTATTGGTTCAAAGGATCCTATATGTGTTGTGAACACTCCCTTCCACTCATCTCCCTCTTTAATCCTTACATTATTAAACCCCTGCTGTAAGTCCATTTTAGTGAATACTTTCTTACTCCCTATTGTATCTATCAAATCCATAATCAATAGTAGTAGATAGTTATTCTTTACTGTCTGGTTGTTTAGGCTACAGTAGTCTATTACTATTCTCTTACTTCTATCTTTCTTTGCCACAAAGAATACTGGTGATGTCTAAGAGGATTTTGATGGTCTAATGTACCTCTTTCTAAGTTGGTTGTTTACAAATTTTTGGACCTTTTCTCTTTTGTTTTTTGATAATGAATAGATCCTTTTTTTCTTAGGCTTGAATGTCTCCTTGAGATTTATAGCATGATCCTAGACTTTTCTTATAGATATCCTCTCTGACTCCATCTTTCCAAATACCTTTCTCCACTTTAGGAATTTCTTTGAAACTATTTCCTCAATTTTTCTATGATCTGTCTCAACTTTCTCTTTTCTTCTCCAATCTTTTTTATTATCTATAGCCTATCTTACAATCTTTTCTTCCTCTAGAGTAACTACTCATCTTCTTTTCTTTACTTTCTTCTCTTCTTTTGACTTTGTGTTTCTCCTACACAGTAGTAGACATCTTGTCATTTCAACCTCTCTTGTCTCCTAGTTGATTTCTAGATTATGGGCTTGTAGCTAGGGCATGCCCAATATTACATTTGTCCTTTCTAAGTCACATACATCCATCCTCATTCTTTCAACATGGTTTTTATAGTACACATTGACTTCTACCTGATATGTAATTGCTCCTCCACTGTTGTTCATACTGTCACAGTTGTACTATGGACCAGTAGTCACATACTGTATGGTTTACCACTACACCAAAAGGGCGACATTAGCAAGGCTACTTGCTAATGAGGGTCTAGCTATTTATGTAGTTCTTTGAACAGGTATTTTGTTATACCTTCATGTCACTATTTAGTAATCACTTTTTTGTGACACATACTATCCATATTTTTTACTATTACCAGTCTCTCTAGTTTTTGTAACCTAAACCTATATCTAGCTGCCATTTTTTTTATTTATAAACATTCCTGTCATACTACTATCCAAGAGTGCTTTCACTGTTACACCCTCATATATATCTACTTTCTCTACTTCTATATTCAACCATACTTCTTTTAGTATTTTAAACATTCTTCTCATATCTCTCTCTGTACCTCCCTCTCTTACTGCACCTTTTGGAACTCCTGTCCATGCACTACTTTGCTGTACTTCTCCTTATACAGGGTATGCTGCTACTCTCCAATCCTACTATGGCTATTTTCTCCCAGTACCACATTCTAGACACAAAATTCTCTTTTTATCCTCCTCTGATATTCTCTCAACTGTATCTTTCCTTCTATACTGACTACACTTTATATTGACTACTCCTCTTTCTCTTGCTATATTCTCTCTTGACCTCTATGCTTCAAGGCAACTGCTGTACCACACATTTCTCAAATGTTCACCAGAAATAAATACTTGTCTCTGGTTCTTATGCATTTTGGTGCCTTTGTAGTTACACCCTCCATACTCCACAAATGTCACAACTTCCTACCTAGTTGTCCATCCTCTCTGCTCTAATGCTGCACTTCTTGGAGGTATTTCCTGTATGCTGCTATATTCTTGTACCTTTCTTTATAAGGAGTGTGCTGGCCTTTACCCTTGCTGTATCTTTTATGGGCTAGCTGCATGTGCCACTTCCTCATCTCTCTTTCTCTTCTTCTCAACTTCAATATTTGAGTACTCTTATTTGAAATGCCTAACACCCCAACATCTAAAGCATTTAACCTCCTCTACTATCTCATTTCTTCTTATCCTTACTTTTTCTCTCACTCCACATCTTATCACTCTACTCAACAACACTTCAAATTTATTTTTGGGGATCAGCTTCCTTTTCTTCTCCTTATTCTTGTTCCTGCAGTTATAGGCCAGATACCTGAACTTTTTACAGCTCCAATACTTCCTGTCACAAACTTTATTCGGACCATAACTCCAGGAATACTTGACCGATTTCAATGATCTAAATGGCCACCAAAAGCCCTTAAGAAGACCTTTCAAATGGTACCAAAAACGTCTCAAAGCAATCAGTATTCACTGAGTTATCAGCAGATCAGTCAGTGATTACCAAGTTACCAGACACTAAA
>Ga0153978_1000386_pt1 | contig 11543 bp, 7 predicted proteins | sample TSGA062MetaG_FD_104749 | JGI IMG/M metagenome (GOLD analysis project Ga0153978, IMG submission 104749) | Attine ant fungus gardens microbial communities from Georgia, USA - TSGA062 MetaG | ecosystem: Host-associated > Fungi > Mycelium > Unclassified | place: USA: Georgia, Yuchi Wildlife...
AGCTACTGTAGCTTTTTATGAAGTAGGTATTTGTGGTTCTCCAGTTTCAATTCATTTATTTAGTTGGGTTGATTCTGAATTTATGTCTATATCATGGGAATTTTTATTTGATCAGTTAACTGTATCTATGTTTATACCTGTTTTATACATTTCTACTTTAATTCATATTTATACTACTTCTTATCTATCCGAAGATCCTCATAATCAAAGATTCTTTTCTTATTTATCTTTATTCACTTTCTTTATGTTATTATTAGTTTCAGGTGCTAATTATTTTGTTATGTTTATAGGTTGGGAAGGTATTGGAGTAGTTTCTTATTTATTAATTAATTACTATTATACTAGAATTCAAGCTAACAAAGCAGCTATATTAGCTTTAACAATGAATAGAGTAGGTGATATGGGATTAAGTATAGGATGTTTTGCTTTATTTGCATTATTTGGTTCTGTTGATTATGCTACTATATTTAGTTTAGCTCCATTTATGAATGAAACAGCTATTACTATTATTAGTTTATTATTATTGATGGGTGCTATGGCTAAATCTGCTCAAATCCCTTTACATTCTTGGTTACCTGGAAGTATGGAAGCTCCGACACCTGTTAGTGCATTATTACATGCAGCTACTCTAGTTACAGCTGGATTATACTTATTAGTGCGATCTTCACCAGTATTAGAATATAGTTCTACTGCATTATTAATTATTACTTTAGTTGGTGCAAGTACAGCCTTTTTTGCTGCAACTTGTGGATTAGTACAAAATGATTTAAAAAGAATTATTGCTTTTAGTACTATAAGTCAATTAGGTTATTTCTCATATATTTTATAATTATAACAATACTATTATTCTTATTTTTATAAACAACAATCGGATTTTTTTATATTAGCTAATTTATTTTCATTTATAATAATTTATATGCTTTTTATATTTTTTCCCTTTTTCAATACAACTATCTTTTCTAATAAAATATCTAATTCTAATAAAGCAGATCGTATAGAATAGGTTAAGGATAACTTCTATCTAATATTAAAAAATATAATGATTTCAGTTATATAATAAATTAGATAAAAATAAACCTTTATAGGTTACTATAGACAGTGTAAATTTGTTGGTTTTATCTAACAAAAAAATTTGTATTAAAAAGTTATAGTTGTTGTTATATACTAATAATAAAATATTCAATAATAGAGTAAATGTTTAAGTTATTCCATATGACCTATAAAAATTTAACAATATGCTTGAAACTCCTAAAGACTTGATTACCTTATAGATTACATAGTTAAACTAAAAAGGTTAAAATATTAAAGTATGATACAATGGACAATAAGCAAGATACTAAATATAAACACACAAAAATTTGTCCAAATGAATATATTAGTATCTTCAGAGACTATATGTTAAACCTAAAAAATAAACTATTTTTATGATGATATAGTCCAAACCTTTATTGAAAGTTAAAGGATAAATTGATATGGTAATGGCTGTAGGATTATCACAATATAATGTTGCTTTAATGCATGTTGTAAATCATGCTTTCTTTAAAGCTTTATTATTCTTAGGTGCAGGTGCAGTAATTCATAGTTTTGCAGATGAGCAAGATATAAGAAAAATGGGTGGATTAATAAAATTTTTACCATTTACTTATACTGCTATGTTAGTAGGATCTTTATCATTATTAGCAACACCATGGTTAACTGGATTCTATAGTAAAGATTTAATTATTGAATTAGCTTACGGTCAATATAGTTTTACAGGTATATATGCTTATATTTTAGGTAGTTTAACAGCAGGTTTAACTGCTTTTTATTCATTTAGATTAATAAGTTTAGTATTTTTAACTGTTCCTAATGGTATAAAAAATGTTTATTTAAATTCACATGAATCTAATTTAGCTGTTATTATACCTTTATTTGTTTTAGCTTTATTTAGTATATTCTTTGGTTTTGTATTTTCAGATTTATTTGTAGGAGTAGGAAGTGACTTCTTTGGTAATTCTATTTTTATAAATCCTAATAATATTTCTATTATTGAAGCAGAATTTAGTTTACCTTTATTAATTAAATTATTACCTTCAATATTATCTTTATTTGGTGCTTCATTGGCTATTTATTTATATCATGTTAATCCTGAATTTATAATTAATATTACTGATTATTCTTTAGGACGAAATATTTATACTTTTTTAAATGGTAAATATTTCTTTGATGTAATTTATAATCATTTTTTTATTGCTGCTGGTTTAAAAACTGGTTATACAATATCTAAAGTATTAGATAGAGGAGTTATTGAATTATTAGGACCATATGGTTTAGCTTCAGCATTAAGTAATACTGCTATCAATATTGCTAAATTAGATACTGGAGTTATAACAACTTATTCATTATATATTACTTTAGGTTTATTATCTTTAATATTCTTAGTATTTGCACCAATGTTAATAGATACTTCATTATTTTCTGAAATTAGACTAATTATTATTTATATTGCAGCTTTATTCTTTGTTTTATTACCTAATTTTAAATAAGTTATAAAACTAAATAAAGTTTAAATATATGGCTAATTAATCAATCTATTTATATATTATAATATATAATAATTATATATTATTCTTAATTTTTATTTTAATATTTTGTTTTTTTTTTAATATCCCCCATATAAATCTTTATTATTTTTTTAATAATTATAACATTAATATTTTTAATTATTGAATTTATAATAAAATAAAATTAAATTTTATACTATTATTACAAATTACTTATCAATAAATTATATAAGTAATCACCTAAAAATAAATTAGAGAATATAAATAATCTGTTATTATATAAAATAATAAAATTATTCTATAAAAATTCTCTAATAATACAAAAATAATTACAGTTTATTAAAAAATATTATATAAAATATTATAATAAATAATAAAAATTATTTAAAAAGAATATTTAATTAGTGTTATTAACATTTAATTAAAGAAAAATTTAACTTAAGGTTGTGATAAATAAAAATACAAATCAATAACAAATGATAACATTACTATTACTTATACCTATAATAGGTTCTTTATTAATTATACCAATTCAAGAAGATTCATTAAAAAGTCAATTAAAAATGAAAATTATAGCTATTTCAACATCTTTATTAAATTTATTTATTTCTATATTTTTATGGCTTGAATTTGATTCAAGTACTACTCAATATCAATTTGTATATGAATTTGATCATTTAAGTTTTTGTCATTTTAATTTAGGTGTAGATGGAATATCTTTATTTTTTGTGTTATTAACAACTTTTATAACACCTATAGCTATTATTTCAAATTATAATAATATTACTAAAAATTTAAAATATTTCTTAGTTTCTTTCTTAATTTTAGAAACATTACAATTAGCTTTATTTTTAGTTTTAGATTTATTACTTTTTTATATTTTCTTTGAAAGTGTTTTACCTATTTTATTTATTGTTATAATTGTTTATGGTTCAGGTGAATTTAGATATAGATCAGCTAATTTATTCTTTTTATATACATTATTTGGTTCTTTATTTATGCTGTTAGCTATTCTTCAAATTTATAGTTATACAGGTTCAACTGATTTCCAATTTATTTCTTTATTTGATATTAGTTTAGAAAGTCAAAAATTATTATGGTTATCTTTCTTTTTAGCTTTTGCTATTAAAACTCCATTATGGCCTTTTACTGGTTGGCTTTATAGAGCTCATGCTGATAGTCCTTTAGCTGGTTCTATTATTTTAGCTGCTACTATTTTAAAATTTGCTACTTATGGGTATATTAGAGTTTTAATTAATTTTTTACCTGATGCTTCTAATTATTTTGGTCCTTTAGTTCAAACTATTGCTATTGTAACTTTAATTTTTGCTTCTCTTGCTACTATTGTGCAACAAGATACTAAAACTCTTATTGCTTATTCTAGTATAGCTCATATGAGTATTGTTATATTAGGTTTATTCTCTAATACTATACAAGGTATTGAAGGTGCTATATTATTAGCTTTAGCTCATGGATTTGTTTCGCCTGCTTTATTTATTTGTGTAGGTGGAGTTATTTATGATAGAACTGGTACTAGACTTATTAAATATATTAAAGGTTTAGCTACTTATATGCCTATATTTACTATATTATTCTTTATTTTTACATTATGTAATACTGGAATACCTTTAAGTCTAAATTTCTTAGGAGAACAATTAGCTTTAATTGGAATATGGGAAATTAATCCAATAATCTCAGCTTTAGGTGCTACAGGTATTGTTTTCTCAGCTTGTTATTCTATTTTCCTTTACAATAGAATATCTTATGGAGTATATTCTCCTAATATGAATTCTGTTTCTTTATTAGATATATCTAGAAGAGAATTTGTTATACTTATTTCTTTACTAATACCTACAATTTTATTAGGTATATTCCCTAATGTAATATTAGATTCAATTCATATTTCTGTATCTACTTTATTGTATAATTTATAATATATTAATTTATATATTTTTTTAATAATCCCCTATACTTAAAGCATATAATATATTTATATCTTAATTTATTTTTTAATAATTTTTATTAAAACTTTATTAAGTTTAAATAATTTATAATTTATTTATTTCTATATTACTAATTAAGTAAATATTTTTATTATTATTTGCATCAGTTAATTTTTATATAATATCCAAAATATAACTTAAATAATAATAAGTAATTATAAAGAATTATTGGAAAAAGGATTTGTATTTTTAATAAGATAATTTTTATTATATATTTTTAATTTTACAAATATTTGTTATTTTATTTTTATAATACTTATTACAGTATAGGTTATATAAATAGTTAAGTTCAATAATATATATTTTTTATATCCTTTAATAAAAGAATAAGAAAGGAAATAATTAAGAATAAAATAATAATGGTAGATGATTAACTGGTTCAATCGCTCCCTTTGGGTGGGAGATCTAGCGTGTTCGAGTCGCGCCTACCATATTAAATAATTGTTATAAAATAATAATTAATATATTAATTTCATTAAATAAAATATTTTTATTTAATTAAGGTGTCATGGCAGAGTGGTTAATGCGGGGTACTGTTAATACTTTTTTCAGAGGTTCAATTCCTCTTGGCACCTCATAAACTAGTATTATTTTTGTTTTTTTATTTAATGATGATATTAAAAATTTTATTTTTATTTTATTTGTCATCCTCAATGAAAACTTAAATCTAAATATTTTATAATGTAAAATAAAATATTTTTAGAATGATTAACTATTTATATAATCATGATTATTTAATTAATATAAAACTTTAAGTTTCAAATTGATATATATTTATTTACGTAATAAGTTTTTTAACTGATTATTTATTAAGAGAAAGTAAATTGAAACTTAAAGGTAAAAATGCTAAATTGAAAAATAATCAATCAGTTAAATCTTTTTCTAAACATTTATATTTAATTATGCAAAATTCTAATCTAGTAATAATGCAAATAAACAAAAATATAAATTATCTTAAACAAATAAAACTTATTCAAGCTACTCGTTTAAAACATTTAATTTACCTTATTTTATTTGATAATAAAATTACATAAAACTTTATTATTCAAAAATTACCCATATATCTGTGTTTTTTTTGGTAAACAATTATAAAAATTAATAAATTTATAATTTAACAATAAAAGAAGAGGAAGGAGAGGTGATATCTAAAACTAATATAAATTATTATATTAATATGTTTATTATTTTTAAGTAATGATTTAAAAGAATGATATTAAAATGTGAATCATATTTTTATATGTAATTATTCTCATAATTTACAATTGAATAAAAATTTATAAAATAATAAAATAAAAATATACTTTATTTTTATTGAAAAAATTAATAGCGAACATGTTGAAATTTGGTAAACAATCTCCTCTTAAGCAGGAGTGGAAGTAATTCCTTAAGAGTTCGAGTCTCTTTGTTCGTACTCATTGTTTCAACGATAGTGTACATATAAAAAAAAACATTTAATCTTATGAAAAATATATTAATATATTTTATAATTATGATTATTAATACCCTTTAATTTAATAATATTTGTTTTTATTAATTTAAAGCGAAATAGTGTAAAGGTAGCACAACAGTCTCATGATCTGTTAGATTAGGTTCAATTCCTGAGTTCGCTAAATATAAAATCTAATTACATAAAAATTTAATTATATATTTGCTTAATAAAATTAATTTTCTTTTTGCTTAATTAAAATTTAAAAGAGGTTTAACATTAATATAAATATAATTTAGGTCTTTTAGTATAATGGTCGTACAACTACCCTTCACGTAGTTAGTGTCAGTTCGATTCTGATAAAGACTATTTTTTATTTTATAAATATTTTTTTACTTTATTTTTTATTTATAAATTTTACTCTATTCCAAAAATATAAATTTATTAATTTTATAATATAAACCGTGGAATAGTTATCATTTGGAAAGTTAAGACGATTGCTAATTGTTCGGGGCAACCCTTGGGTGTTCGACTCACCTCTATTCCGTCTATTAATTAAATAAAGTAAAAAATAAATACAATTATATCTCAATATTGTTTAATTAATTTTTGTTTTTTGTTTTTTATTAATAAATAAATAAATAAATAAATAAATTAATTTTTTGTTAGGTGTTAAGTTGAGATTAGTAATTAATAATAATATAATTATGTTAATTAAATAATCTGAAATGATATTTTATTTTTCATTATTTAATAATATATTTTCTTATTAATATAATTATACAGAGCCGATTATGATGACAGTAGAAGGGTTCCAATAGCATTGAATTGGTTGTTTTCTACTAATGCTAAAGAAATAGGAACTCTCTATTTAATTTTCTCTGTTTTTGCAGGTATGATTGGTACAGCTTTTTCTGTTCTTATTAGATTAGAATTAGCTGCTCCAGGAGTACAATTCTTACAGGGAGATCACCAATTATTCAATGTAATAATTTCTGCCCATGCATTCATAATGATTTTCTTTATGGTTATGCCTGGTCTTGTAGGAGGTTTTGGTAACAAAAATTATATATTTAGTTTAATTTATAAACTAATTTTTGAATTATTTTATTTATTTTCAAAAGAATATAACAAAATTAATGAATTTTCAAATATAAAATTTTCAAGTAATCTAAATAACAATTCTAGTAATTTAAATTATAAACAATTATATCCAAATAAATTAGGACCTTATTTAGCTGGATTAATAGAAGGTGATGGAACAATAGCTGTACATGATTCTAATTCTACCAAAAAAAAATATAGACCTATGATAATTATTGTTTTTAAAAGTGCAGATTTACCTTTAGCTAAATATCTTTGTGATTTAACACAATGTGGTAAAGTTTATATAAAACCTAATAGAGGTTATGTTCTTTGGCAAATTAATGATTTAGTAGGAGTATTTAAAATAATTTGTATTATAAATGGATATATGCGTACACCTAAATATGAAGTTTTACATCGAGCTATTAATTGGTATAATAATTATATAATAAAAAATAAAAATAGTAAATTACCTATTACAAATAATATTTTATCTTTAATTTATCATATAAATTGTTTACCTTTAGATGATTCAGAAATAGATAGTAATAATTGGCTATCAGGTTTTACTGATGCTGATGGTAATTTTTCTATTAATATTCACCAACGTAAAAATAAAAATTCTTCTCGTGTTCAACCTTTTTTTCGAATTGAGATAAGACAGAATTATCATAGAAAGGATATAATTAAAGGTGAAAATTTAAGTTATTTTTTCATTATGTCAAAAATAGCTAATTATTTTGGTGTAAATTTATATAGTCGAAGTCGTAATATTAATGATAAAGTTTTTTCAAGTTTTATTTTTATGGCTGCGAATCAAAATAGTTTAGAAATTACTATTAATTATTTTAATAAATTTCCACTTTTGTCTTCAAAATATTTGGATTACTTAGATTGGTTAAAAATTGTTGAAATTAGACAAAAAAGTAGTCAAACATCAGTTTATTTAGATTTAGCTACTCAAACACGTAAAGATTTTAATAAAAATCGTGTTACTTTCTCTTGGAAACATTTGATTAATTGTTATATTGAAAGATAATTTATAAATTTATTCTTTAAATTTTTTATTTATTTATTTTTTAATTAGTTGCCGTGGTTGATTGTGAAATCTTCCTTATTACGTTACTATCTGCGGGAAATTCCTAAAGTTACCTTATAGAACTAGCTGAAAACTTGATTCTACTTTATAGAATATACAAATGTACAGCAGTCTTAATTATTAAGGAAATATTCTTTTCTTTAGAAAATAAATTAACTAAAGATAAAGAGAATGGACAATCCGCAGGAAACCAAAATAATTTAAAATTAATATATTTTTTATTATTGTAGGATCCTCAGAGACTATACGTAACGCGGTTATTAACCTGAAGATATAGTCCAATCATAATTCGAAAGATTATGTAAACAATGAACTATTTATTACCAGTACAATGTGGAGCACCGGATAACTTCAATTATTTAAATAAACGAATGATATTTTTTTATTCTATCGCTAAAATTTACAATAAAATTAATTCATATTCTGATTCATCTGATATTAAAGTTAACACTTCTAATTTTAATTCTATTGGTCCTTATTTAGCTGGATTATTTGAAGGTGATGGTCATATTATTTTATCTCAGGTTAATAAATTAACAGGAAAAATAAGTTATCCTTATATAGCTATAACTTTTGTTAATAAAGATTTACCTTTAATAAACAAATTTCTAGAATTATATGGAGGAAGATTACGACTAAAAAATAAAGAAAATGCTATAGTTTGGACAGTAAATACTCATAAATAATTAATAAAATTAATAAATTTAATGAATGGTTATTTAAGAACACCAAAAATAATTAAATTTAATGAATTAATATATTGGTTAAATAATAGATATCATTATAATATTCCAATATATTCACCAGATACTAGTGAATTAAATAATAATGGATGGCTAGCTGGATTTATTGATGCTGATGGAGGATTTAAAGTTCGTTATACTGAAAAACGGATAGATGCAAAAACTAATAAAGTTTTAACAAAAGGAAGAATAGAGGTACGTTTTGCTTTAGAACAACGCAAATTACTAAATTTACCTAATAATAATTCTTATAAACCTATAATGTTAAAAATACAGTCTTTTTTTGGTATTACTACTGATTTAAGAATATCAAAACATAATATAGATAAAACTTATTGGATAATAGAAGTTTCTAGTTTAAACAAATTAAATCTTCTTATTCAATATTTTAATAATTATCCTTTATTAACCGCTAAACGAAACGATTATGATGATTGGTTAAAGGTATACGAATTAATAGAATATAAAAAACATTTAAGTGAAGATGGAAAAATTTTAATTAAGCAGATAAAATCTAATATGAATAAAAATCGTAAAGTATTTAACTGGAATCATTTAGTTTATTTAAATAAAGTACAGTAGTCCTTTTTATAGTAATCCTATAATCAAAATTTGGGTAAATTGCAAGAATCTCTTAACTATTTTAAGATAATTTGCAGCGAAGTCTAATTTAACATATTATATAATATTTAATTTTTAATTTATATAAAATTAGAAACGTTCAACGACTAGAAAATGAGTAATGTTAACAATAATTTTTCCAAGAAAACCCAACAATAATTAATTTTATTGATGACATAGTCTAAACTTACTAGTGATAGTAAGAAATTAAATTTAAATTATTTTTTGATAATATAATTGATGGCATTCCCAAGATTGAATAATATTTCTTTCTGGTTATTACCTCCTTCATTAATTTTATTACTTGTTAGTTCATTAGTAGAAAACGGTGCAGGTACAGGATGGACAGTTTATCCACCATTATCAAGTATTCAATCTCATTCTGGTGGTAGTGTAGATTTAGCTATTTTTAGTTTACACTTAGCCGGAGTTTCATCTTTATTGGGAGCAATAAATTTTATAACTACGGTATTAAATATGAGAACTAATGGTATGAGTTTACATAAATTGCCATTATTTGTTTGGGCTATTTTTGTTACTGCTATACTATTATTGTTATCTTTACCTGTTCTAGCCGGTGAAACTTTGTATTTTATTAATATTGCGCCGGCCTTAAATTCGGCCATTTGCTGGGAACTGTTAGAAAAAATCTTAACACAATCAGCAGGAAACTTAATAGATTTGAATTTATTAAGGATCTTCAGAGACTATACGCCGGAATTTTTCTTTTGTTTAAACTCTTCTGTTCTAATAAGTTCTGTACCTATTATTTATTGTAGCAAATATGAATCTAATTTTAGTCATTATTTAGCTGGATTAATAGAAGGTGATGGAACTATAGTAGTACCTAAAACTGAAAGATCGAATAAAGGTAGACTTAATTATCCATCAATACAAATAGTATTTCATTTAAAAGATTTACCTTTAGCTTTATTAATTCAACAAAATTTAGGTCATGGTTCTCTTACTAGAAAAAAAGGTGTCAATGCTTATATTTTAACTATTAATAATTTAGAAGGAATGAACTTAATAGTACAATTAATAAATGGTAAATTAAGAACACCTAAAATACATTCTTTTTGGAATTTAATTGATTGGTTAAATAATAAAAATAATAGTGACTATTTTATTACTAAACAAGATATAAATAATCATTCTTTATTAGATAATAGTTGGTTATCTGGTTTTATTGATGCGGATGGTCATTTTAGTTTAAGAAATACAATAAAAAATAGTAAGTCTAAAGTAGAATGTAAATTTGAATTATCTCAAAGACAAAAAGATCATAGAGGTAATAGTAATTTCTTTTTTCTTGATGAAATAGCTAAACTTTTAATAACTTCTGTTAAAACTACTAAAATGAGTACACCTTACCCTCAATATAGAATTAGAACTAATAATATTAGAGGAAATATTGTTTTAGAAAGTTATTTAACCGCTTATCCTCTATTTGGAAGTAAATATTTAGATTTTATCGATTGGTTAAAAGCTTTACATTTATTTAAAAATGGTGAACATAAAAATAAAACAGGTATAGCTAAAATAAGTACTATTAAACTAAATATGAATGATAATAGAACTATTTTTATTTGGGACCATTTAAAGAATTTTTACAAATTAGAAAAATAAGATATAGTCCAATCTAATATGTGAATATTAGAGTGCTCACCTTGAATCTAAAATAGTCATTTATTATTTTAAATTCTAGAGATAATTTATATCATGTTCTTTAAGAAAGTGAGACAATACAAATAGCAATTACTATGTTATTAACAGATAGAAACTTTAATACTAGTTTCTATGACCCTGCTGGAGGTGGTGATCCAGTTCTTTACCAACATCTTTTCTTAACAAACAATATTTACGAATTAAGTATCTCAGTTGTACCATTTTTATCACTTAGTTCTAGTAATCGTTCATTCAATTTTTCTTCATTTTTTGAAATGTATTCAAAACTTTATCCTAATCGATCTAAACCAACACAATCTTTTTTAGAATGGTTTATAGGATTTACAGAAGGAG
>Ga0153978_1000387_pt1 | contig 11530 bp, 10 predicted proteins | sample TSGA062MetaG_FD_104749 | JGI IMG/M metagenome (GOLD analysis project Ga0153978, IMG submission 104749) | Attine ant fungus gardens microbial communities from Georgia, USA - TSGA062 MetaG | ecosystem: Host-associated > Fungi > Mycelium > Unclassified | place: USA: Georgia, Yuchi Wildlife...
ATATAACCGTATAAGCGCGGAGATAGAAACGTGCTTGGACACCCAAGTTATTCCTTACAACTTATAAGCCCTCAATCCACTCTTCCTTGGTCATGAGGTTGTTGCACCCTTTGACGGTAACACTGGCCGTTCTTGGGTCATGCGTATTTGCGCAAGACGCAAGTGCTAATGTGCACAAGGTCAAGCATGACTATCAGGTGTGTCCCTACGCGCCTGTCCGAATCAGCTCTCGACATACCTATTGAGCCATTAGAGTGACGTTTCACGCTTGCGCAAGATAGTTATCAACAGGTGCAGCGGCCTAAATACCAGTGCCAACATTAAGTGCTAACTACCAGCGTGCTACTGTAGCCTTTATTCAAACAGGTGGGGTTGATTATTACGCTGCTCTGTCCCTCTTTGCTTAACCCATGAACCCAACAGGGATGTGTTCTTGCGGGAGCTGATCTCCAATGCCAACGATGCACTCGAAAAGCTTCGCCTCATTGCGCTGACAGAGAAGAGTGTATGGGATGGCGCCTCCCCTTTAAATGTCACCATCAAAGCGGTGAAAAACTCTGAAGGCAAGGGCGGTCGTATCATTATCACTGGTTTGTTCTAGCCTGCATATGTCCCAAGTGAACAGTGCTCAGCCTTGTGTTTAGATACTGGCATTGGCATGACTGCAGATGAAATGACGAAAAACCTGGTATGATGCTCCTCTCCCTACGCGTAAATGCCACAAAATAATGTTGTGAACCCCAGGGTACTCTGGCAAAGTCAGGAACTTCTGATTTCCTTGCTAGAGCAGAAGGAGAGGACGCGAGTGGAACTGGTAACCTTATAGGGGCATTCGGGCTCGGTTTTTACAGCAGGTGGGTGCATATTTCGAACTGCGGATACAGATGGCCAACTCTTTATAGCTTCCTCGTAGCAGATCAAGTCGAAGTTGCATCTTTACCCCCGCCATCATCTAAGAATCCCAATCCTACTCAGTATATTTTCAGCTCTTCTGCAGATGAAGGATCATTCGAGATATACCCTGACCCACGCGGGAATACCCTTGGCCATGGAACTGAGATTACACTACATTTAAAGAATGACGCCTCCCACTATCTTGTAACCTCCAATCTTATTAAGCTTGTGTACGTCTCTCCTTCTTTACCTCGACTTTTCTTTTTGAGGATTATCCCAGCAACCAGCATTCTGGATTTTCGACTGCCTTCCCAATTTACATTTGGAACGAGGTTGAGGAAGAAGTCCCTGAAGTAGACGATGACGTTCTTCTAGACGGTGAAGAGGGAGGGCCAATAGAAGCGGATGAGGATGAAGCTATAGTCGAGGAAGAAAACGAGAACGAATCCGTGTCTCCCAAGACGAAGAAAGTGATGGTTGGCGTATGGGAACACTTGAATTCGCAACCCCCCCTGTGGATGCGGTAGCTGTCACTCATTCTCGTAAGGGTAGCTGCTAACTTTCTTGCCAGCGATCCGAAGACAGTCACTGATGAAGAATATGAGTTACTGTACCAAGCTACTTTCAAGGACTTCCAAAAGCCCCTTGCATGGCACCACTTCCATGGCGACTCAGAATCCGGTGTATCCTTCCGTGCCCTCGTCTACATTCCGTCACGTTTGTGAGTAGTTATAAGGCTGATTATCTGCCCACTACTTATGGCTTTTCAGGACGGAGGAGTTTTTCAGCAAGCCACTTGATGCCTCGACGAAGGACGTCAGGCTGCTGGTAAAGCATGTGCTCATTACCACCGACCTTGGTGAATATGGCTTGCCAAAGTGGGCTAGCTGGGTGAAAGTTATCATCGACGGTGCTTTGTATTTCTCCTTCAGTCCACAAAATCTGTGTTGACTTATTCCTGCCATCTAGCTGATGACCTTCCATTGAATGTCTCTCGTGAAACTCTGCAATCCAGCTCCTTCCTTAAGCAGATCAAGCAAATTATTATACGCCGTCTCATCCAACTCTTCTCGAAAATTGCTGAAGATGACCAGGAGAAATTTACGGAGATCACGAAGATCTACGGCACTACCCTGAAGCTGGGTGCGTCAGAGGACAATAAAAACCGCGAGAAACTGGCTGCTCTCGTACGCTTTAACACAAATCAACGCAATAGCACATCGTTCGATTCGGTCAGTAGCTATGTTTATTAGGAATATGGGTCTAACGTGGTGCCATTTAGTATTTGGAGAACAGGAAGCAAGGCCAGAAGCAGGTGAGTGCCATTAAGAATGGATGGATGAAGTGGCGCATATGAAACGAAAACTAGATTTTCTACCTCGCTGACATGGGTAAATCGATCGAACATCTGTCTCAGAGCGTGTTTGTGGAAAAGTTGCACGCCCGCGGATACGAAGTACTGCTTCTGAACGAGCCTTTGGATGAAATCCTGCTGCAAAGCATCCGAAACTGGAAGTAGGTGACAGCGACACTCACGACTTTATCATCTCACGAGTCAAAAAGGGGTGTTCCGTTCCAGGATGTCGCAAAGGCCGGACTTGACTTTGGAGATGGTGAGTTCTCATTGTAGGAGGGCGTTTTCCCGTTCTCATCTGTACAAAGACACCGAAGACGAAAAGGATGCCCTCAAAGCATTGTCGGAAAAATACACCCTCCTACTTGAATGGCTAAAAGTTGAGGCTGGAGAAAGTGTCAAGGATGGTGAGTTGTCGCTATATGATTACAAGAGATTGTGGCTTGATGGTACATCTTTGTCAGTCGTTGTCTCCAACAGGCTTGTCACGAGTCCTTGTGCTATTGTGGCAGACAGCATGGGTTTCACAGCAAATGTCCAGAAGCTCATGAGTAAGTTGCGCCGGTGATTTTGCAGTGTTACATCAATATTGGTCATTTGCAGGTGCCACAAGCCGAGGAGCCCAGCAAAACGATTTCATGCAAGAGTATATGAAGAAGCAGAAGGTTTTGGAAATTAATCCACGATCCCCGTTAATCGAGGGCCTTTTAGAACACGTCGAACAATTGATTGCGGATGGCGACGCCAAGGACCTGGATGCCGAGGCACAGCTCAAGGAGGTCGCTTCTATCCTAATCGACGGTGCTCTCGTTCGCTCTGGCTTTGAAGTTGCCAACTCCAACATGTAGGTCCCTGTGAAACAACTGCAAATAGATTCTAATGATTGGCGCAGGTTTTTGACTCGGGTTGACAGAGTGCTTAGACGATCACTCGGTGTCTCTGAGACTGCACCAACGGACGACACCGTGAAGCCAGCTCCTCCTGTCGACCCTGAACTGCCTAGCGACATACACGTGGGTGACGAGAAGACATTTTTCAGCGTTCCCGACGAAATGAAAAAGAAACCGTTTGAATTAGAAATAGAGGAAATCGATGAAGAGGGCAATGTTATTCACGATGAGCTGTAATGAGTAAGTAGAATGTTTGGGCGGAAATATGAAGTATTATTATTATTTATACTGAGTGAATGATAAGTACTACGTGGGACTTGCAACGTGAAGGTTAGTGGCGAACAGGCAAGAATTTCACAACGTCCATATACCACTGTTTCTCATCGTCTAGCTTGACCTCCACGATCATTTCACTTCGCTATCTGTACATGCTTCATGGCCACGCCTGCAGCCTTCTCTCGCCTTCAACTGGCCGCAGCGTTGCTCGGTAAGTGTACATAGACCTTCACAACGCACAGTTCACAGAAGATCTGAATCCCAGAATATGACAATGATCCAACAAATCCTAACAAGCCTCTTGTCTCCGCCCATGATAGTGCCATCTTTGCTCATCTCCGACGAGTCCCTCGCAAGAGTACTGACTACCTCGGAGTATCTGTGCCAAGCGAAGCAAGTGATTCTGCCGCGGGACAACGAAGGTCTAGAAGCTCCATTGACATACTCAGGAATCCTTTTGGAGCTGATGATGATGAAGAGGCTGAAGATGAGGAGGCTGGCGAAGTCGACCTTACTTCATGGGGTCTTGACCAATTCATCAAGGACAAAGCCAAGGCGAAGGGCAAGGGCAAGGCTAAGTCGGAGATATTGCCCAACCCTCATCTCGTAGTGGCGCATCGAAATGCCCGGAGCGCTATAGATGATGGTCCTCGAGGAAGGTCGTCCCGAACGATGAGCATTGGGGCCTTGAATGACTTCGGTGTTGGAGGCGCCTTCTTGGACGAGAACACTGTCACTCGTCCTCGATCTTCTGCTGACTTGGAACATATGCGTCCAATGCAACGCCGCCGTGCATCTGCTCACGCTCTCATTGAGACACTGCCTGTCACCCCCCCTCTTCACTCCGTCCCCTTCCCATCTGTCTCAGTTCGAGATGGTTCTCCTGGTGGAGAAAGACCCGCTTCACATGCTTCTCGTCTAGACTTACATGTCCGTACTCAATCCAACGGCAGTATTCTTTTACGCGACGCAGAGGTTGATGCGGACGGAAATCCATTTGCTGTGCGAGCCCCATCGCCTGACCGTGCCTCACGGTTCGATCCCAAAGTAAATCACGGGAGAACAACATCTAGCGCGTCAATGGGCACCATGGCATCTAAGAACCTGCATGCAGAGGAGGGATCCTTTGCTGTAAGGCCTCCTTCTCCTTCTCGGTTGCCACCGCCTGATCCCAAAGCTCGTGCCCGAACAATGTCCGTTGGGTCAATGGGTACTCGGTTCCTCATCGACAATGATATCGAAGAAGAGTCACGCAGGGATCGACCTTACTCCACCGTCGAGTTGCTTAGGCCAAAGGTTCTCGTTATGCCAAGCCCATTGCAGAATGTAGTCGCTTCCCATCCTCCACCTCCTGCCATCAGACCCAGAGCTGGCTTTGAGTTATCTACAGATGGGCCACCTTTACCCCCAGGTGCCCGCTCTGCAAACCACATTATGACTTCTCCGTTGGTACCTATAGCATCTAATTCTTTCACTCCTAATCCTCGAGCAAGCCTTACACTGTCTCAACTAGCTTTTCGCAATACGTTGATGGTTGGAGGTCAAAGAGACGTTGCGTACTCTGATATCGATAGTCATCTTCCTCGGGTGATGAAAGATGGCGAGCAAGTGAAATTTGAAGAATCAGAGGGAGAAGAATCTCCTGTGCCTGCTTCAATTCCTCTCCCTCCTGTCCCTCCTCCCACTGAGATAGATATAAAGCGTCCAGCTGGGAGACTCTATGGAAGGAGTTTGATAGACAATTTAGAGCATCGCAAGGTGGAAATGAGGCAGAAAGCTCGGCAAGTAACCCAACTGTTTTCTCAGTAAATATTCTTACGGTCGCTTTAGTGTCTTCACTGGTGATGAGAGACCATCAATGATGGTCCGGGGTCAGATTCGTCGATCAAGCACTCTCATTGACCCCCAGACGCTTGGTCGTCCCCCTTCACAGAATCTTGACAACGCGACCACACCAAATCCTCGCCAAACTTTATTGCGCCGGAACTCCTCTGGTGGCAAGCCTCTCCTTGACATTGGTGGTGAAAAGCCTCCTACGAATCTCGGGCCAGGCGCAGAGCAACTCATGTCTAAAAATCGCTCAGTTTTTGGTGTGGACACGCTGTGGGAGCATGAAATGGCCAGGTTGAAAGAAATTGAGGCAGAGGAGAGAGCTGAAGCTGAGGCACGAAGGAGGCAGGAAGAAGAGCAAGAAGAACGCCGAAAGAGGAAAAAAAAGAAAGGGAGATCGAAAGGGAAAGGCGACCAGACTACCTCATTACCCGATATTCCCTCCGGAACACGAATGGGCTCGTCCCCTCTCACCGTCCCTGTCATTCAGAAGTCTATTCTTCAGCGCCCTCCTCTGGTGAATAATGAGAGCGAAAGTGAAAGCGAGAGTGACGATGACGCTGCCCCCAGAGCAACGAATGACAAAGCCGCCGACCGCTGGGTTGAATCATCGGACGAAGATGATGGCCCAAGACGAATTCCTGGGATTGGGTCACGGTATCCCTCCAAGACCAAGACATCGGCTCCTCAGCTTCCACAATTGGGTAACGAAAGTAGCGAGGAGGATATACCTCTTACGGTTGCCGCTCACCGACTCGTCAGGCGAGCGTCACAATTGGAAGCATTAGCCATCGACAATGATTCGGAAGAGGACATCCCGCTGTCAGCTGCAGCGGCTAGGGTTGTTAAAAGGGCTACTCAGTTCCCGCGCAATGTAGATGACGATGATGAGGATGAAGACAAGCCTTTGGTAGACGTCCTTAACCGAGCCAAACTAAGTTTGCCTTCTGTGAATAGCCTCTCATTCCATCAATCTGGCAGAGACGAAGATGAGGACGAGCAACCTCTTGGTCTACGTGCCTCTAGACTACCACTAGTCTCTCAGACATCATTACCGTTGGCTGGCGGTGAAGAAGAGGACGACAGGCCACTGGCCTTCCATCCTGAGCAGCAACGTCGAACACAGTCCCAGATGTTCATGCAAGCTCAGCAGCAACAACAGTTGATGATGCAAGCTCAAATGCAGAACAGCATGTTTTTCAACCCGGCCATGATGGGATCCGGCTTTTTCACGCCTATGGCTGTCGCTCCGATGGTGATGGGCGTACCAATGACTTCCCCGTCACCTCCCCCAGTGCACGATGCGGTCAAGTTCGGCCGTGTGGACAGGTGGCGGCGTGATGTTGCTGTGGAGGGCGAGAGCTAGAGCAGTTGGTTTTCTTTCTTTCTTTCGTTTTGATTTTGCTTTTTACTTTTGATCATCTGAGTGGACGATTTATGGATACTCCTTATATTTAATTTAGTCAGTCGTTCATGTCCATAGCATACAGAAATACACTGGTATAATCGAGATCGCGTCATAATAGATCTACGGGACAAATACCATGGAGCATTGCAAACAGATCCTTGGGCGGTGGTATGGATTAATGGAAATGCAGGCCTATGGTACGATGGTACGAGTGTGAAAAGAAGGCTGATGGTGAGAAATGCTATGAAAGGTGCGCGAATAACACATAGCGTAAGTGCGCATGGAATTGATCCACCGACAAGTTCATGAAGGATTCGTTATCCATAGTCTGCGCTTCGGCACTGTGACGATAGACACTTCTCGTCTACCCATCTCGTCTTCAATCCGCCGCTGTCTGGTTTCTTCATCTATGTCGTCGTCGTCATAATCAGTTTCCACTGATCGAGGTCCCTCAATGGTCGTGGACATGTCATCATGCCCCCTAGCGGTTCTGTAAGGAGGTTCATGGAGATACGGTCCACGGGCATCGGTGGGGAATGGATATTGTTCGGTACCCACCGCGGACAACGGACGGGAGGGTGGATTGCCCAAAGAACCGGATGGCAGAGGCTCCGCGCGAAGTTTGGCGACTAAGAAAGTAAGGACTGACTTCCTTGGCCGCCCGTGCCACGCGAGAGTAAAAAGACAGATATAAAAAATAACAGTCCATAGCAGGAACACTCCAAAGAGTGCTTGGCTAGCTCGATACCACAGCGCAGTGAGGGAAAGAATGCAAAGGGCAAACACAAGAGCATGGAAGAGGATGCGAATAGACATCTCTAGTGGCGGAGGCAGCTCGTAGGTGATGCGGGGAAAGCTGGGGGTGGGCATGAGAGGACCAGTGCTCAGCAGGTCTGATGCATTAGGAGGAGAGTTGTTCAGATTGACGAAACCACGTTGACCATGGCTAGAGACAAAATCGAGCTCGTTCTAAGATGGCAATGAAATTTCAGAAGCGATCAGTAAACGGTTTAAGCTTACCACTGCGTTCGGACTACGGCGTCGATCAAGCCAATCCACGTCGCCCAAACTCCTGGGAGCAACAGGCACGCGCTGATAAACGTCTGTATTTGAATATGCAAGCCCATTTGTGCTGGATCTACGAGTCCGAGCTGGACGATTAACAACCTCGAACGCTCGTTGCGGCCCAGACGAGTGCATGGACTCGCTGTCAGTAGATGCTCTTCCCTCTCGACTCCTGCGACTCAGCCAGAAGCTCGAGCCACCCCAGGAATATAGGCGAGTGCGAGGGGAATGTGAAGAAGGGGGGTACTGTGAGTGCTGTGCAGCACTGTACGCTGCAAGTTTTTCGGCAGTGTCAGTGGAGTTGGCGCGAGAAGTAATCGCCGGCGGGAGTTCGGTGACCTCCTTCGGTGACCGCGCTCGCAAACAGCACAGAAAAAGTAGGAACAAAAAGGGTACTATCACATAAAGTGCGATGAACAATGTAAGTCCTGCAATCCCATGCGCAGTCTGCAGATATGGACGAGATATTGAACGTTTAACTGTAACCATGTTGGAGTTGATTGATGTGAACGACGAGACGAGACCGCCAACACCAGCACCATATGCAGCAAGAGCCACGACAGCGGATAGATAGAAGAGAGTAACATTGCGATTCGTGGCACGATGTATTTGTACCGGAGGTAGAGCCAAGCGCAAAAGCAAGATGGATGGGAGAATGATGGCAACTGAAAGGGGTGCCAGCAATTTGTGCGAGAAGGAGACACTATATGCCTGGTATGATGATGATTGGTTACTTGATGATGCAGATGGAGAGCTGGATGATGTAGAAGTAGAAGTAGCAGACATAAGCTGCACCGCACACTGAGTCATATATTGAACGGTAACACTAGAACCATTAGCACTGATGCCTGTCGAAAGAGCACCAGTCGGAGCTCCCCAGCTGCCGTTCGAGGAAGAGATGGATCCATTATATGCCCTCAGGATCCAAACTTCCGTAAGATATTCGCCGGATTCATCTTGACCTCCAAAAACAATGGTGTCGGAACCCACAGTTTTATCTGAGCCGACGAGCGCCTGAGGATAAGAAAGAGCAACCGCACCCTCCCGAGGCGTGGGATATGTCTGAACACCATCTGCGCCTGGATCACCAGCTGGAAGTACTCTAATCCAATCGCCCGTCCCAATATCCAAAACTGCTACTTCGCCTCTTTTCAAGCCACCTTGATCGTCCCATAATGTCGAGTTGAAGGTCCCAAGTAAAAGGAATACTTGAGTGGAAAAGCTGGAAGAGAAAAGGTTCATGTTCGAAACCAATGTCCCTCCATAGCGTGGAACGGGACATGCTGGAATTGAGGCTTCCGAGTCTGACCCTACATTCAGGATGTACGAGTTACCCTCGGCGCATGATTCATTTGAGTCATCCGTCGTGTTACAGCCGCTCACAGAGATGATGGTGGTCTGGACGACTGTGGAAGCCTGGTTGATGCTGTAGCTTGCGTTGCCAATTGGGGTCTGGCTGCTCCAGCTGCCATTCGTGTTACCAGTCGCCAAGTTAGGAGATAATGTTCCGGAGACAGTCAGCTCCCAAACGTCCGAGAGCGAATACATATTTGTACCATCGGTTCCACCAGACATGTAAAATGTATTGCTTCCGGTGGTAGGATCAGGCTGCACTGAATAATCTCGGCCACCTGAAGCGCCCCATCGCGCTGGAGGGCCACCTGACGCTAAAGTGACTTGGGACCAAAATTGGTTGGTGAAATCAAACTCCTGAAGAGAGATAATGAAGCCCGATGAACCGAAAATTGCGAGGGGTACTAACCCATGCGTCCGATAAAGCTGTTCCATTCCCCCCCTTTCCACCCATCACCAAGTGAGCATTCCGACTAGGGAATCATGAGATGAATGGCATAATGCACCAAGGAAGATACTAACTAGCTCGAGGAGAAGTCTTCACCACTGACAGCCATGTATCTGGCTGGTGGTGCACCTTGTGGTAGACCAGCCTGGGGCTGAGGAGGACTCCAGGTAAGTCTAGTGAGGTCCAAGCTAAAACAGAAGACATAAACTCAGAAGGAATAGGAAGCGAATAGTACACATACAGGAAGGTCTGATCTGTTGCGATACCGCTGGACGATTCACCACCAAAGACGATAAGGGTGCTTGTTGCTGAATCGTAGCCAATGGAAGGGTACTTGACAGCGGCTGGGGTGCCCTGTATGAGGCCAGTGATATTGAGCCATTGTAATGGGGGAACTGGATGAACACTGGGTGTGCTCTGGGCGTAAGTTGTCAAGAGAGATTTTAGAAAGAAAAAACAAGCAAAAGCATAAAAACCGGATGCCATGCTCGTGTCGAGGAGGGGAAATCGCGAGCTGGCGCAGTGGTTGTGAGCGCTACGAACCAAAATGACCTTGGAGGTCCTAAGGCGTTGGTTCGCCGTGGCTGCTGTGAGCAACCAATCCAAAATTCCTCTTTAGGAATTCACTCCGTGTGTGTTGCTGAGCTCCGTTTAGAATCTCGTGGCATCCAGAGCTGCACTATCTTTGCTCCTGCTGTACTTTACCAGTTGCAGCAATGTAATTTTCCGTCTATTTGTGTCTCTGAGTCTCACCCCGACTACGCTCAGAGACACGCCTTCAAATTGACTCCCGCCGGCACGGTTGGCCTACGTGGGTACATGTTTAGCTCTCTGGTGCGTAATAACTTGTTATACTCGACTTCGTGCACAAGATACCTTCTAGAACTACCACATGAGCAACCCCTACCGTGACATCGCCACATCGCCACATCGCCCTACCCTTGACATGTTCCAATGTTCCATACCTTGGAGCCAGCGCTCTTGTGTAATGCTGCTGTAGTGATTGTGCCTTCGCGTGGCTCATTGAAACTTCCTGACAGCACTAGAACCTCGGTATCATTAGTCCAAAAGATATGACAGACTTTTCTTGATTTCGCTCGATCAAATTCCGAACCTTGGTCGGCGGCGTTCCGGATTTTGGCCACCGCCATGCTGGGCCCCCCAATTCTTCTACTAAGCTTTCAGAATGCTCAATTTTCACAGTTCGGACTCTTTTCCATCTCCGGATGACTGCTGGAAACTCTCCGTTGTAACATATTAGACGGGGTGACGGGGTGCTTCCCGCTATTAGAGCCAACCACACTACCCGACTGTTTCGGAAATCATCCCTCCGACATTTATTAAACTAATTACCATTCACAAGGACCGATAGTGATCATCTCCAACGTGTAGGTGGGGATATCCGTACTCATGTCAACACAAGCACCACGTTTTGCCATCAAAATAAGCCAAACCGATGGCGATCTGCTGTGTAGCTGTATGGTGTAAGTGGTATACCTACAAAGTGCCACCGGCCAACTTCTCGGGACAAATACAGCCTGAAGCTTTCTCTATCTTCTATGCTCCTTTAGGTGATTATTGGATGGTAATTGGTTATCAGTTTGGACGCCGACGTAGTAGCGAAACAAGATCGCGTAAGGGAATAACCCGATCAATAGTTATCTATCATTATATCCTCTGTAACAAGTCTAGCCCATCATAAAAATCATACATGGACATGTTCTTTTTTATCGTACTACTAACAGTACTACTAGTACTGTATACGCTAGTTCTGCATAGCATACTTGTTGTCAATAATAATGTGCACTTTGTCAATGGCGGGTTACACCTGCATGCGTCATTTTGTGCACATTCCATATTTCACAAGGGCGGATGGTTTGATCATCTCGATGCCATATGACGGTAATGTGTGTGCCTCCGAGTCCATGGGCGCAACTTTGATCAGGGTCAATTAGTTGTTGTTCCGCGGACGGGCAAGGCTGCTGGTCGAAACCTCACAACGTTAAGGACCA
>Ga0153978_1000388_pt1 | contig 11516 bp, 8 predicted proteins | sample TSGA062MetaG_FD_104749 | JGI IMG/M metagenome (GOLD analysis project Ga0153978, IMG submission 104749) | Attine ant fungus gardens microbial communities from Georgia, USA - TSGA062 MetaG | ecosystem: Host-associated > Fungi > Mycelium > Unclassified | place: USA: Georgia, Yuchi Wildlife...
AATAAATGGTGAAGACTGGACTCCGACCTCTATGCGCTTCCGGACCGATCGATGAATTCGAAAGAGATGAATCACGATCGTAGATCGGTTCCTGTGAGTTGAATTAGTATTGACGTTCCCCGGGCCTCCAACGTTCCGACGAACAGGTTTGCAGTTCTTCTCGGGTACCCAGATGTCACCCAGGCCGTAGGGTGCAGTGGAGAGCACTGTTTTTGCGGCTTGATCGGTTTGATAGGCAGTCTACCTCCGATTTATGGACCTCCGATTTATGGACTTTAAACCCTTTCGCCAAATGATTGGTTGATTGAAGCTTCATTTCAATATTGCAGGTCTGGGATCAGGACACATGGCACTCTTCCCGATCCATTTTCGGCACGTGGCATTTTCACGAAGCTCATGATGCCGCAGTTCTCAGATCTCGAGTATTCCACTATTACTTCCATATGTAGTGCGTCAATATTCATACTAGCACAAGATTAAAATAACCACGCGTGTCGGATACTAGCTAACCAGGCTGTACAGCTGGCTCCTTCGTTCGGGATCATAAATGCACCGTCAATCTTATACTTCCTTCCCATACAATCCCCCTTTTCTACTTCAACTAGACTTCGCCTCTTCGTTATATAGACGATAATTCCGCCCTAATGTCCTCACATGTACGTGCACCTAGTTCATGCAGCAATTCCTATATGACCTCCCCCAGTCTTCTAGTGGTCAATATAGTTTCAGCTCTGTGCATGATGACTCGGTTCCACGGGTACCGCGTAGGACAGCCATGGCCTGTCAGTTTTGTAGAGGTGGTGCTTTCGTGATATGACGCACAAGTACGCGTACTGATGACTTAGTTCTCAAGGTCGCAAGCTGAAATGCGATGGCAGTCGACCTAGCTGCGGTAACTGCAATCGTCGGGGTTATCCCTGCGTCTATGCCCCAGTGTGCGTTTTCTATCTCGTCCAATATAGAACTAATCTGACGCCGTTCCAGTGGGTCGGAACATCAAAAATAGAGACTTCTTGCTGGCTACGTTTGTTCGCCTAAGCTGCCTAGCACACTTTCTTTGCGGCTCACGGACACCCCCGACCGGCCAATTCCGCTTCTTCATGTGTGCATGGAAGAGATCCTGAAGAGGAAGTCTCCATCATTGGATTTGAGGTGGACCATTGTGCATAGGCTACACTTGAATAATATGGACGTCTACTCCTGTTCATATTTTTATCAACCATTTCGTGCATCTAAAGTGTTTCTAGGTTTCGTTGTCACTATTATTTGGTCGGGTTGTAACGCATGATCATCTCGGGAAAATAGTCGCGGCATCTGTCGTATTGCCGCAACTTATAATCAAAAGCACTGCCACTGGGAGCTCGTCAGAAGGACACGTTTAATCCACGGAGCCATATCGCTGGCGATTCATTTTTATTTTCATGGCAGTGACGGCGCCAGCCAATAAGACTAGGAAGAGATATCAGTTATGCCCGTCGATCGCAAGCATAGCGGGTGCTGCCAGACGTTCATTCAACACCCACAGCTGTGTGCGAAAGTGGTGAAATGTGCCCGTCCAAGTCATGCCTCAAACTGGCAAGAATTACGGCAAGATTATGCTACGCCTTCATGAGCTTTAAAAGTGAGTTTCTCGCACCAGATTATCGATCGGCATCAAAGAAAACCCCGACCCGTGTATGTATAACACTAAGGCGCTTGGTCTTCTGATCCTTCCAGATCTCGCCTGAGTAACTCTTTCAGGCTTCTCGAACTGTGCTGTAAGGTAAACTGTCATTTCGATTCGATTCGATCGCACAGGTTAAGTTTTCTGAAACGGACGTCAACTTCCAATTCATTCTCTGTCACGCATGTTTCTGAAGTTGGCAGTGTTGATCACTGGAATCTATACCTGATAATAGAACGTATGATTGGACTTCTTCTGGCGTCCGCACTTCACCGACCACGACGGGGACCGCGACAAGTCAGATGTGTTCAAGTTTGTAGATCCAAATTCGCGGTCGAGACAACACGATCTTCGGTTTCTTAGTTAGTACTTCATCCAGGAGGCATTACGGTGGTCAAGACAACATTGGAACACAACCGATGGACGGGTTACAGGTAGGTAGGTGTCACGCATGTAAATTGTAATATCCTCGAGAGCAACCGGGATCACACAACGTTAACTTGATACAAGCGCTCCGTCAACATACCGTATACACTCCTTCTCTCAAGGTTGTGCTAGCCAGAATGGTCGTGAGTCTATAGCGGGAAACGGTGTTTGACATGGAAACTGGCCACACCCCAAATTTGATTGGGAAGATATCTGCCAGTAGTGGTTCTAGAGTAAGATTAGTATGGGATGAATGGCCACGTCGATTCTAAGTTTAACATGTGAAGGTAAGTGGGATATGACCACGCTCGAAATGGCCTGAAATATTTCGCATTTGGGACAACAAGTCCCATTGGGCCACACCCCTACTCCGTCGGTGGTATTTGCTGCGTACGCAGTCTTCATTAATACGCGGGGATTTATTTTCATGTACTTTTCTTCGGTTGCAGGGATGTGTCCAAGTTCCCGATGCGTCCGTCATCATGAGAGTATTACGTGCGCAAAGCCCCATGCTGTTATAGCCCATAGGCGATCTATGTCTTCATGGACCATCTGGTGCTGCATCCACCAGCGGGCCGCTGTGATGTACGTATGACCTGTCTACTTATCATTCTCACCGCGCCTCTCTATCGTCCGTGCTAACCTACGTTTGCAGCAATAGACTCGCGGAGAAGACGAAGGTTGTCTCGAATTTTAATCTATCGCCTACTCGTGTCAAACTTAGCTCTGAGAATATAATTCATAAGTACATATATGATCTAGGCGTCGTATTTTGGTGCGGTTTAGTCGTTGACAAGCTTAATTCAAGAAGAACGATAGAAGAATCTTACCGGGGTAAAAGTCAAGGGCTTTGAGGCGTCAAGTTGGTATGTAAGTATATTCCCCATTTTTCGAGGCCTCCACGGTGGCTTTTGCCTATCAAATGCGAACTTTAGCTTGAGATTTTTACGTCATGACAGCGGCTACCGGCGGCAAGTACGGTATGGTAAGTAACTTTTCCATTCCTCGACTGGTACCCATTCTTCCGTCGGTTTAGGATACTATGGATCTCACCAAGCATCAACTGCAAGGAACTTCGCTCATCTACTATATCCCAAACTTCATCTCGGAAGATGAAGAGCGGTATTTATTGCGGAAGGTGAGCTGTAGCTAAATCAATCCTGGCAGCTGCGGTCCTCATATATTCATCAGATAGAAGACTCCCCAAAGCAGAAATGGAAGACATTGAATAATCGTAGGTTCGTCATCCGACTATTTGTTGGCCGTGCACGTCAATCTAATGTTCCATTCATCATGATGTCTTTACATCAGACTGCAATTATGGGGTCAGTCGCCTCCTATTAGTCGCTATCGCGTAGATTGAGATTCCTGAGATGGGAGTTCCTTTATGCCATACAGGGGGCGAAATTCTCCAGAAGAACGTTCTCTTTCGTCAGAATCTGCCTGCATTCTTGAATGATTAGTGAGTTTTTTTTTCATTAATACACTAGTATCCTGGTCTAACTCATCTATCTGTCTTATGATAGTCCTGATGTCGTGGGACGTCTCAGATCCACAGGCCCCTTCGATCTGTCCCCGCATAAAGAGCCCAACCACATTATATTGAACGAAGTAAGGTCAATTGCACGGCCCGAATAAATCGCTCCCCTTCTTACCTCCGTTCTTATTAATGCGAAAGTACCACCCAGGTCAAGGCATCATGGTACGATTTGCAAATACTCTTGATGAATTTCATTTATCACTTACATCAATTCGAAGCCCCATGAGGATGGTCCCTCATATCACCCAGTCGTCGCAACGATATCTTTAGGGTCGCATACTACCTTCCATTACTATCGGTATAAGGATAATGAGGGTGTGAATGGTGAACCTGGGGCCACCGGGCGTAGTGTTGAGTCCGCGCCTTTATTGACGTTGATCTTGGAGCCCCGCAGTGTTGTGGTGACGATGGGCGACTTTTACAGGCATCTGCATGGTATAGACGAGGTGGACACTGACACGTTCGCCGGAGATGGGTTCCTCCTTCTCCCAGACGGGTCCCAGTCACTCATCGTGAACCGTCACATGATTCAAAATCAGAGCATCGCAGACGTTGTTCAATTGGGAGGGTCGATTGAGAGGACAACTAGGTACAGTCTGACTTGCAGGGATGTTGAGAAGGTAGCAGGTGTTCCCAGTCGACCCTGAGTACGGCGTCTGGGTGGTGGGGGCAAGCTCGGAGAGTGTATTTATCTCCAAGTTGCGAGCCAAATCCTCTTACTTGATCCAATAAACTTGCACACTAACTCAACGGAGGTGTTGTGAGTCAGGTATGGGTCAACCATTATACGAAAGCGCCTTCAAGTTCACCATCCCGCACACAAGCTTACTCAGCGTTCTTGAGCCTAAGGGCTGTCAGCAGGGCCACTAGTTACTGTTTCATCGCTTGCGGAGATTTCCGTGGAAGTACTATTCGTTCAGTAACATCAGGTGTCACTCTAGCTGTGTTTGATCTAGCAGACAACACAATATCCCCCGTGAAGTCTTTGGTATCGGGTGCCAATGTACTATTCGGAAAATTCGAGCGAGCGTTGATTCGTAAAAAGTGAGCCATATTGCGCGTCTGTCAAGCTAAACATGTATTCGCTACAGATCTTCTTCCCGTATCATGCCGGCGCATGTGTCCTGCCCATGCCCAGCAAGGCGACTGCATTGATGAACTAGATAGAATTACTAAAAAGGCCCAAACTCAGGGGGCCAGACTAGAAGCAACTAAACAGATAGCGAACGCGAATGGACGGCCCCGAATCAGGATTGTCTTATCGTTTTCCTGAAGGGCGGGGTTTTTACGAAGGTAGGATTTATTGAGAAATTCGGGTGACTCATTGATGGGCACCGGACATTAGCAATGGTTCGAAATCCGCTTCCGAGTCGAGGCTGCGATAGCAGTGGCGATCGATATCTGAAACATGTTCAATCAGCAGAAGACACATCGAACATGATTCAGCAAAGATCTCGGCGCCATCGATGACGAAGCGTCGACATTTATAAGCAGGCAACCAGGGCGTCGAGCTGAGGTGCAATATTTCAAACGTAGTACTACGGGTGAATATTCGGAACAGGAACGAACTAAATTTTCAGAGGAGTCGCTCAGATTAAATCATACCCCGCAATGGCGATGGACTGCGATGCACCCCACGCTGAATGGAGTCGGCGTCGGCCTTCAATGCCCGACACCATGCCAACAGAGTGCACGCTATGCTACATACATCTGCGGTATAGAACGAGACAAACCTTTAGTTGTGTGGCCAGAAAATGCATATATGACCAACACTGGCCGTGGTTGCCCAGCACTAAGCGGCGGGAAGAAAGATTCACATGATCCAACTACACCCAATTTCCGGTAAGACCACCGACGCTTTACCTTTCATCCTTCCAAACGGACTCGCTGATAATCTTGAAACTAGTGTCACGCGTTGGCGACAAGTGTAGTCGCTCTGTAAAACATAGTTCAAGAGTTGGCTCAGAAACAACAAGAAAAACAGTGATACACGGTATCCTACAATTCTACAATACTTTTTACTTAAACTGAGCGCAAAAAAGTCAGTAACAGCACGAGATGTAGGAAAAGGACCATGGCACTCACGTTCTTTCCGTCTGCCCATTTCTTACCATTGACCTCAAGATCCCATGCAAGTGCGCCTTCAAAGAAGGTCTTATCATCTTGGTTCTCAAATACATCCAGCTTCTTGTACTCGTAACTCTCGTAGTCTGGTGCGCAATCAACCACCGGCTTCGCGTCCTGGCCACGAAGGATGAGGACGCCAGAGATGATAGAGGCATTGTTCTCGCCGAGGACGCCTACTGATCCAAAGAGGTACTTGCGCGATGCCTCTAGACGGTTGAAAAAGCCACCAATTTGATTCGACGACATGAACACAAGTGTCAGCTCCTCATTGTATTTGAAGTCTACGCGCCAGACGGAGAAACCCTCCTTGTCGAAGCTGCGGGACACCTTTAGTCAGTGTGCCCGGAAAAGCTATGCGTGCTTACTTAGCATAGAACCATTCCAGCGAACCGTCGGGACCACGTGTGTCCTTGTTGCTGTACGCGCGTTTCCAGTCCTCGAGGTTAAACGTGCTCTTGGGGAGAAGATCTAAAGGGTTCTTCGCCTTTGGTTCTTCTGGCACAAGGTTATCATCATCTTCATCGTCATCATCAGCTTTCTTAGGCTTTTCCTTCTCTTTCTTCTCTTTTGGGGCAGCTGGAGGAGCTGGCGCCTTCTCCTTCTCCTTCTTGGGAGGGACGAACTGCAGTGCCTTCTCGACATACTGAACAGGGCCGAAGATAGCCTCGAGTTTGGGTTGGTGCACAATAGTCTCCAAGAAGCGCACTGTGTTGATAAGTTTGGCGCGCACGGCGGCATCTACAGTGACGGAAACGGCGTGCTGGAGAATAGAAGCAACAGTGATATCAGCAAGGGTGATGCGCTCGCCGACGAGGAAGGTACGGGTGCTCAGATGAGCTTCGAGGGTGTTGAGGCCGCGCAATAGACGTTCAGCGAGGTTAGTGTGGATCTGCATGAAGCGAGTCAGCGAGTGCGAACATCCAAGTGGCGAGGAGAAATCTTACGGGTTTGCTGTACGGGACGTAGGACATAATCATGCCGAAGATTTTCTCGTTCCACAGGGCAATTTCTGTTTCACCAAAGTGAACCCATTGGTCTACGAGGGCGGCATCCTCGAGCGTCGTGCCAAGAAGGCCAGAGTTAGGTGCAAGGCCAGCAACTGTAATTAAGAGATAAGCACTACGTCCCAAGTGCATACCACGGGAAAGTGAGATGGATAATGTATCAGAGTAATATAAAGCTCTCGACATAAGATTAAGACAGGGATAACTGAAGATCTTCTCATCCTTGTAGTATCCTGCATCAAGATCGAGTTGAAAAACACTATGACTCACGATATCGGGAGATTGCAGCACCCTCCGTGAGATTGAGGCCGTTTGCGCCTTCAAAGGCGGGGATCTTTCCATGAGGGAACTTGGCAAGGAACTCGGGCTTCTTGTTGTCTTCAAAGTGCTTGTACTCTGGGGTTTCTATCTCAAGACCTGCCAGTGCACAGACACTCAGGATCTATAGATACCAAATGTCATGAGTCATTGAAATGGACGTAGATGCGGGCGTGCTGCATACTGTCTTGGACTGGCGCATCGCAGCATAATGGTACAACTTGCCCACGGATGGCATTTTGAAGACTTGTAGAAGGTGGAGGATGAAGAGAAAGATGAGATGTACTGATCTGATTTGCCGAACCTCCTGAAATTTTTATCGGAGCAGTGCTAACATTGACTGATAATCGCAACGAGGCCTGGATGATTAGGGCAGGCTTTATCGATCCCAAACACAGCCGTCACTGTGCTCTGACTACATTGTCCAAGACGACCCAAGGACAAAGGCAAATCGGACGAATGGAATTTATCTACGGCAGCTTCGCGTTCACGATCCTTGCTGCGGATTCCATGGCGTCCGCCTATGTACAAGAGAAGCTATAATTCAAAACCTTCTAGTTGCACTTCCGCTCTCCGATGCTAGCACGGTCATCACCCATTTTGATCGAATAAACGCGGCTGGACATATCAAGGGGTTATGCTGTCGCTGCGCCACAGTAAGGATTATTTTTCAACAGGTCTGGTTGAACTCAGCGAGAGGAGGTTATTTATTTGGGATAGAAGTTGCGCATGCTATTTAGTAGTATATATAAAAGTTGCAGCGACGGGTGTATTTCAGACCTCAAAGGAGTCTGCAACTTGAAGGTTTTCAATAAGCGAGGTCAATCGTGCAGTCTTCTGCTCAGCGAGTTCATGATCCTCTTGAGAATGGCTTCCGTCATCCCCGGAAAAATCGTTGGGCATACCCTGCATAGAAACCATCAGTCAAACTTAAGAGAGAATCATTGGAAGCCCTATCAGTTTGTTTCGCGGGAGCAATGCAAAGATAAGTTTGTACCGCTCTCTACCCTCCAAGTCGATACCGCCCTTGGAGATGAATCCACGTCCAAACGTTGCGAGTTTCTGATCGACGGCTGCTGTCCGACGGAATTACACAATGGTCCCTTGGTGCGCCGCGGCCACTTAAAGCCTAAGGCATATATGTATGCATTTATGTATCCAATACCGCACTAGTACTGGTAAGTACTGTTATTCGTGTGGTTGCCAGACTCACCTGAGCCAAGCCAACCATAACAATATTAATGATAGCATGTACTTAGCGTTTTGATAGATTGACAGATTGATAATCATCAGCAACATTTTAGGCGTAGGTCAGGGATTTTTTTCGTACATACACACCGGGTGACCTCGACCACCCTCGGCCTTACCTAACTCGCTAGTGTCCCTTCCCCAGGGGTAACCACCCCTGCAGATAATCAAATGGCTTGGAAATCATATGTGCTAGAAATGCGGTACAGGTGCAAACAGATCGGCGGATATCACTCAGACCTCACATGAGCATTAGTGTTGCTGACAACGTTTCTCGATGTTCTTGTTTTCCAAGCGCCGAGAGGCTCAGACAAAAAACGAGAACGACGAGCCCCTCTGCTCAGTATGCTCAGCCCTCGATCTCCGCGCCATCCTCCGCAATGGCATTTCCCAGGATCATGCAATCCCCCTCGGTAATCTTACAGACATCTTCAACAAGAATGTAGAATGTGGACTGTGCCGCCTCATAACCACCCTTATCCGCCGCTTGTGGCAGCTAGATAAGCACCCAAGTGTCGATCTCGACGGGATCACCTGCGAGTTGTACGCAGAGGCATGCGGGGTTGCTCTTGATCTATATGATGCACAGCCCAAGGATCTATGTCATCAGTTGAGCATCAAGACTTCTACCAGACCACGGGATGTGTTTATCGCCATGACGGCTGCGCAATCGCCCTTGACACTCGATATACGGCTCCTGGAAGAGGATGCTTCCAAGGTTGGGAAGGCAAAAGAACTTCATGGCCGAAGGGTTGGCCAGACCGTGGATGTCAACCTGTTGAAGGGATGGGTTCGCACTTGTGAAAACAAACATCGGGGGAATTGTGACACAGTTTGGTGGAGGGCCGCTTGAGAGCATCTTCCGAGCACTGTAAGAGTCGTGGACGTAGCTCGCATGGCTATAGTCCCTGCTCCGCCAAAGTGCCGCTACGTGGCTCTTAGCTACGTCTGGGGAGGTCCAGGAGATGCGTATTGGACGACGCAGGCAAATCTCAAACAGCGCGGCGTGCGGGGTGGACTAAACGCATCCATGATGCCCGGGACGATTTCAGATACCATCCAACTCGTCCGTCAGCTTGGGGAACGATACGTGTGGATTGATGCGTTATGCATTGTTCAAGACGACCCCGAGGACAAGGGAGTGCAGATCGGAGTAATGGAGCTTATCTACGGCAGCTCCGCATTCACAATCTTTGCTGTGGGTTGCACTTCTGCGCGTGACACTATCCCCGGGGTTCGCCCAGGTACGCGAAATCCCGGACAGCAGATAGCTAAAGTACAAGGCCTTCACCTCGTTATCCCTCTCCCCGTCCCCAATGAATCTATCGCAAGTTCTGTATGGAACGAGCGCGGCTGGACATATCAGGAAGTCATGCTCTCGCAGCGTCGCATCTTCTTCACCACCAATCAAGTGTACTATGAGTGCATGAGGGACGTGTGGGGCGAAGATCTCACTGGGGAACCTATTAGCCACAATTGGACATCACACCCCTTGAAGAACCAGAGCATAGGTCAGCTCACCATCTCGAGCGCCCCGACGTTCGGGACGCGCGACACCTACCTGGATGATTATATGTCAATCACCGGAAAGTATACACAGCGCAAACTCACCGTAGAGTCTGACATCGTCGACGCGGTTTCGGCGATGTTGAAAGCCATGACAATGGGATTCAAAGTGGCCGGCGGTGACTTTGGTAAAGCATTCAAATTTGGGATGCTCATGAGGTGTCTGGAGCATGCACTATTGTGGCAGCCCACAGCTGGTGCGCCACATGAGAGGCGGACGGCTGCGAGTCAAACGAAGGTTCCGTGGCCATCCTGGTCATGGGCCGCGTGGCGGGGTGCCACCAGATATGCCAGTATTGGCGTGTTCGTCGATATCCAGTCAAATACAGAAGGCGCTGGTGCCTACATTGATCAGTCACTGGTAGAGCAGTGGTACATCGTAGATGACAATTGTCAGCTGGTTCGCCTGGACGTGCCACGCCAGCCGGGAGAAATATCCCATGAGGCCAACCGGAAGACATACGTCAGACTGAAAGGAGACATTGACCCACAAACACTGATCGCCGGGAATGCGCCCCTGGTTTCCGGAACGTTAGTGTTTCGGACCAGTTCTTCTCGCTTCGACGTTACTAAAGCGGTCGATGTCGTTGGTGCTGGTACCGGTGTCGTGGCCAATCATGCCATTTATTCCATTCTATCCAACATCCCTCAACCATCAACCACTGTCGGACGCATCATCCTTCCATGTTCTACTCGTTCGCCGACTTCGTACGAATTTATTGTCCTGGCTCGCACAGACGCGCGCGACGGGTTTTATGATGAAAAAAGGCTTGGGAAACAATATTCTGGATGCATGTTGTATGTAATGGCAGTGCAGAAGATGCAGGATGGAAAGCGGTTCGAGCGGGTTGGAGTGGGGATTATTTTCGAACAGGCCTGGTTAAGCTCGGCAGCAAAGGAAAATATTGTTTGCTTAGGATAGAAAGTCAGCCCAAGTGCCAATGAAGTGATCTCTGTGGAGCCCAAAATCGAGAAATGTAGGAGTTGGGTGCCGCTTACTAGAGGCAAAAGTGATAGAACCATTAGAACACCGAAGTTATACATTAATGGGCACCGACGGGATGCAAAACGGAGGCGGAATTGGGGCCTTTTCAGCCCACCGTTGTGACTAACTTCAAGTTCAAGTTGCAGGCAGTTGTAGCAGGACACTGCAATGTCGTTTTACATACGTTACGTATTATTACTTTCATCCAGGATCGCTGCTCCTGGACCGAGTTAGAACGGACGATGAAGCAGGCATGCCGCGTATATGGGATGTCGTAACAGGGTTCTCTTGATCCAAAACCACCACCATGCCTGGGATTGGGGACCCCACGCTGGTGAGTTGGGGACAAGTGAGGTGAGGTACTAGCCCAATGCACAAATGCGTGACTAATTGCCACTGGTGGCCAGCGGTACAGCCTCTACGTTCAATTAATGTCTCCCTCATCAAGCACTCCAAAGTTTCGAGTGGCAATTTGGTGAGTTAGATCACTCGTGCATGATGCATCCAATTCAGACCGGAGTTCGTGCGCAGTGGCGCAGGTTTAGCAGGCCTTGTCCTCGCCTCTACAATTGGGAGGTTCGCAGATCGCGATCTTGATATCCAGATCGATCTATACGAAGCTCAGGACACCATCACGAC